>PR_CR_10_Liq_1_inCRDRAFT_1000197_pt1 | contig 37005 bp, 30 predicted proteins | sample PRCRCaboRojoPR_3_FD_10241 | JGI IMG/M metagenome (IMG submission 10241) | reverse complement strand
CTTGCACTTCTTCAGAGATAAACAAGTGCGCTGGCTGTACAGGAGGAAACTTACTCATAAACGGAATATGCACAAGTAGCAGTACTTGCCCCACTGGCTACCACCGTGAAACTCCTAGTCAGACGTGCACTCTATTGGACGACTTTGTGTTCCACTTGAAACCCCAAAGAATAGAAGACACTGTAGAGGACCTTAGAAACGGCATTCAGGTTTTAACTGGGACAAACAAAAACTTTTATCCGAACTACTCACCACAAGACCCACTAGCTGCAAAAGACAGAGGCTACTACTTCAAGGGTTCCTCTGTGATGAGTGTTCTGAATTCTGATTTATTCATAGCACCTGAGTTTACCATTACTTTCTGGGTGTTTCCACAAAACACCCACTCAACTATTTTTGCAAAGCATGACTCAAGCTATGTAAACAAACTTAGACTTGGAATAGACCAGTATACACCTACCATTTACCTAGAAGCAGTCACTACATTAAGCAGTTCTGGCTCAACAGCCTTGTCGAGCAGTTGGAACTTCTTAGCCTTCAGAGTATTTTTTGGGTCAAACTCAGACTACCAAGTAGAGTTCTATGTAAATGACACTCTTTCTACGTCAACACCCACTTCAGATAACTTCTACCTTGATGAGAGCAACTCCTATACTACAATTGGGGCAGAGTATGATTCTTCAACAACATTCACTAACTTCTTTAAAGGCTTCATTTGGGAAATAAGAGTCTACAACTCGCCTGTGGACCCCCTAACTCTTTTAAGAACTAACTGCACCTCATGTTCTTTCTGTCCACTAGACAGTGAATGCCTACCAACTTGTTCTATTGATCAGTTTTGGACTGGAGAGACTTGTGAAAGCTGTGATCCTGTTTGCACTGAAGGGTGTGTTAGAAAAGGCACCTGCAACCTGTGTCAAAACAATCTTTGCAGTGACTGCACTGGCTACTTAGAAGAAGACTGCTTGAGTTGTGTTCCAGGCATAAGCGGACCTCCTTGTGTCTGTGATGAAGGACTAGGCTTTGACGCCCAGCAACTGAGTTGTGTTGTTTGTGACTCTTCGGCTGAACAAGAACTGTTTGAGGGTGTTTGTGTGTGCAAACAAGGTTTTTACAACTCCAACCCCTTTGTAATCGACTGCCAGCCCTGCACTATGGAGTGCACACAGTGTTCCCCTCCCCAACTCAACTGTGTGAACTGTCTTGCTAGGTACTCCTACATGGGCCCTTCAGGGGACTGTGTTTGCCCTGCACGATCTAACTTCAACGGAGCAGAGTGTGTGTGTGAAGGCGGTTATTACATGGAGTACACTCAAGACTTAGGCAACCCCCAGTGCAGTGAATGCCACGAATCCTGCAAAACCTGTTTCGGGCCTTTAGACACCCAGTGCACTTCTTGCAACTCAGGAGCCTTGAAAGATGGTTCTTGTGGGCCCTGTGGAGAGGGTTACTACGCCAACTTAGACAGTTACTGTGCTACCTGCAAGAACCTGTGCAAGGTGTGCACAAGCTACTCTGACTGTTTGGAGTGTGTAGAAAATGCTTCCTTTGAGTCAGAACAAGAATGTGATTGTGAGCCAGGCCACTTAGAAGAGAATGGAAAGTGCCTGCCTAACTACTTCTATGTAAGTTTGTCCGTTGACTACAACAACGTGCTGCACCTAAGTTTCAGCAGCAACCTAACTGAGCAACTCACTGAAGACAAACTTTCAGTAAAGATAGAAGATGAAACCCAAAAAGCCTCTGTGAAGAGTTTAGTAGGCAACAGCAGCTTTGCAGTAAGGCCTCTTATGGAAGACAAGGTCCAAAACAACCAAACAGTAACAATTACCTTTGAAGAACTGATTCTAAGCACCAGCAATGAGATGCTGTTCAACCAAAGTGCTGAAGGTTACTTGCAAAAACAAAATCCTGACTTGATCACAGAACAAAAGGCTAGAAGAACAGCAGAAGCTGTAGCTACTATTGGTTTGGGAGCATCAGTAGCAGCCAACCTTATTAACTTCAACCCATCTACCTTTTGGTCTTTAGTGAGTGTGCTGCAAGGCTTAACTTATGCTCCAGTGACCAACAACAGACTCACTCCAAAACTCAAAGGCTTCTTTAAGGGTCTGAACCCCTTTGAGCAGTGCCCTAATATATTTGACTGGGTTTTTGGAAGCTACTCCAACAAGCACTCCAGGTCAAAGAGTTACGGTTTCAGCAGTGGTTTGTTTTTAGTGAATTACGGAAAGGTGGTTACTGCTCTGCTAGGAGTACTTGCTCTATGGCCCCTTAGCAGTTTGGGGTCTGTGTTTTCTTCTGGTCAGCTTAAGCAGAAGTTAAATAAACTGACTCAGCAGTTCAAGTTAGGAGTGTTTCTAAGGTTCTGGCTAGTGGGCTACCTAGATATGTGCATGGCTTGCATAGTCCAACTCTACTCAATTGGTGAAGAAGGCTTTGCAGCAGTTTTAAACTCACTTTTGGCTTTGTTGGGAGTTGCTTTGGCTTTGCTTACTCCTTTAGGGACTTACAGGTTCCTTACTCAGAACTCTTCAAGAGTCCAGAGCACAAGTGACAAGGCTTTTTACAAAGTCTGGGGTTCTCTGTACTACGAGTTTAAACTTAAACCTTCAGCCAAGTACTTCTACATTGTGTTTCTGACTAAAAGACTCCTGTACTCCCTAAACGTTATGCTTCTGGGCAGTTCACCCTGGGCCCAAGCAGTTATCAATGCAGTGCTGATGCTGAGTTACTTCTTGTACGTTGCTTTGGTTGCACCCTACAGTGACAAGTTTCTGCAACTTGTAAATAGTTTCACTGAACTAGGAGTGGCACTTATTTACGGGTGTCTTTTGTGCTTAGTTGCAGACGACCAAGGAAACCACCTCTACGAACTAATAGTGGTTTACTCTGGAATGTTTTTGGTGCTAGTTCAGTCACTAGCTTCCTGTGTTATTTTCTTTGCTACTCTGTCTGAGACCCTTAAACTTTCAGGAAGCAAACTACTTACAGAAGCAAGGGTGTTTCCTAGCTATCCCAGCATAAGTTTTTATGATTAAACACTAACAACTTCTTTGGTATTAGTTAAAGTTTCTTTTTTAGTGTACTTCTTAACTCCCGAAACTAAAAAGCTAAGCATCAACCCATGGAAAACCAACTCAGCACTTGAACTGACATTGATCTCTTCATCAGGAGTGCACAGAGAAACCAATTCAGGAGTTTTGGCGTTGTTAATTATCAAAAGCAGCCCGATAAACAGGATAGAAAGACTCATTTTCCTTGCTTCCGGTCTCAGAAACAAAAGCAACCCAGTGTACACAGCTGCACACACAGAAGACCCAAAGTACCACCTGCACATGAAGTACTGCATTGGCTTGAACTGGTAGTACCCTACATTCATTAGTCCGTGAGTCACTGTAGTCAGCAGTATGAAGAAGTTGTAGTAGTTGTAATGATTTATCAACAAGCAAAGCGACACTGTAAGTATGTGGTGAATTATAAACTTGCAAGAAAATAACAAAGCTGACACACAAAAGTAATAAGTTGTATAGCTTTCGAACAAGTAGTAAAAAGGCAACACCAAAAACCCCACCCTGAGAGACCAGTGCACTTGGGTCTTCCAAAACTTTAAGTTGAAAAAAAGACTTCTTTTGTAAATCAAAAAGAAACCCAGTGCGACGGCATTAGTTGCCATTACTGCTTGGTGGAACTGAGCTATGGTTTCTTGGAGGTCCCAGAGTTCTTTTGCCATTTACTATTTAGTGTTACTTAGTCCAACAACTTCCTTATTCTGTATTTTTCGCGATTCAAGTTTCTGACATCGTCCACTTTGTGTAGTTCTTGCATGTAGTCAATAAGCTTCAGAAGCTCAGTGTCTCCACTGCAACTGTTCCAACTTGTAATCGGGATTCCGTTGTCCAACTGGTAAGCAAAGCTATAAACGCTGTTATCAACTATAGCTACATCTTTAAGGTTCCTGTTACCCAGTATTCGCAAGTCTTTGACATAGACTCCATTTACGAGCACACAGTGGTCTCTGTAAAACCTGTGTGAAATGTACCCCTCTGGGTCTAGGTACTCCAGCACAGTATCTGCGTATATTTGATGTGAGGCTGTAAACATAACTACCTCAAAGAGTTGACTAGCCTCTTTCAAGCAAGTTTGAGCAAATGGCCTGACATTCATTCTAGCAGAAATGCTAGCAGTAGGAATGTTTATTTCGTAGTCACCCTCGTCGCAGCAATGCACGAGCGTTTCATCCAAATCAAACACAATCGTTTTAAGGGAAGTGGAGGGCAAAAGCACTTCGAAAGGAGGTGCAGAGGACTGGGGCAAGTCAGCTATGATAGGAGCAGCGCGTTTGATGTGTAGTTCAAGCTGTGATTGAGGATCTTCGCTTTCAAGTGTCAAGTCAATAGCGTTTTTGCGCCTTCTGGGGAGAGGCAAAGGCTCAGGTTCTTTAGGTTTTGGAGACTGCAGTACTGAGAGCGAAGTGCTTTCTATGTTGTGTGTTGCCGCTCGCTTAGCTTTTCTTCGCTTAGCTAAACTTTTGGGCGGAGTGTTTGTAGAATCTGTGTTGTGTGGTCGGGGTAAAGCCGAGTTGTTGATTATAGTAAGTTTGAACGGGCTGCGCTTCGGCTCCTTTTTCTTGGGATCTTTTTCGTAGAAGTGGAGGGATTTGATTTCGGGAGAAGAATTTGAGTGGCGCATGATTCGGGGTTTTTTGGAAGAATAAGGGGTGAAAGGACGCAAAGTAACCTTTTGCAAATCTTTCGCCCTGTCATCTAGCCTGTCACATAATACATCAGACATTATATTACATGTTACTCCATTTACCCCTCGTTTCTAGGGAACTTTTCTTTAAAAGCCACAGGACGAGCCAGCATGTTAGCTGACAGTTGCATAGGGCTAGCATCTAGTACATGCCTAGTGTAGACACCTGACTGGCACATAGTCAGCAACTCGGGAGGACAAGGCTCTACTTGGTCTTCCAGGCCCGGCCTAAACTTGTTAACTAATTGAATATGGCACTTAGGGTACAGTTGTCTGTCTAGAAAGTGCGCATGCTTTATCCTAGTAAATACTGGGTGGTTGTAGTTCAGAGAAGAGCAGTCAGGCACAATAGAGTATACGTGACTAGTGCCCCGCGAAGAAGAAACCACGACCCAGGCCTCGTCTAGGCTTATGGTGATGTCACTGATCGAAGCACAAGTAAGGCCCCTAGTGAGTTTGTATACAAGAGTATACTTAGGTGAGCTTTCGATTTTGTAAATATGCAAGTACTGTCCTGAGGCGTGCGCTACCACTAAAAGTCTGGAGGAAGGACTGAACTTCATGTACGAAATAGAACTAGTGAAAGCCTGGAATTCGCAGTAAGCCTGTCCTGAGTCTAGTTGGTGAATGCAGACCTTGCCAAGGTAGTTGTAAGGAGCAGTCAAGTACCCAGACTGCTCGATGTAATTTCTCATAGTGTTAAATCCGTTTTCAGCAAAAGAAAAAACTTTGTTGGAAATAACATTAGTCAGGCTTGGTTCTGCGTTGTCTTTAGGTTCAGAAAGAACACTTAAACTGTAAGCTAAATGCAGACTTGATAAAGTCATAATTATTTCAAAGTCGCCTATTCCTCCACGCCCAGCACTAATGCTGTACTTGAGCTCCAAGGTTTCAGAGCAGTAAACTTCTATTTCGTAGTCAACTAAGGCTAAAGCAATAACGCTTTCGTTAGCAAGGAAGTGATTTATGCTGCAAGAAGCCCTGATAGAAGAAGTTTGCTCTAGTGGAAATAATGAAAAAAGTTGAAGGGTGTTTTTAGGCCACTCTAAAGTCTCGTAAAGCGGGGAGAGTGCAAGGAAGCCCTGATGAAGGTGCTGGATGCAGGCTACTCCTGGATTCCTTTTTGAAGCTAGCAGGGCTGGGCTTGAGGGCTCCGATAAATCCCAAACCTGGAATCCTCGTTCGTAGGCTACTAGCAGCACAAGGGCAGTTTTATTCAGCAAATCCATTTGGGTAAAGTTGACGTAGGTAATGGTATCCACAGGGGTTGAGTGCTGGTGCAGAGAGTCACTAATTTGTTTGAATACCGTAGGTAGGTATGAACTGATTGCTTCCATTTTGCTATATTATAGTTCTCTAAAAGACTCATTAATCAACCAAAACAACTTATTTAAAGTAAGTACTTCCTCTAACTACCATTTACTCTAACTAGTGTAGATAAGCTCCAAGTTAATTTACTAAGTAGGCAGACTGCTTGGGCTCTGCAAAGTCCTTAGAGGCGTAAAGTAACTCCCATCTTAAAATCTGGAGTGTTAGTGATGCACGCCCCGCACTCGATATCAAAGCGGTATATTTAAATATTTAAATGTCAAGACTACACAACGAAAAAGAGAACCTGCCGCCTCGCTCGAAGAAGAAAGGCAGCAATAAAAGGAAGCGCAAGTCTAACTGGCAGCTGGCGTTTCTGCAGCAAGAATTTATGCGGGACCCAGATTGGACCAAAGAGACCATGGCGTTCATTGCAAAGGAGACCGGGCTCTCAGAAGCCCAAGTTTACAAGTGGGGCTGGGATCAGAAAAAGAAACTTGCTTTCCGTCCTAGAGCTGCTTTGAGTTTAGGGCAGCTTTTTAGGTCTTTGCCTGTTTCTGAACCTTTGCCCAACAAAGTCTTGCCTGCAGCTCCTGAGTTTGAGTCCCCAGAGCTCCTTCCACCACATGATTTGGACCTTCAAATGTACCAACTTCAAAAAGCTTATAGAGTTGACATGGAGAGCGCTTCGCACGACAGACACTCTACTCATCTTGCTAATTTATTGCAGAGTTTCTCTAGATTGTAATTCCATAGGTAATTCCTCTTGTTATGATTGTTACTCATGTGCCGAATTCTAGTTGCTCGGAACAAGCTAGTTCAGGGGCTTACCAAATATTCATTTATAAGCTATTATATAATTCAAGAGCCCTGCATGCTTCAGTTAATTTTGTCCACAGAATTTGAAAAGTCTCTTAACAAATTACAAATATTAAATGGATTCCGACAACTCAGCTTTAACTGAATCCTCACAGAAGACCTATTCAGTAGAGCTGCAGCACGGAAAAATATACGTGCTGTGCACGTGTGACAGATCAAAAAGAATGCCATTTTGCGACGGGTCCCACGGAAGTTCGGGGCTGAAGCCAACAATTTTCAAGTCAAATAAGTCAGCAACCTATCTAATTTGTTCAGGCAAAGCCTGTGAAGAAAACTCCAATCTTGCCTGGTAATTAACTTGCATTAATTATTAATGAGTGTCAGGAAGCTATTTCTAGGTACTCAGATTTAGGAATTAAGTCGTAAACGTTCACAGCCATAGACCCGTAAGAGTTTTTGTTTTTTTCTTTTCCGTGTAAAATCAAAAAGGGCCTTATGTACTTAACCTTCACATCTGCCTGAAAGAAGTGGTTAACCCTTTTCCTGGTAAAAGGCTCCCCAAAGTACAAGATGTAAATTTCATGCGGACTCTGAAATATCCCTTTGTAAGCAGACACGTGCACTATTTTAACTTCTTGCGACCCTAAGTGCAGTCTGTAAACTATTTCTGTAGTAGTTAAGTCGTAGAACCTGAGTTCTGAGTTTGGAGTGTCCAGGCATATCAGATACTTGTCTACAAGTTTGTACTCAAACGAGTAAAGCATAAGTGCATACTTGTCTTTGTTGTTTAAGTAAACACGTTGGTAATCAGAGATGTAAGTTAAGAACTTCTCAGTTTTTTCNTTGTTTTGGGCTTTGCCTGTAGTTACTTTAAAAACCTTTTCTTTGGTCTGGATGCTTTTAAAAGGCTTAGCTGAGTTCCCTCTGTAGAAGTTTATTGAGTTACTGTGGTAAACCAGAAAAACGTTAGAGTCCACTTCAGGCACGTGGATGCCTTTAATCCCTTCCTCAATTCGGATGCATTTTAGTATTGACAAGTGTTTGCTCATTACAAACACTGCTGACTCACTCTGTAACAAAAAGTTTTCTCCTGAGTTGTAGAACCTTATCTTGGAGATGTTTCTGTTTTTAAAAGGCAACACTTTCACGCTGTAGTTTTGGCAAGTTGCAAAGTCAAACCCTAGAACAAACATAACTAAGTTCTCAGGAGTGTAAGCAACTATTCTGTTCTTGTAAGCCTTCGCTAGCTCCACAGGGCCTGGACACTCTAGAATTTCTTTAGAAAGCATTTCTCTGTTCCAGTGATTGCATTCTTTGACCAAAATATAGTTTTCGCTGTAGAAAAAAATCAGTTTCTGAGCTCCGTCAGACGTAAAGTGGAAAGGAACAAGAGGCTGCAACCTGCGCAACTTTATGTAAGGTTTGTAAAACATGTCACAGTGCAGAAGTTTGTACCTCAACGCAGACTCCAACTGGTATACCAGAAGACTTTTGTCAACTGGATAGAAACTCTCGCTGCCGCTGCTTGTAGCTACTTTTTCGTGGATCCGAACAAACTTATCAGTCAGGAACTTGTAAAATTCTTTGGAAGAAAAGCAAAAGGTTTTAAACTCCACAAAAGTTAAGTAAGAAATAATCTCTCTCATTAAGTTGTTGCTCAAGGACAAAAGCTTAGGCGACTTTTTGGCTTCTTGTTTGTTCAGAACGTATAAGAATTTCCTATTGCTTTCCATTATAATAGTTCCTGAGTTTTCTGACTGCAAATAAGGTTTTGCAACTAACATTCAGAGTTTCCGAAGACACTCTTCACAAGTAAGCACCAAAAACATCCCTGGAAAACAAAAAGAATTCCGTCCAGGAACCTCTGCACCCGCACTAAGCACATAAAGAAATAGGTAGCTTATAAATGTTAAATGCTCACAATATATGGTCCCCTGAAGTGGGGTACGACGAAGACTTCCTAGTTGCTCAAAACCTAGAAACAGAGCTAGGAGAAGGCCTTTTCTTATCAGATTTGCTAAGGATAGAGTTCCGAGTAGAACTGAGAGAAACGCTTATTATGAAATTCTTAAAGTAAGTTTTACGCAGAACCAACAGCAAAGAAGTCCAAATTGTAAAAAAACTAGACCAGTGGAATAAAGAAAAACCCGCGTTGTACCTTCCGAATAAGAATAATGTCGTATTATTGACCGTTCAGGGAAAAAAAACCCAAGGGTTGACAGTATACACTAGTGAAAGTTATGAAGACTTGCTGCAGGGAATCCAGTTAGACAACCTTCACTTGTGTAAGTTAGAAGGCAACTACCCTTACTGTTTCTTAATACTTTCTGCAGCTTGGATTATCTTCAAGAACCCGCAACTAAACTTTGAGGAACTTATGGAGCAACTCAAACATGCCCCTTCTCACATAGACCAACTAGAAACTGAACTAATCCAGTTTATTTATAACAACTCCAAGATTTCAGCTAAGCAACTTCTAATTAAGTTCCAAGAAGCAAAGTCACTCTTTTGCATTCCAAACTCCAAAGAAAGCGAGTCAAGTATAGCTTCTCCTAGGAACGCACCTGACTTTGCTAAAAGGGGCTATGAAGAAAGCAGTCCCAGCTTCGAAAGAACCCTTGAACCCACTGAAAAGTTTGGAATTTCTAAACCTTCCGGAGACTTCGAAACCACCGAGCACTTTAAAACTTGCTTTCCAAAAGAGCAGCCTTCCTTAGCAACCTCTGAATTAAATGCTTCCGAAACACTTGAATACTCGATTTCTAATGAACTCTCATGCAAAACTTTTAGACTCAGCGACTCAGTGCTGAATTATTCCTGTCCTACATCTGAAAGGGTGTCTATTCAGTCATCTGCTTCACCAGTAAGTTACAGAGACGAGTTGAAGGGCTCTAACCCTTTTATTTACTTACCTGAAGATTTGTACCCCACCATGACTATTGAAGACATCAACACACCCCTGGAGTCGCCCAGAAACATGACTGTGCCTATATCCGACATCAAAGACAGACTTAAACTCCCTGAAACTATGGAAGACATGGACTTTGAAGAAGAGTCTGAGCTGGAACTTGGGTCAATAGAGTCAAGTCACAATGCCCAGTCACCATACTTGATGACTCAAATTTCCCTTCCAAAAAGTATTAGGGGTTCAATAGCCTTTGAAGACGGAAAAGCTGGTGCGTGCAACTGCTCCTGCCAGGTTTGTTCTATCTTTTAATTAAGTGTAATTACTTGGTAATTAAAGTTTAATGGAAGACTTAAAAAAGAGAATTTCTGAGTTACAAAAAGAAAACAACAAGTACTCTGAAGAAAGAGAAGAACTCCTAAACCGAATATCTGAACTTGAGGACCAAGTAGAAGACTTAACTCTGCAACTCAAAAAACACAACTCCAACAAGGTTCCTTCCCAGATTTCTATCAGTGCCAACCACTACCCCTCTGCTCCACAAGACGACGAACCCTGGCTTTTTTACACTGCTCCTGGACGCACTACACAAGAACTCATGTCAGTTTTAGACTTTTCAGACGTTTTTGAACTCCAAGCTCCAGACCTTTTGTCTGAAGAAGCAGTCTGGATCAAACTGCTCCAAAAAATGCACGGAGACGACCTTCCAGTGAACTTGCCTGCTTTGAGGAAGTTAGCTTCTGCCCAGTTGTATTCAGCGTGCCACCACGAACTTATGCTAGTTGTTAGAAACATTCCAGGTGCTTCGCATAGTTTGTTCCAGCACATCTTGCCCCATGTGGCTACCTTAACTGAGTTTGTCAACAATGCTTGGACTGAAATTGAAAACAACAACCCTGAACTGCTAGGAAGGATTGCAGTAGTTTTGGAGTGCGAGCAAGAAATTAAAGTCCTGAGTGTCGACAGGGATGATACTAGAATGTCTCTGTTTGTGGAAGCTTTGTAGTAACTTAAATTAGAAATATGGAAGTTGATGATGAATCAATTATAGCCAAGACTATATACAATGAAGCAAGAGGAGAAGGTTATGAAGGAATGCAAGCAGTGGCAGCTACTATTCAAAATCGATACAAACTCAACAGAGGATACATGGGAAATAGGGACTTCTACCAGATCTGTGTCAAGGCGTATGAAGGGGCAATTGGTTGTGACCCAAGCCCAGCTGGACCAGAAGATGAAACAGCCCTTGAGTACTGTAAAGAACTTGCAGCTGCAGTTAAGAATTTAACAGTCCGTGATAACACAGGCGGCTGCACTTACTTTTCAGCTACTAAAAATGCCTTTGGTAGGTATTGTGTAGGTGGCAAGATGTTTTACAAGAAGAAGCTGGGGAATCACTACCTTTTTAAAGAGTTTTAATTAGTAAAGGGAGAACTCTACTTATTGGTTTGCTTGTTTTTTGACATCCAGCTCAGTTCTGTGGACTTCGCAGGACCCCAGTTAGATGAGAGAAAATTCACGGAATTTCTGATCAGAAAGAGCGTGGTGACGAATTTCAGCCAGCTGATGTGGACGAAGGCTTCCTAGGCGACCGGAATTAGGACTCAAACGAAGTGCTGGCGTGCTGGAAGAACGATTTAATGACGTCGCAGTACATTAATCCAGGCCCGGACCCTTATACTCTTACGCATAGCGGTAATGTGACGCGAGGTGAAGGCTCAAGAGCTGTATGGGGTATCCACGAGACAATTTAATAAATTAGAAATATGGAAGTTGATGATGAATCAATTATAGCCAAGACTATATACAATGAAGCAAGAGGAGAAGGTTATGAAGGAATGCAAGCAGTGGCAGCTACTATTCAAAATCGATACAAACTCAACAGAGGATACATGGGAAATAGGGACTTCTACCAGATCTGTGTCAAGGCGTATGAAGGTGCAATTGGTTGTGACCCAAGCCCAGCTGGACCAGAAGATGAAATAGCCCTTGAGTACTGTAAAGAACTTGCAGCTGCAGTTAAGAATTTAACAGTTCCTGATAACACAGACGGCTGCACTCACTTTGCAACTATTAGGAATGCCTTTGATAGGTACTCTGTAGATGGCAAGATGGTTTACAAGATGAAGCTGGGGAATCACTACTTTTTTCAAGAGTTTTAATTAGTAAAGGGAGAACTCGCTAACTTTAGGAGACTCCGGGGACCAAGAGAACTTAACAGGGGAATCTACAAGTGCCTGTTTGGTTCGGATTCTGTAGTTTTTGATCTTATCAATTGCGTTAAATAAAAACTTTTCTAAGTTTCTAAGTTGTGTGTGCGAAAGTATTTCAAGGTTTTCTTGGTTTTCCAAGATTTTAAGCTTTCTATTGCTAGTTTCTAGAGACACTTTGAGTTGTTGGATTTCAGAGTCTTTGCTTCCTACTTGGGTTTCCAAAAAGTGTTTTTGTTGCTTGAGTTTTGTGAGTTTGCTTTGGAGGTCAGCTTTTTCCTGAGTGAGTTCTTCTTTTTCACAGAGGCTGCAAATAAGTTCTTCATGCATGCTTTTCATCCTTTCGTAAGCAAAGAGTCCCTGGCTGTCGAACGAAGTAACTTCAGTTTGGAACTTAGGCTCGGCTTGAGTAATTAGGTCTCCTGAAGTTTCTTGCCAGATAACTCTGTCGTGCCTTTTAAAAAGCACTTGACTAGGAGTTCTTTTGAGGGCTTCAAGTTCTTTTTTGAGTTGTTCAATGTCTCTTTGGTAAGCCATGATTAGTTCTGCGTTGGAGTCTGTTCTGATGTTTGCTTCTACTTTGTTAGTGATCTTTTTGGCCCTTCCGCCGAACCTCAGAGTGCTAAGTGTCATTTCAAACTGGGACAAAGTAGGCGTTACTGTGCAGATCATGCTTGTGAGTGAGTTTCCTCCTAAAGAACTTCTGAGTATTTTGGTTAGTTTGGAGTTCCTGTAAGGCACGTGTCGTTTTGACTGGGCATCAGACAAAGTGTTGATGACTTGGCACAGGTAAAAAAGACTAGTGTTGATGTGCTTTCCTTCTTTAAGGAGTTTGTCAGACTGAAGGTTAGAAACCCTTTCACTCCCAGCAAGGTCCACAAAGTTAATTACACTTTGAGTAGTGAACGTGCTTTCCTCTATGTAACTGACTGCTTTGGCGTGCACTTGGAAAATAGTGTGGGACCGCGAACTTTGGTGGTTCATAGCAGTGGCAGCAGTTCTTCTGTTTTCTTCGCCGATTTCTATGAACTCCATTACTTCTTCAATTCTTTGGAAACTAGGACAGGACAAGTTTTTAACGTAAAAACCCCTTTGAGGGTCCTCGTTGACTGAAAGTATGTCCCCTTTGAACTTAGAACTTCCTAAGAGATCATACACTTGCTCATTGTAAATCTCTATGTAACTACAAGACATTTGGAAGTCCTTGTCAGAAGTTTGCGAAACTTCACTGTAAATGTGTTCAAGGCCATGGAGAACTATTCCTTTTTCCTCATTGCAAACTAACTCGTTAGACTTGTTCCCCATCATAGTGTAGGTTTTTCCACTCCCAGTTTGTCCGTAAGCAAAAATAGTTGAGTTGTACCCTTTGAGAAAAGCACTCACAGCTTTTGAAGCAACTCCTTTGTAGAGTTGGAAGTTAGAAGAGTCTTTGAAACAAAAGTCTGAGTAATCCTTACCGTAGTTAAACGACTCTAAGTTACCTGCGAGTCGGTTGGTGTCTTTAAGAACTTGCAAAAACGCTTCCTGCAAGCTCACTGTTTTTTCAGAAACGTTCCAGATTTGGGGGTCTTGGTCTTGGGCTTCTTTAGCATTTAAAGGCCTCACTCTCAAAGCCACTTGGATGTTTTCACTGCGACCCATTTAAATTTATCCCCCCAATTGCCATTTTAATGTTAGAAAGAGAAGACTTAACAGCCCGCATTGCTGACAAACGAGCTAGTCCTTCCCAAATCCTGTCTTCATTTAACTGTGTCTTCAAGCCTCTCTTAGAAGCTCCACTCCCTATAAGCCGCCTTGCAGCCCGCAAACATGCACAGAACTACGGACCCACTCTTTTGAAAGTAGTTAAAACTTGCAACTCTGAACTAGACAAAAAGCAACCAGAGGACTGGAGTGAGTGCTTGATGTCCTTGATGTTTTCAGCCCTTTCACTAATAGCCAGAATAAGTCTCCAGTTGTTTTCAAAACCTGAAGACTACTACTCAATGTGGTACTGCTACCTTTTGAAAATCACTGAAAAAGAAAAACACGAAGAAGCTGTAAACATCTGCAAAGAAGTAGTTGAAGAAGTAAGTCAAACAGGAGACATGCCTTATCTTCTGTTGAATTGTTTAGTTTTGTGGGCAAGTTCTATTCTCAAAACTAAGTGCACTGTGCAAACTCTAGAAGAAGTTTATGTGTTGGTGGCTGAAAGGTGTTTGGGAGTTATTGGAACTTTGAAGTGGGACGGAAGTCTTAATAAAGTTTACGACTCAGCTTTTAAGCTGTTGTTCAAAGCTGGAAGAATGCTAGACAACTTAGCTGGAGGGAACACTGACTTGCACATACGAGCACTTGAAATCCGAAATAAAGCTTTTGAGTTCCTGAAGCACTGCAAACCTTTTATAGAAAGTGACTACTTTGCCTTTGCGTATAGCTCAGTGCAAGCTACTTTTAAAGTTGCCACAGCAGCCTGTTCTAAAAAGCTGTACTTAAAGTGCATTGAAGCCATCAATTACACTTTTGAAACTTGTTGGAGCTTAGACAGGAACTCTAGGACACTAGTGGAACTTCTTAGTTTTTTGCACCAAAAGTTAGAAAACTACCAAGAAGCTAAACAAGCTTTGTCAGGACTGCTACTTGAAACTAAACAGTTAGTGGATATGTTTTTTAACGTTAGGTATTACTTAGACATTGCTAGGCTGAGTTACCTAAGTAAAGAGTCTTTTGCAGGTGACTTAGAAAATGCTCACTTGTATTTAAAGTTAATATTCCAGAAACTTGTTAGTCCTACACAGTTGTCTCAGGATGAAATTTACGAGTTAAAAAGCCTTTTGCCCAAGATTCACTCACAACAAGAGTCCTGGCTGAAGATTGTAGGCAACTTGCACTCTCCTTTATCTTTAAAACAGAGCCCACCTAGCTCAAGCATAAAACTTTACTTAGAACTTTTTAAGTTTTACCCTTCTATAGTTCAGCTTCAAGAAAAGATTTCACTAGAAACCAAACCGAACTGGCAACTTTTTTACTACATAATGTGTTTGGGGCACTTTTTAGTGTTTGTGTCGGGAAAAAGCTTAACTGACTCTAGTTTAGGTTTGGGTTACTTGCAGAAACTTACTAGTTGCTCTTCTTTTCAGTACTTAAGCAACACTTACAACATTACTTTAGGACTGCTTCACACCGGTTACAAAGAGGTCTCTTTTAAGTGCTTAAGAATTCTGTTTGACTACATAGTTGAGCACCCTTGCAAAATGTCTTCTGCACAACTTGCTTTAATAGAACTTGGCTGTAAGTTTTCTAGTGAAAGTAAGTCTTACGCTGAGTTTATAGTAAAAGGAGTTAGCAGTTTGATTAAAAACTACTTAAGTGAGAACTTAGAAACCCAAGAGTTCATGAAACTTGTGGACTGCTACTGTAAAGTCAAACTTACCAAAGCAGAGTTACACAAAGGAGCTTCTTTTCAGGGAGAAGAGTTTTTAGGGCTGGGTTTGGAAGGAGTGTGCTTCAGTGTCAAAGGAAAGATTTTAGAAAGGGAGCTACTTAACTACCACAGCCGCCTTCTGACTTCAGCTAAGTCAAACAAGTCCCAAATGGTGGAGCACTGTGCAGAAGCAATTCAGGAACTTGTAAAAATACTGTTCACTTCAGTTTACCCTCCAAGCTCAACTAAGCACGGCCAGGTAGTTCTTAAGTACATCGAAATAATATCAACTTGCGACAAACCCTTTGAAAACGAATGGTTTCTGGAAGAAATGTTTTCAGTGAAAGGAACAATTGTTGAAAAAATGATTTTTTCTTTAAAAGAACTCACTAAGTTCTACGAGTTGCCCCAAGCTGAGGTATGGAATAGCATTTTGTACCTAGAAAAGATAAAAGAACTCCAGCACAACTCCCACGACATTTGGATTGGGAAAGAGTCCTTGGCTTTGTACGTAGAGGCTGTGAACCACTTGAACTTAGCTGCTGAACTCATTGGTTCCTTTTTAGGTTACTCTTTAAGTCCCCAAGGAACTCACTGGGAAAAAACCCATGAACCCAGAGACCAATACAAAACAGACTACTGCAAGTCTTTAGTACTAGCTAGCGATGTAGCNGAGTTACTAGGACTTCCCTACTTGCAGTGCAAACTTCTAAGCTTAGCAGAAATGTGTGTAGAAGACGACTTAAGAAAGCTCTGTTTAGGACTAAGACTAGTTCTGGGCTTTTGGGAACAAGGAAAAACTCAACTTGCAACTGAAACTTACTTGAAGCTTCCAAAGACTTCTGTTAAAAGCTCCGACCACATAGACTGCTTCCACACAGAACTCTGGGTGCTAACTTTAAAGGCCGAAGTCAAGTACAACATGGGGGACTTGTTGGAGGCTGAAAACCACTGTAGAGAAGTACTGAGCAAAATCCCAGCAGCCCACTCAACCTACCGAAGAGTTATGCTTCTAAAAGCCCAAGTCAACTTTTTACTTTCCAAAATACACTTAGCAAACGGGGACCTACTTAGTAGTTTCAAAGCTACTAAAGAAGCTAGGTACTCTATAAACGACATCCACACTTACACCCTGACTCTGCAGAACTTGTCTTTACTGAACTCCATAGTTGACTCTAGTATGTCTAAGTTCAAAGAAAACTTTTCAAAAGCACCAAGGTGCACAGTATTTCCTTACAGTTCTTGGAACATCCAAAGACTCTCTGAAAGGATATTGGACCACCTAAGTACCCTCTACACTCTAAGGTCCCAAGTTTCAATGGCTAACTGCTTTTTGATGCAAGGAATCAAACTAGGAAGGGTGTTGGGGATTCCTTCGCACTACCTCCACTTCCGTTCTAAGTTATCTGAACTCCATAGACAAACTCTAAACAACCCCAAACTGTGCCACGACAACATCAACCAAACAAAAACCCAAGTTCCAGACCCAGTTGAGTTCATTGAAAATGTTTTTAGCGCAGTTTTCGAACCTATAGTGTACTTAACTTCCCCCAAAGACACAGAAACTCTCCGGCCTTACGAGGTTTCGGCTTTAAGTCCAATAGAGATGATGCAGCTTTCTAAGTACATCTCAACACAAAGCTTAATTGAAAGTTTGCTGACCTTAGGGGACATCCTCCAAACACCAGAGTACCTTGAGCAGATCCAAAACGTCATAGCTGAGCAAAACTACTACAAACTTGCCAAAGGGCTACTCACTTATGAGCACCAAGGGCATGTTTTTAGAAAGCTAAAAGCACTGACTTACAAAAAACAAGCTAATTTAGTAGTCAGACAAAAGGGAGGAAAGGAGTGCCTTGAACTTTTGGGAAGAGGAATTACTCACTTAGGCTGTTGTGAAGACTTTCTGTACACCTTTTTAAAAGACAAAGTTTGCTGTAAGAACTTCAGCATAAACCCCTTAGTTTCACATGAACTAGGCAACTGCTTGCTTATATTTGCGGACTCCTTAATGAAGAAACACGACTCTGAGTTAGCTAAGAAAATACTGCAACAGTTAGTTTCTTTTCCAGGAATTCTGCACCCTACAGTAGAGAGACACACGCACTTTTTGCTTGGAAAAAGCACTGGTTTAGAGGACTGGACTCGTGCTTACCACGTTGTTAGAAGTATTGGAGTGTCTTACACTGCTCAGCTTTCTTCAGTGCTCAACAAAGACTTAAGAATCACTTCAAACCAAGACTTGATGGAAAAAGTATCCCAAATTCCTAGTGACTGGGGTGTAGTTTGTATCTCTGCAGGGAGGGGCTCTTTTACTTCTGGACTACTTTTAAGTCGACTTTCAAGTGACTCTTCTCCTTTCACTGTGAACGTTGGGGCTTGTGAGTGCACTACTCAAGAACCCTTTTTGAGTGTGGTTGAAGAGTTCACTTTTATAATGCGAGAAAGCTCAGGCACTACATCTAAAAACAACACTCAGAGTTTCAACAAGCAAGTTTGGTGGAGCAAAAGAGAAAGACTAAACGAAAAACTCGAAAAGTGGCTAGACAGGCTGCAGTGCTACTTGGGAGAACTAAGTTCTTTGATGCTAGGAAAAATACTCAACAAAGAAATAGACTCAATGATTAAAGACGCTGCCAAAGACTTTTGTTTGAAAAAGTGCGAAAAGTGCGGACAGCACTGGAACACCGAAGTTGTTTACCACATTCTTAACGCTGTAGCTACTGAGGAGTTCACCCTTGACTCTGTTAGGAACTTTCTGCAAAGAACCAACATGTACAACAACTCCATTTTCAGAAAAATCAGAAACATCCGAAAAGCCTCTTCAGGAAAAACCATTGAAAGAGCCCCTGTAGTTCTGGTTTTAGACGGAAACCTTCTGCATCTACCTTGGGAGTCGCTTAAAGTCCTGCGCGGCCAACAACTCACAAGACTGCCTTCTCTTGCCTTTTTGTTTCCACGCTTGAAACAACAAACTTTGTTTTCTTCAGAAAGCTTTTACATCTTAAACCCTTCAAAAGACCTTCCCCACACGCAGTCTACTTTTGAAAGGTACTTTAACCAGCAAAGATGGCAGGGACTTAGTGAAGTGCCTCCTACAGAGTCAGAGTTTTCTGGGGCTTTAGAAACCAAAGACTTAGTTGTATACTGTGGCCACTCTGCTGGAGAGCAGTACCTCAAAGGAGAACGCATAAAGGACTTGAAGGTAAAAGCTGTGGCAATGTTGATGGGCTGTTCTTCAGGGCTTTTGAAACTAAGTGGTCAGTATGAACCCCAAGGAATTGCTTTGCAGTACTTGCTTGGAGGCTGTCCACTAGTAGTTGCTAACTTGTGGGACGTCACGGACAAGGACATTGACCGCTTTGCTTTAGAGCTTTTCAAGCGGTGCGTCGACAGGTCTGAAGAAGTAAGCTTTGCTGTGAAAAACTCTAAGTTCGTGTGCAAGTTTCCTTACTTAGTTGGTTCTGCACCAGTTTGCTACGGAGTCCCTGTAAAGTTCAATTAAATTAACTATTAGTTAAATACTAGTACTTCAAGTTAGACTAAGGTTAAATATGGACCACAGAAGCTACTTTGAATCGAACAAATTGTATTACTCTGCAGGCGTAGTAGATAACGTAGTCAGACCAGATTACAAAATAAATATCCACCTGTAAATAAATCCAGCTAACATAAAAATCTTTAAAGATTTACTTAGCAACTCCAAATGTGCTGATAAACAATGAAATCCATTTTCAGTGAAATCAGCCTAAATCGCAGCGGCTCAGAAACTTTTTGGGAAGGACTAAGCAGAGAAACTTTTTCACGAATTAAGAAAAATTCCCTGTTGAGTTCTTATCTCTGTACTTACATCTCAGAAAAATACATAAGAAAGAAGTTTGTACTAACTTCTGATTCTATTTACTACATTAACTTCCAGAATATTCCTTTTTCTCAAGCTTATATTAAACTAGCACTGCTGGAAGTGCTTGAAACTACCAAGAACAGGTACGGGTTCAGAATTTCGAACGAAGGCGGTTCACAAGAGTTTTTTACTCGAGACCAGGAAATCTTCCAAAGCTGGCTATCCGCGCTTCATGAAGTCTGTGTTTTTTCTGGTTTTGAGGAAAACTTTTCCCTAGTCAAGGAGCTTGGGATTGGGAACACGGCAATTGTCTATCTCTATCAAGGACAAGGCTCCCACTATGCAGTTAAAAGCATTTCTAAGCAAAATTTAGCTAGCCTTTCAAGCATTGAAAGACTTGCTCACGAAATAGAAGTTCTTAGGAGTCTTAGTCACCCCAACATCACTAAGCTGCACTCAGTTTACCAAACAGAAGAGAGTGTAAATCTAGTGCTGGACTATGCTTCTGGAAGCGACTACTATGAAAAAATTATGAACCTAGGAGCTGTTTCAGAAACAGAAGCAGTCAAGTTTATGTACCAACTCTTACTGACCCTTGACTATATCCACTCCCAAAAAGTCATCCACAGGGACGTTAAGCTCGAAAACATCTTAGTTAATCATGAAAACTCTTCTATCAGCTTAACTGACTTTGGACTGGCTTGCTTCAAGCAAGTTGGTTGCATCGAAAGATGTGGCTCTCCAGGCTATGTAGCTCCAGAAATTCTCAGGGGCTTGAATTACGACTGCAAAGTTGACCTGTTTAGTGCAGGAATTGTAATGTATTCAATACTGACTAGTAGATCTCCTTTCCAGGGCGGTTCGCCAGACGAAGTACTTTTAAAAAACAAGAATTGTCAAATAAAGTTCCCCGAAAAATACTGGGGAAAGGTTTCGAAGTTGGGAGTAGATTTAGCTAAGAGACTGGTTTGTGACGACCCGAGAAAAAGACCATCAGCTGAAGAAGCTCTAAGGCACCCTTGGTTTAGCGGCTTTTTAGCTATTCCGCATTACGTTAGAACCAAAAAACGCCAAAAGGTTAAGTCAAAAACTATCTTGCCCAGAAAGCCGCTAGAGTCTCCTTTCTCAAAAACAATGAAACTAGTTTTTAAATGCGGATTAGTAGATTAACTTAAAAGCAGTAATTATATTCGTTTTTATGATATTTATACTGATTGGAGTTGTGTGTGCAAAAACAACTAACTTAAGTGGGAACCTTACAACCTCAGGAACTCTGAGTTGTGAGTCCTTAGGAGCAAGTTCTATGACTCTGGAAACTCTGAATGCATCCTTAGATGTGTCATCAAGTTCAGTGTACTCTAACACAACCCAAGTTTCAACATTGACTTTTGAGTCGTTAGAACCCATTGGTGACTACATTTACATAAAGGCAGACTTAGTGGTAGAAGAGCCCTCCTCTTCTTCCTTTACAGAACTCAACTGGAAACTCAAAGAACACCACAGCTTCCAAGAAGACCACCACGCGTGGAGTCTGCCCCAAAGAACAAACTGCTCTGATGAAGTGTTTTTAGGAGGCCACTGCAAAACTGCACAAAAAGAAGTCACTCGCAAGTTTTGGCTGCCTAAGCACAAGTGGGTAAGAGTCACTGCACTGTACCACATGCTTGGTAAGTGGAATGGTGAGTCGGGGTATATGAAGCTCAATGGAAAGCTAGTTTGGGCGCAAACTGCAACTTACACTGAGGGGGTTGACGTATGTGGAGTTGGGTCAAGTGACACTAAGTTTGCAGTTCTGGTAGACTCAACTATTCCTAACAGTGGAAGCACAATTGAAGTGACTTTTGGATCCACTTTAAAAGTAGACCCCTGTGAAGCAAGTTTTGGAATAGACGACATAATGATTTATACCAGGTAATATTTAAATATGAGTCGAGTACGCACAGGAGAACCTGACCCTAGCTTAGTTGCTGAAGTCACTCAGATACACAACCAGTTCGTTTCAGAAGGAGAAAGTCCTGTAGACGAGCTTCCAAGTGCTTTTTCTGAATTTTTCAAAGTCAAACGCATAATATCTTTCAGAAAGAAAGTTCCCAAAGGCCTTAACCAAAAAGGAGAAATGCTTCTGAAGGAAGGACGCGTGTGGGTGCTGTGGTTGTTTGTGATGGTTGTGGACAAAGGAGAACCTGCAAGCGAAATCATCAAAGTGTTTAAAGAAGGAATGAAAATTGTTAAAAACAAAGACTGCTTGATTGAAGGACTAGGCAACCTGTTTGAAAAGTGCCCTGAACTCGAAGTCACGGCTGAAGACGAACAAGAAATCGAAAGAATTCTAGGAAGGAAAATCGTAAACGCTCCAAAAGAAGTCATTGCAAAGTCCACTTGTGGAGAGTTTGGCTTAGTTAAACTTACTAAAGACCAACAAAACCGGTTCAAAAGTGAGTGTGCAGTGGTTCCTGCTGCAAAGAACCCTTGGCTGTACGAAGCAGAGTGCCAAGACACAATGTCTCTTAATAAACTCTTGCTCAGGTCTAACTACTGCTACCACCCTTCTCCTTAAATAATATAAATGCAAGAAGAAGATTACTCTATCAAAGCAACAGCAGATGACGCCCTTTCAAGTAAATAGTAATTTTTAAGCAGCTTCGCCCACAAGCTAGGTTACCTTTACGACCCCTACATTGAGTGCTTCACCAAAGCTCCTGTGAAAAAACCTCCTATTATCAACCGGGGGTACTGGGCACGCGTCGAGAGAGTTTGGAACACTCTAGAAGAGTTCATGAGTGCAGAAGGCCAAAAGCAGATCATAAGTCTAGGGGCTGGATACGACACTACTTTTTGGGTGATGAAAGACAAGTTCCCGTCCGAGGATTTTAACTACATAGAAGTAGACTTTCCTCAAGTTTGCAGAAAAAAGATAAGTGTAATCAGCAAGAACCCCCAGCTGGCCTCTAAAGTTGAAGTTTCTGGGCAAGGAGAGATCATCACTCCTTCTTACAAGTTGCTGGGTCAAGACTTAAGGGACCTCCAGTCTTTGGACCATAAGTTGCAGTCCTTAGTGAGCAAAGAACTGCCAACTCTGTTTATTGCTGAGTGTGTTTTAGTTTACATGTACCCTGAGCATTCAGACGCCCTTTTAGAGTACTCACAGCAATTTCCTAACTGTGGGTTTTTGGCTTACGATATCATTGGGCCAAATGACGCTTTTGGAAGAACTATGCTTGAGAACCTAGACCAAAGAGGTGTTAGACTCCACGGAATCCACAAGTACCCCTCACTTGAAGACCACAAAGCAAGGTACCAAGCTTACTTTAGCTCAGTCCAAGCCTTTACAATGCTTGAAATCTACAACAACTGCCTTCCAAGTACCGAGAAATCTAGAGTTGAACAGCTAGAGTGGATGGACGAGTTCGAAGAGTGGAACTTACTGCTTTCTCACTACGTAATGGTTATTGCAACTAATGGGTTAGTAAATTTGAAGTTTAGATAAATGGGCATTCGTTCCAAGAACTTGCAGGCACTAGCCCACTTAGTTTTCAAAAGTCCAAGTTCGCCTAGAGGAAAGGAGCTGCTCCAGACTATTAAGCCGGTGCTTTTGGAGTACCTTCCTAAGTTCACTAGAATCGACATTTCTTACATCTTGTCTTCGTACGCACGCAAGTGTCCTGACCCAGAAGTCCTCAAGGCTTTTTCAAACCAGGCTTCGGCTTACATGCACTTGATGAAAGAAAAAGACTTAGCTGGAATCCTAGGCTCTTTATCAGCAATGTCTGAGGACTACTCCCAGCTGTACCTAAGAGCTGCGGGCAGAGTACTTGAACTAGAGTTTCCTCCTAAAGAGTTGTCTCTTATACTAAATGCTTACTCGAAAATCCCTGACTCAGGCCACATCTTGCAGGCTCTAGAGCCCAAAGTCATAGGAAAAAAGCATGAGTTCGACTCTATACAACTTGGACTGGTTATTGCTTCTTACGGAAAAAGGCTTCCTCACAGTAAAGTTTTCAAGGAACTTGAAGAAGTTTTACTTAGTAAAAACTTAGATAACACAGCTAAGGTTTCCGTGCTTTACTGGTACGCAAGAAGCAGCTACGCCAACTCTGCAGTAGTTGAAAACCTAAGTAATATGCTTGACTTTGAAGCCATGAACAACCAAGAACTAGTTAACACCTATGTTGCTTTGGTACTCACTAAATCCCACACAGAGAACAGCCTGACAGTTATTGAAAGCAAAATCAAGGAAAACCTAGACGAATTAACTCCTCAAGGAATAGCTAACCTTTTAGATTCACAATGCAGACTCAACAGAGCTACTTTAGTCAGTTTTTTAGCTGAAAAAATATCAAAAAGCAGTTACTTGCAAGAAAACTGTGCGAACCCACTAGTTCACTTAGTAATGACAATCCACTCTTTGTCCAAACTGCAAACTCACACATTCCTGATTCCAAAACTGCTCCAGAATCACAAGTCCAAAAAAATCCCTGCTACAGAACTAGCTATAATAACTTATTCCTTCTGCATAGCAGACCTGGACCTTCCAACAGAAATCACTCAGCAGTTGCCCCAAGCACTTCCTGAACTTGAGAAAAAACACATCATTAACTTAGCAGTCAACCTTTCAAAACCAAAGTACTTCTCTAGTGAGTTCTGGAAACTTTTTGAAAGGTACTTTCTCGAAGCTGTGAGCACAGAAAGTGGAGTTCGCGACAGTAACAAAATCAGGAACTCAATGCTTAACCTAGAAAAAGTAGGCTACCAAATCCAAGCAATTAAATAATAATTATTGAATAAACAACTCATGTCATTTTCAAGCGACAGCGAAAAGATTCCCCCTCCAGATGACTACGTAGGGTCTAGTGTAGATGAATTCACAAATGACTCAATTCACGAATTTTCTTATTCAAAAAGCATCAGTGAGGTTAGGTTAAGCATCCAGCAAATCCAAGAAAGAGCTCAGTCCAAACTAGCAAGTCTCCGAAACTCCACTTTCCGGCACCAAAGGTCGCCTACGAGTTTTATTTCCCCGGATTTATCTAAGAGTGAAATTTACAGACAACTTGACTCTTTAGAAGAAGAAGTAATCTACATCAACAAACAGCTTGCACTGAACAACGAACTAATCAACTCAGCTGAAACTGAGAAGTCCAAACTACTACAGTCGCTTATACAAATAGAGACAAAACTAAACTTACTAGAACAAGAAAAGTGCACTTGCAAGTCTTGTGGAATTTTTTAACTAAGCATAACGATGAGGCCTTATAGCTATTTTGCTTCCGTCGTAAGCGCCTTCTTGTTTCTTTTGGATGACTGCTTGGGTGTAGGGGTTGGGGTGTTCTTTCTTCCCAAAGAACTCAGTTTTGGACATCCACCAAATAAAAATAGCAGGGGGCAAAAGCATGGGCACTCCTATCATGTCTATCTTCATAGAAGTCCTCATGGCTTGTAGCGCGATCTCTCCGACTCCCCTGAAAGGAGCTATTTTGTACTTGGGAAAAGAACCGAAGTAACTCATTTTTATTAAGTGGACTCAGTCCTTTGGGAGACAGAACCTGAGTACTGCAAAGTGCGTTTTGTGGAAGGAACAGACAGCTTCGGGAAGTTTTTTCCTTGAAGTTGGGCTGCTGAAGTAACTTTATCTAGTACTTGCTGGCGGTCTTTTAGGTTGAGTTTGGTTTTTTGAAGGGCTTCTTCAATTAATTGTTTGAGTTCAAGTTCGTTTTTCGAGTGGAGTTGAGCTCTTAGTTTGCGGGCTTCGATTTGTGAGGACCTAAGCTCTTGGTGGAGGGACCTTATTAGGGGATCTGAAATGTTTTTGGCACTGGAATGGGACCTTTTAGGCCGGGGAAAGTTATTAAAGTCAAGACTGGTTTTTCTGGGTATTTGTTGGCTTCTCAAGTTCGCAGTTTCTAAGTCTGACTCCAGTTCCTTAATTCTGGTTTTTAGGATTTTGTTTTCTTCTAAAAGCTTGTCTATAAAGCTTTCTGACTTTTCAAAGTTCTCTTTGTACTGCTTAGCTAGCTTAAAAGGGCTTTTTGCTAGTTCTTCTGTTGAGTTTTTACGTTCAGTTTGAGTAATTTGCTGCTTGGCTTTTTCGAACTTGTCATTAAAGTAACTTTTAATCTGGATTTCGTGCAGTTTGAGTTTTTTAGTTGAGGTTTCTCCAAGTGTGTTTAGGGATTTGTGTACTTGTTCTTTGAGTTCGTTGATTTTCTGAAACTTATTTTCAGTTAGTTGTTTTACTTTCGACAAACTAGGGTTCTTTTCACAGACCCTTTCTAGTTCTTTGTGGAGTTCCGAATTTTGGCGTTCCAGGTCACTTACTTTTTCCAAGTTAGACCTTCTCATGAACTCTTGATAGTTCTTTAGTTCTTTTACTTGGTTCTTTAAATCCAAGTTTTGCTTTTCGAGTTCTGAGTTCTTATCCTTGGCTTCTAAGAGTTCTTTGAGAAGAGCAGACCTTTTCTGTTTGAGAGAATTTGCTCTGGAAGTTTGCTTTACATTGTTATTCTTTAGCATTGTAATATGGATGTTAGGCTTTAATCTTAAATAAATGCAAACTAAGAACTTAGTTCCAGAACTGGAGAGTTTATATGAAAAAGCAGAGTGGCACAACTTACTAGAGAAGTCTTCCATAGCACCAGAAAAGCCAGAAGTGATTTACTACAAGGCGCTAGCTCACCAAGAACTGAAGCAGTTCGAAAAAGCTCTAGAACTCTATTTTTCTATTTACAACTCAAGAAGTTTAATACACGAAATAGACTATAACATCGGTCTTTGCTACTACCACTCCCAGGAAATACCCAAAGCCATCCAGTACTTAAGGAAGTACCTTTCAGCAAACCCTAAGCACCCCAAAATATATTCACATTTAGTAATCATGCTGAATGAGTCTGGAAGAGTTTCTGAGATAAATGAAGTTTGTGAAAAAGCTTTGGTTTGGAAAGTCAACAAAGTTCCTTACAAGACCTGGATAAAAGCACTTATTCAACTAGACAGGTACAAGTGTGCGCACGAAAAAGTTATCTACGTTCTTAGGTTCAAACAAGAAGACTGGGAAGTCTGGGACATCTTAGGAGACATACTAGCGACTTGCGGCTACTACTACCAGTCCAGACTTGCTTATGAAAAAGCATACAAGTTAAACCCTAACTCACAAAAAACCAAACAGAAAATCGATACAATTCTCAAGGACTTTTTGGACTTTAAAGCTCCCAAAATAAAGCTAGAACCTCCAATTTTACCTCCAACTGAAGAACCTAAAAGTTCCAGAGGCTGTGAAGACTTTTTTTGTAAATTATTTTAATTAGATTTACATGATTAAGTTAAACAAGTTTCAGAAGTGTTTTGGGCCTCACTGCACACAGTGGCTTGTTTGAACCTTGCAGCCACCTTCATTACTTGCTTAATGTTTATCTGAGAGGCCTTCATGTCGACAAGCAACTCCAGAGTTTCATGCAAAGTCGAACTTAAAATCTGGTTTTTAAAGTAACTCACAACAGCCAAACTCACGTTGACTAAGTAACTTATTCCGTTTGCAAGAATACTGTCCCAAACTTTCACAACGTCAGAAATCTTCAGAGAGTAAGAAAAAAGCGTAATGAACCACTTTATCAACCAAAAGTTGTCATCAAAGTCGTTTTCTAAAAAGTACTGTTCGAGTTCAGGTAGGTGCTTAGCTAACTCTTCGTGGAAAACACTGCACAGCTTTGTCACTAAAGGAAATCCGTGTTCGTACAAGCCACTCAGTCCAAAGTGAGTGCAAAGGATTTCAAGAACTCCAAAACTCTCAGACTCGTCTCCTCCTGAAACTATAAGCAGTATACCCACCACGTAGTTCATGCCTTGGCAGTAACCAACAGTTGGGTAAGTACTTGCGAATTTCTTCAAAATACTCTTAAGTGCAGTAGCACCTTCAGCTTGGGGTCCAAAGTAGGGGTGGGACGGAAAGGTTCTGTCGATGTCTTTTTCTATCGAAAAAGAGTGCTCTGAACAAGTGGTGGAAGAGCCAGCACTGGAGTATGCAGAAGGGTTGTTTTTGTAGTTCAGGACAGTTTTCCAGACTTCCCACCTGAATTCACAAGGAGGGCCTTTCACTAAGAGTTTTTTGAACTTAAAAGGACTGTGTTTGAGGAACTGTTTGAGAGGGTGCTTGTACTTGATGTAGCGGGCTAACTTCTTTTTCCAGGCCAGTATGCAGTGTTTATCGTTCGGTGAGTGGTTTGTAGGGTTAGATTCAGAAATAACAGGTCTTTGGAGTTCCAAAAGTTTATGGTATTTCGGGGTTTCTTTTACAGAGCAACTACAATTTGATCCCATGTTAACGAATATTATTTTATAAACTTTAGCAAGTAACTGAATGCTTTAAGTGCCTTGTTTAGTCTTGGTTATTAAAAATCTTAGACAAATTAGATGTTAGGTGCTGGTTTATCTTGTAAAGTTCTCTGGTTTTTTCTTCGAAAGCCAAAGAAGAGTCCAGTAAGTTTTGGTATTTAGTTTTGAGTTCTTCATAACTTTGTTGTGACTCTTCGAGTTGTGCTTGTAGTTGTTGGCACAGTAAACTTAGTTGTTGGTTTTCTTCAAATAAACTTGAAGTTTGGGCTTCTTTAAGTTGTTTTTTGTTTAGTTGGGTTTTCCACAAGACTTCTTTTTTTTGGGTATCTTTGACTTTGCTTAGGAGGTCTTTGTTTAGGTTTTGGAGTCTGAGCATTGCTTTTCTTTCTTCAGCTAGTTTTTTTTCGAGTTCTTGCATTTTCTTTTCTTGTTCGCGTTCTTTTCTTTTCAAACTGGCTGAAAAAGCAGTTTGGGCTACAGGGTGTTCTTTGGAGGGTTCTTTGGAGGGGTCTTTGAAGGGGTCTTTGGAGGGTTGCTCTTCAAGTTCTTTGATGCGTTTGTCTTTGTGCTTGAGCTGGGTTTCTAGGTTGACTATGGCTTGGTTGGCACTTTGAAGTCTAGTTTCTAAGTAAGATATTTGGTTTCTGTAGAGTTCGTCTGTTTGAGAGGACTTTTTTAAGGACTGGAAAGAAGACTTGCAAGAAGAGAATTCTTGGGGTTGTTCTGGCTGGGCTAAGTCATACTCTTTGATAACCTCTTCTTCGTCTGGGGGGTTGCAGAGGCTTTGTATTTGCTTATCAAGTTCTTGGTTTTCTCTGTCAAGTTGGGCCAGGAACTCTTCTGTGTCTTTGAACAAGCCCGGGTTGTAAGATTCTACCTTTTCCATGATTAAGTTAAATTCTAAATGGAGTCTAAGAACTTAAAGTTTTACAACAACCAAACTATGCAGAAAAAGCGTTATAAGATAGCCCACGTAGCCACTAACGAAATATACAGAGAACTTAAGAATTCTTTAAAGAACTTCAATTCAAGCAAAAAGACTCCAGAACCTAAGTTGCAGGCCCTGCACAACTCTTTAAAAGTACTTCTGGATAAGGTAAAACAAACCCAAAAAGCCAGTGAACAAAACACCCTTTTAAAAAGAATCCAGGTTTGGTACAACAAAAACTTAAAAGAAAAGCACAGAAACCTGAAACTCTGCATCAGTCCACAAAAGTCAACTCCAGGTTCCAGCTCGTCTTCCCCAATAAACGAGTTTCCTTTTAGGTCGTTCACACCCATGTTCCTCAACAAAAGACTTCAAACTAAACCTAGACGAGGATCCAGCAACTTAGAAACTCAGCACAAAAAAGCTTTCCAATTCAGGGAATTCCAGAAAGTCCCTAAAGAAACAATCCAACCTAAAAAAGTAGCTCCCCCAAAGATCCAAAGCTCCTACACTCCTAAAAACGAATACTCACTTAAAAACAAGCAAGCCTTTAACAAAAACTCCAGACTAAGAACTGGAGTCACCCAAAGAACCAACTCCATAAAAGACATTAGAGCTGGTTTTTTCAAACCTAAAAGAAGTTCCAAGTTCCAGAACTCTTTAACAGATACCTTGAAAGTCAAAGCTTTTCTTGATAACTTAAACTAGATTTAAAGATTTATAATGGAAAGACTCAGAAGGAAAACTGACCATACAAACTATAAAGTTAAAGAAATACTTGACTATGTAGAGAGAAGTCAAAGAAGGTACAAAGGAATCCTTGGCTCTAGGGACTTATACGAGCAAACACTTGTAGACAAAATCGAAATTCAAAAAAGACACCACAGTGAAAATAAGAAGGAAGAAAACAAACACTACCGAAAAACTTCAACAAAGTACAAGTCTTCAGTTCCAAGAATCAAAATTCACTCAGATAAAAATTCAACACTCAGAGAAAGCATAAGATCACCTAGAGAAAGCCTGGTAAGTTCATGCTGCCACAGAAGGTCTGTTAGAGTTCTAACCAATAAAAAAACAAGTCACAGGTCAGTTAAAGCCTTAGAAAACGTAATTAGTGACTTAGACTTGCTGAGAGGAGTGAATAAAGAACACACCTTGAAACTAGAAAAAAGGTCCAAAGAAATGAAAAATGCCTTTAGTCAACTAAACTCCACTTTAAATCCCAAAATTGACCTTAGGAAAAAGTACGTCAGGAACCAAGTTAAGTCTTACAAAAAAGAGAAAGGCGGGTTTATCTACGGCAAAGAAATGTCTGGAAGGTTTATTACCACCCAAAAGTTAATTAAGCCTTTATTGTAACATAATAAAATGGAAGACCCAATGCCTAACATTGAAGAGCTGGAGGAAGGCATAGAGTACACACCTAGCGACGACGGAGAGCTTATCCACCAACTAAGAGACAAAGTCCGTGCACAGGCTAAAAGACTTAGGTCGTTAGAGCAGTACTCACACATATGCGAACAACGTATTCAAGAATTATCCCCAAACCACTCTTTTCCAGTAACCACTGAACACCTTGGCACTACTGCTTCTTCTAACCAAGAACTTCACCTTGCCAAACAAAAAATCTCTAGGTTAGAGGAACAACTAGCTCACCAACAAGTCTCTTATACAGGACAACTACCTTCGCCCAACAAAGTCAATGCTGCCCAGGCCAAAGAACTCTATTCCTCACTGCATGCACAGTACACCCAAGCCGTTAAGGACAGAGCTGACTTAGAAGAAAGCTTGCGTGCTGAAGTGCTAGTTAACGAAGAACAAGCAACTTACATCGAAGTACTCAAACAAACGATTGAAGCCAAAATGGAGTCTTTAGGCATCACTAGCAGCAACGTGGAGGGCTTTTCTGACTTAGTGCAAGCTAAATCGAGTTTTGAAGAGAAGCGAAAAGACTACTCCAGACTTCAAAAAAGAGTTGCAGACCAAGAAGGCACCATCAACATCCTTAACGACAAAATCAAAAGACTCAACAAAGAGTACGAAAACCTGATTAAAGAAAGAGACCAAAGTGACGCTCACATGAGAGAAGCAGCAGAAGCTCTTCAGTACGCAGAAGAAGAGATGCAAAAGATCGAACACGAAAAAGAGTCCCTAATTGAGTACGTCGACGAACACGACAAGATCGAAAACGACCTAAGAGAAGAAAACAACTCCCTTTGCAAGCAACTAGAAGAACTCCGCTCAGACTACAAAGAACTCTCTGAAATGCACACAAACTTAGAAAAGAAAAACTCAGAAACCACCAAAGAACTAGAAGACACCCGACAAGAGTACTCAAGAAGCGACAGGAGTTTGTGCGAAGTCCAGAAAAGCTTTGTGAACGCCAAAAACAGAGTTGAAGAAAGAGACCGAGAAATCACTCAGTTAAAAGCAGAACTCAGTGCGCTTAGAAACAAAAGCGAGTCTATGCAAGCTAACAGCGCTAGCTTGTCCAACACTCTGCGCGAAACTCAGTTTGAACTAGACTCAGTAAGTGGTTCTTTGAATTCTCTGCAAAAAGACTACAACAACCTTAAGAACCAGCACGACTTTACTAAGGAAGAACTTGAAAAAACTCGAAAAGAAAAACTTGAGGGCCAAAACATTTCAGAAGACTTCAGAAGGAACCTTGACGCAGCGCATTCTGAAATCGACAACTTAAAAAGCAAAAACTACGAACTAGAACTCAGAATCGACCAACTCCAGCAAGATAACCAGCAGGCTTGGGACACTCAAGAAGAAACCTACAGAAGAGAACAACTCCAAATAAAAACCAACAGCGAGTTAAGAACTCAACTCAGCCAGATTCAAAGTGACAACGAAGATCTCAGAAGAAACCTAAACACCTTAAACAGAGACTTCAACGAACAAAAATCCCAGCTTGAAAACAAAGCCCAGGAAAACTACCAACTAAGTAGGGAAAGAGACCAACTAAGTCACGAACTCAAAAACCTAGAGCAAAAATACGTATTTCAACAGAACCAAACCAACTGCACCAAGGACGAAAACGTTTCTCTAAAGGAAAAAATAGAAAGCATCAACCATGCTTTAGCAGTAGCAAACGAAAGCTACCGAGACATCGAGAACCAACTCCAAATGACTAAGTACCAACTGCAAGATTCCCAAGAAGCCACTAAAAGAAGCGAACGGGATCTTGACTTAGAAAGACAAGAAACCAAAAAGTACCTGCAACAAGTCAAACTCAAAGAGTCCAGAATCGAAGACCTGAACCAAAGTCTTGACCAAAAAAACAAAGATACCAAAAACTGCTTCGGCACGATAACTTCTTCTTTAAAGAGAATCAAAGAAGAAGTAGGGCAAGTTTCCAGAAGACTAGAAGAAGCTTCCCGCAAGTGCTCTTCAAGTTTAGAGTTCAGTGCAAAAGACATAGAGCAGTGGATCAGTGCTTTGGCAGAAGAGTTCTTGGATTCTTTAAGGAACAAGTCCGAACTCTCGCGGAAACTCAGTTCCATCCAACAAGAAACTTCTTACCTGCAGAACCAAGTAGAACAGTCCAGCATCCAAGAAAGTTCCTTCAAAGACAGAGAAAAACAACTTAGAGCCCAACTAGACTCTTTGTGTGCTGAGAACCAACAAACCCGCGAAACCCTTAACGGGAAGATCTACTCACTGCAAAACCAAGTAACTGCTCTGCGCAAACAAACTCAAGAGTTAAACGAAGAGAACCTTGAACTTAACCGCCAACTCAAAACTGCGTCTTACGAAAGCACTAACTGGAGACATACAGCTGAGTCAGATGTGTTTACTATAAAGTCCTTAGAAGACAGAGTTAACTTTTTAATTAGAGAAAAAAACGAACTTGAAACTGTCATAACAAGACTCCAAGGAATGATTCCTAACCCCAGTCTCCAAAAGGTTCTGTTTGAACTTTTAAGACTCAGAGGCGAACTGGACTTAGTTGAACGCGAAAAAATGAGACTCAACAACCAGTACTTAAGACTAGAGGCTGACTACTCCAAAAGTTACGACGAAGAGCTCAGACTTGAGCTTGGAACTCTGCAGAGTCAAATTAACGAGTGCGAGAACCAAGGGTTAGTTATTCAGAGGAAAATCAAAAGTACGGACGAAGAAATCAGAGACATCCAAAACGACGAAAGAAGGAGGAGTTACGACAGAGTCCCTACTTCAGACAAACGCTACAATCCCAGTTTTGACTCCTACATTAACAGTCCTGAGTACTCCGAAACTCCAACTAGATTAAAAAATAAGTATAACTAGTGTTTCAGAAAGGCTTTTCAGCACTGATAAGTGGCCCCAGCGCGTTTTCATCATATTTAATTACTATCCAGAATTTTTTGAATAAGTTGGTCGTAGAAATCTGCTCTAGTGCTGAGTGCAAAGTTAGCAATGCTCACAGGAATCGAGCCCTTTGCGTCAGCTAAACTCACTCCTAAAAAATGGGTACTTGAGTCTTCGTGTAACTCACAAAGGTGCAGAGCAAACCTTATATCAGCCCTTACAGGGTCTTGACTCTCTGGAAAGTCAGGGTCTTGCACACTGGTGTCTAGCATTGCGTAGTTGTCGTCTCCAAAGTCTATTTTGCTTGAAAAAAACAAAACTTCCCTACTAGCAACTCCAGGAAAAGGCACCTTGGCAACTTCGTGGATCACTCTTTCTGATTCAGAAAACTCTTTAGCTACTTCAGACTTCTCAATGATTTCCGGGTTCAACTCAGCGTGGAGTTTGGTCATGTAGTTCCACAAAAAGTCCCTGACTTCTTTAGGGGGCTTTGCAAGGAACCCTTCTACTTTAAAGGCTTCAAGACCTTCTGCTGTTGACTTTTTGTAAGTAGTGATGTTTTTGAACTCTCTAAGAACAGACCAGTCCTCCGCAGAGCACAGCATTTCCATAGCTTGGTCGTAAACTTCTCCGCCTCTGCTTCTAAAGCTTTCTAGTAGCTCTTGCTTGTCCATAGTTAATTGCATAGTCAGCTAATTAGCTTATAGAAGAGTTAGAAGCAGGAGTTTGGATTATTCCTTGAGAAGTAATGAGTCTTTTGTCTCCAAAGCAAGCTTCCCCTGCCGAGTTGGTCACTAAGTAGGGAACGCACTTTTCAAGCACCTTCTTTTTAGGGTTTAGGACGCGTTCTAAAGCTGACTTTTGAGGAAGTCTTCCACCTTCAACTCCAACTCGTTCTCCGACTTCTGAACCTTCAGCAGGCCTTACTAGGTCAAAACTCTCCCCAACTTTAACGGCCAACACCATTCCTTCCGAGGGGAACCCTGCGAGTTTCCTTGGCTTTAAGTTTGCCATCACTAACACTAAGCCACTCATTGACTCGATGGGCACGTCTTTTTGGAGTCCTGATCCAATCTGTCTGGGGTTTTCTTCGCCAATGTCTATTTTTTCGCAGTAGATCTTTTCGCTGTCAGGGTGTCTCCAGCACTCAATGATTCTGCCCACTCGGATGTCGATTTGCTCAAAAAGGTCGTGAGGGGCCTCTGAGAAGTCAGGCAACTCAGACTTTTGTTCTTCAGAAGTGGTTTGGTTCTCGGAAGTGGGTGCTCCTTGGAGAACTCCTAAGTTGTTTTCGAGTTTAGCTATTAAAGAATTGAGGAGTTTTTGTGACCTAAGCATTTCTAATATAATATTAACACCTTCTTAAGAGTGCGGCAAATTCAAATTTAAATTCAAAATGCAAACTCGGTAACTAAGCATTACTTAAGCCTTATTTGCAGCAATGACAATAGTTCTTGCAAAAAGGGCGCCAAAATAATAATAATGAACATGCAAGACAACTTAATCCACTGGGAAAAACTAATTTCTCCTAATTTCACACAAGCAGAACTCTGGGAGGTCTCTTCCCAACCAACAGCTTTTAAGTTCTGCTCCAAGTCATGCTTGCCTAACTTCCAAATAGCAGGAGATGTCTTAGAAGAAATGTCCAGACGCAAAAAAGACTGTGTACTGCCTTGCTTCAAACTAAGGCCCGGAATCTTACGCGTTGAAGAAGTTAGGTACAACTTTTCCAACTCTTCAGACTACTCAGTTTATCTCCAAAACTCTTGTGTCACACAAGCTAAGTTAGAAAAAACTTCTGAGTACGCCACCGACAACGCACTTCTGCAAAGTGGCTGCGAGAAGTACCCCGAAGTACTTGACTTCGTTATGTCAGTAGGCAGTTTCCAGTCTGACGAACTGCTAAACTTGTCTTGGTACTGGGTTTACCCCAAGATAAACTTGACCTTCACACCGCTTCCTGCGTTTAAAATCATTTCCAACCCCCTGTCTAAGGAGTTATTTTATAACTCTAAAGAAAGCTTTAGGACTGGGCTGGTTTCAATGGACAACAAAAGCAGGCTAGTCATGATGCTTGGAAGTGACCCTATGGCCCAGCAGTACCCCTGTGTAGGAATCTGGATCTCTGGACTGTCTCCTAAGAAAAGGGTTTCCCGGTCTGCGTTGTGGGCTGCCTGTGCCAGGTACATACTCTCTGAAAACTTAAGGAAACTAGTCAATACCAACAGTTCTTTCATTGCAGTGGTTTTTGACGACAACTTAAATTTCTATGAAGTAGGAATAGAAAACAAACTGTCTTGGTGCTCTAAAGAAATAGAAAAAACAGTGGAACTCCCTGTAAACTCTTTGCACTTAAGTCCTCAAATCAGCAGACGAAAGACTCAAGAACCCCTTGGAACAGCTAGGTTTGGAGACTCACAACTCTCCCAACTAAGAGACTCCTCTCTAGAGTGCTCGGTCTCTGATATTTTTTCAAACAGCCAGTCAGAAATCAGTTCCTTCACTCCTTTTTCGCCTCAAGCTGAAGAAGTTCTAACTAGTCAGTCCAAAGAAATCAAACAGCTCAAAGCCCAGTTAGCAAACTTAGAGGCTTACATAAAGTCTTTGCCCTTAATGATAGTCAAGCCTTCTGACAAAGCTACTACTGGAACCAACACTTCTATTGACAAGGACTGTCCTGTTTCGCCTGACTCAGACTCCACAAGGTGCTTTTCTGACCAGTTTTCCTCACCTGAAGAGTGCAGCATTAGGTCTCGTCTATGGGAGTCCCCTGAAGCTTGCATTCCGAAAATTGAGTATAACTCTATTGATAACACCTTTGAAGATTTTTAACTGTATCCTAAAGATATTATTTAAATTATGCAAGTAGTAGACTCCAGAGTTCCTGTCACAAAGCAGATTCCAGCCTATAAACTTTCAATTATATCTACACCTAGTGTAGGCAAAACCTCCTATCCCTTCATAGGCACTATTCCGTCTGGATCTAAGTTATTCATCAAGCCTGAAAAGGACTCCAAACTCAAGCTCTTCATAAAGACACAAGGGCTCTTCAAAACCTCAATAGATACTTTTAACTTCTTAGCAGGAGACTCCTTGTACTCTAATGCCAAAAACACCATGTTTGCTTGCGACACTCTGAAAGTCTCAAGTTTCCACCTTGAGCAAAGCTTCTCAGAAGAAACCTACGAAATCTGCAGAATATGCTTGGATAGCGGAGACACCAACGACCTGATCTCTCCTTGCAATTGCGATGGGTCAAGTAAGTATGTTCACGAATCCTGCTTGAAGTTGTGGCTTTTAAGACTCCAACAAGAAGAAATTGACCTTACTCACTGCGAAGTGTGCCAAGCTACTTTAAACATGACATTCCAGTACGCAAACATCTGCAGGCCCTGCAAACTGAAAGAGTCAGGTTCATTTTTAGTGCCTTTTTTCATTGCCTGCATCTTTTTGGCGGGGCTGCTTACATTGGCTTTAAAGGAGTCTGAGGAGTTCGACGTTCAAAACGTGTTTGACCTGATTATACTTGTACTTCTGGGTTCCTTTTGCCTTGTGTGCTACATAGTCAGCATCAAGATGTTTTGGGTCAACTGCACAGAAAAGCAAATTTTAAACTGGAAAATCAGAAACAAACCCAGCTAATTATCCATATCTTCTGAGTAATTCTAATTTAACCCAATCAAATTCAAATAAATGGATAAGTTCCAAATATAAATAGAGTCTGCACAGTCAACTTTATAAATGAAAAAGCAAGTTACCAAAGAACAAGTCGAAAAGAAAAAGACAAAGAAAAGGTCAGAAACCTTCTCACTGTACATCTACAGAGTCCTCAAACAAGTCCACCCCGACATCGGAATTTCCAAGAGGTCCATGAGCATCATGAACTCCTTCATCAACGATATCTTCGAAAGAGTTTGCTTGGAAAGCTCCAAACTTGTCAGGTACGGCAAAAAGAGGACCTTGTCCAGCAGAGAAGTCCAAACTAGCGTTAGACTTATCCTCCCTGGAGAACTCGCTAAGCACGCCGTTAGTGAAGGAACTAAGGCTGTAACCAAGTTCACAAGCTAATAAATTAATTGACAGTTTTCAATAAAGTTTTAGTATAATTATGATTAAATCATATCTTCTTCTTCTTCGTCGAACTCTCCTTCTTCTTCGGCAGTGGCGTCTTGGTACTGTTGGTACTCACTCACCAAGTCGTTCATGTTG
>PR_CR_10_Liq_1_inCRDRAFT_1000196_pt1 | contig 37065 bp, 23 predicted proteins | sample PRCRCaboRojoPR_3_FD_10241 | JGI IMG/M metagenome (IMG submission 10241) | reverse complement strand
CTCCTTGGCACGAAGTAAGTGGCCACAGCACAGTTTTGACCTTTGCAGCATTGGCTTCTGTGGGAGTGTCACTGGCTTGTCCTTTCAGTGGAACTATGCCAGCTATGACTGAAATAGCCGAGTCCAAAGGTTTCAAAAACACAGACCAGTTGCAAGACGCTATCAGTGGAATTTTTGCATTTGCTTTTTCAATGGGTGACATTGCGGGGCCTTTGACTTCTGGGTTTCTAGTCCACTTAGTAGGCTTTGAGAACGCAATGCTTGTTATGTCTGGACTGGGACTAGCACTTAGTTGTGTGTACATACCTTTTAGCGTAAGGTTCAAACTGGTTTCTAGAAAGAAGTCTAACTACATAAGTTTAGAAGAAACTAAGTAATAAAATGGAAAACTTATTTCGCCAAAACAATAAACCTCTGGAGTTCTTTATGCCGGACGGACCAGACAAGCCTAGAATAACCCAAAAAATCCAGAACTTTGGGGGAGTAATGTTAAAAAGCCCTTCGCTGTCTTGCATCTATCTTTTTCCTTTAGACACAAACACAATTATCAAGTCAAAAACTCCTTTGAACTTTAAGTTTTACTCTTACTACTTAGTAACTGACTCTGTTGAAAAGCAGTCGCTTGTCAACCTTGAAGACTACAGAATCCATGCAAGGGTCCTAAGCACTGGGTTTGGAATCGAAGATACCGAAAAGATCAGAAAAGTCGCCAAAACTCAACTAGGCAACCCCAACACTATTAAGTTTTGGAAAAAAGCTTTGGACTCAGGCTTAAGCGTGAAAGCTTCTCCTAAACAACTTAAAAACTACTGGGTTTCTACCAAGGGCAGGTCTTACACGCCCAAGGTGCCTATTAAACTCTCTAACCACTACTTAAAGTCTCCTATTAAAAAACAAAAGTTGCAAGTAAAGGATGAAGCCACACAAACTTTGCCTGCCTTCAAAACCATATACGACTTCGAGTTTCCCTTAATGAGTGAGTTGACTCAGGAATTTGACTCCCAAAGAAACTTAGTAGTCAAAGTGACTGGGGACACCAGGTATGTAATCGACTTAAAATCATTAGAAAAACAAGCAAGTAGCTTAAACATGATTGGGAACTTTGAATGCTTGCTTGGTAAGTGTTCAAGTTTGTCAGGCAAACAGTTAGAACCAGCTCANGTTTTGGAAGTCCTTGAGGCTAACCAAGGTTCTGTTGTAGGAGTCTTAAAGCATTTCTTAAAGTAATTATGGAGATAATAGAGGAGATCTACAAGGTGAGTTAAACTTAGATTTTGGAAAGAGTTGAAGTAGACCAGGAAGAACACAACTTAGTTTTAGGTGTGCTTGAAAGACTCAAAGAGTACCCTTTGTCGGACAAATCTTTATACTGGTTAGAGCTGGTTCGCTCTGACCTGAATAAAAGATACCCCGAACCAATAATTACAGTGCCTTTGGAAGGAAACCCCATTCCACAGCTTAGAAATAAAGACTTCTGTCCTTTTGAGTTAACAAAATCTCAAATGCTGCAGTTGCTGATGGCTATATGGGAGGAACTAAACCTAAACTTAATTCTGGAGGTCTCAAAAACCCAGTCCAGGAACTTTTTAGTGTCGGTTTTGAGAGGGTACGGAAACAAACCCTACCACAACGCAACTCATGCTTTTGCTGTGACTCAGTTCATTTACTACATGATTAAAGCTACAAACGAGTTTAAAGGGTTGCTTAACTACGATGACTTCGTTGTTTTAATGGTAGGAGGCTTAGGGCACGACTTAGGACACCGTAACTTGTAAGCAGCTGGGATAGGCAGTCCTTTTTTTCTGACTATTGAGCATCCTTTGTTTTCTGGGACTTTGGAAGAGTTTCACTTCCACAACTTAAAACTTTTGCTTAAAAACCACAGACTCCTCCAAAACATTTCAAAAACAAGAAAAAAGTACATACTGAAATACTTGAAAAAAGCAATTCTCAACACAGACTTGGCCAGACACAAAGAGTTAGTTCATAAATTTAAAGAATTCTTGCCTGGAACCAAAAAAGGTTTGCTGTTAAGCTACGTTTTGCATGGGGCTGAACTCAGCAACCAGTGCTTGGAATTTAGTGTGTCTAAGTTTTGGACTGAAAAATTATTGCGTGAGTGCTGTAGTGGAATTAAAGAAAGTGAACTTTATGAAGAAGAAGGGAGTTTTGACGAATTAGTGTGCTTGCCTTTTTGGAAGACTTTTGTAGATAAATTTGAAGAACTAGTTCCTTGCAGAGACACCTTAGTCAAAAACATAAACCTTATCAAGCCTTAAGACTTATAAATATGGATTCGTTTAGTTTGCGGAATACTCGGCCATTTGAGGTATTAAGAAGTTTCCTGCTCACAGTGGTTACAATTAGCTTTTTATTAAGGACTTGTGAGTTATTCACTTCATCAGAAGCCATCTATTATTCTTCAAGTCCGATAATAAGGATCTTTTACATAGGATTTCTCTATTTGATTGATAAAATGAACTCAAAACTCAAGAATTTTATGATTTTGTGTTTCCTTGAAGTGTTTAACTTGCATTTGATCTACGTCGGAATATACGTTCTACCTGAATACAAAAACATTCTAGCTTTACTGTCCTGCATTTGTGTTTTTAGCCTACAAAAAAAACTTACTAGAGGGCTTTTTAAACAAACTGTTTTGCTAGTTAAGTTTTTAGCACAGTGGGTTAGGTACTTGCAGTATTTCGAATACAACACTGAGTTGGTGTTAGTTGCTTTCTTTTCCTTAATGTCAAGTTTAGTAGCTGAAAAGTACCTCAGTGACTCTAAAGCTCAAAAAAAAGAATTGGTCAAAAAGCTCAAGAAAACAAAAACTGCACTTGAAATTCTTCTTGAAAGCTTTCCAAACAAAACTGTTATTCTAGACAGCGAGTGGAGTGTTAAAATGTGCAACCAGAACATTCTCAGTTTCTTTAACTGCGACAAGCATCACTTAGCAGAAGCTATACAAAGCCTTAGGTACTCTACGAAGTTCGCATTTGAAAACAATGCTAATCTGAAACAAGACATTGAGTCAATGTTTCACCACATGATAACTCTAGACTTACACCCAGGTCTTGTTACATATAACAACTCCATTCACCAGGTTTCCTTAAAAAAAGTTTATTGGGAATACGATGATGCTGTACTTGTAGTGCTGAGTAATGCTGACTCTATNATTGAAGCTGAAAAAGCAGAAATAGAGTCCCAGTACAAAAANTCAATGCTTAGAAGCGTTTCCCATGAAATGAGAACTCCTATGTATGCTATCTTAAGCATTGCTGAGCAAATAATCCAGGACGATTTTGAAAGGCTTCCTCAGTCTACCCAAGAAAACGTTCTAATCCTAAGAATGTCCTGCAGACTCATGATTTGTTTAGTTAACGACTTTTTAGACTTCTCACGGATACTTTCAAATGCTTTTCAAGCAAACATTAAGAGTTTTAACGTAAAGAAGTTACTAGAAGACTCTATGAAGATGATAGAAATCCAAGCAAACAAAAAAAACTTACAACTGCGCCTTCGAATTGACCCTTCACTTCCTGAAGACGGGGTGTCTGATCCTTCTCGAATCCAACAAATCATAGTCAACTTGCTTACTAATTCACTTAGGTTCACTCACAAAGGCTACATTGAATTATCAGGGTGTTACTCCCATTCTGGGAAACTCAAAGTGTCAGTTAAAGACACAGGGATTGGAATACCCCCAGAAAAAGTCGGCAAAATCTTTAAGTTGTTTAGTTCTGTACAAAGCGACTCTTCGGGATGTGGACTAGGCCTTCACATTTCGAGTTTGCTTTTAAAAGCACTTAAAGGAAAAGACATAGAAGTTAAGTCAAAACTAGGCAGAGGTTCTAAGTTTACCTTTGCAGTGCCAATAGCGGAAGGTGAGTCTTCACCCGAACCAAATCCTTCCGAAACTATTCCTAAAGAAATTTCAAAGAACATAGAAGTTAAGAACCTCCAAATACCTAGTGTGCATACTTACAAACAACCTCAAATCCTTGTAGTTGACGACAACGAATTCAATAGAATCATAATGCGCTCCAACTTGGAAAGCCAAGGCTTAATGAGTCTAGAAGCAGTTCACGGTAGAGACGCCATACAAATACTTTTCCAACACCCAGGCATCAAAGTAGTTTTGATGGACTGCGACATGCCTGTCATGGACGGGTGGAAAGCATCTAAAGAAATCCACAAACTGTACTCCCAAGGTTGTCTGAATAACTTGCCTGTTATTATAGCTTGCAGTGCTTTTTCAGAACAAAAAGACATTGAAAAGTCTTACAAAAGTGGAATGGCGCTTCACCTTACGAAGCCCATAGAAAACGAAGTCCTGATTAACACAGTTGAGTACTTCCTTTCTAACGAATAAGAATTGATTACTTAAGAAGTTCGGTGTTAGTTAAGTCTAAATAGTTACCCAACTTCCTTATTCTGGTGGTTTTGGATTTTAGGTAAGTTTTGGTCAACACTCTGAAATTCCTCTACTTTTGGCAAAACATGGTTTACATCTGCCTGCAGATTACCAAAGTTAGTTTTGTTTGGGTCAGAAGTTTCTAGTCCGCCCGAGCCAAAAATAGGGAACTGGACAGGTGGGACATTGCTAGTATTATTTAATATCATGGAAAGGCACTGCTCCAACCTCATTTCTTTATCTCTACACTGGTACAGCTGACTTACCAAAGCTTGATTCATCATAAGGATTTCAGTTTGCTGTTTTTTGAGTCCATTTAAGGTCTCTTTGAGTTGGGAGTAGTCTTCCTGGATTTCGGATATTTTTCCAAAGTAGTCAATAGTCTGTGAGTACTTCTTAGGAATACTCATAGGGTACAGTTCCGAAGTTTTTCTATGGATATGCCTGAGTTGGTCCCTTTTGCCCCGTTGGAAGTGAGGATGGGAAAAAATGTGAATTTCGCCCGAATCCCGTTGCTTGTGGAAATCGTACATGTTCAGTTGTCTCACGAAACTAGAAAAGTTCTTGTGCTTGAAACAAGTCGGCAATATCAGTTCCGTGAAAGCCGGTACATCGCTAATTTGGAAAGCTTTGCCGTCTTCGGTCCAGCTCATGATGCCCTCGAATTTGTTCTCATTGAGCATATCATAAGTCTTGAGTATGAAGGAATTAACCTTGCGTTCGGAGTCTCTTTGGCGCTTCATGATCTTGCTTAAAAAAGTTAATAATGGTTAATACTACTTGAATTTGAGAATTCCTAAATCTTTTAAGTTAGTATAGTAAGTGCAAAATCTGGGTTGCTTGGCCTTGCCTACTTCTAGAATATTCGATATCGAATTTTTGGGGTGCTTCTGTGCGCCATTTAATTTAAGGGATCTGCACTGGTATAAACGTTTGTAACATAAGAAAAATGTACACCTTTTTTAAGTAGCAAAGGGCGCTGGCCTGTAGAGTTAATTACTTAATCGTATTATTAAATAAATATTATTAAACAGAATACCCAATTAATATCTGGATGAGAAAAATTAATTGTCTTCTGGACAAACTAAGTTAGGGTGCTTAAGAAAGTTTTAGTCCAGAAGACCTAAGAAATATAATGGAAGAAGTCAAAGGGACCTTTAAAAGGGCAGGGTTTGCCCTGCTGAGAGGCCAGAACTGGACTTACCTGCTAAGGAACACCCATATCATCATAGGCAGACAAGGAAGTTCAGCCAAATGGCTAGTAGACCTGGACCTAGGCAACTCGCACTACATAGCCAGACAACACGCGCTGCTCGCTTACAACTTTCGAGACGAGAAGTTTGAAATCAGGTGCCTCTCGAAGAAGTCCAGAATTAAAGTTGACGGAAAAGCTTACAAGTTCCAAGACCCTCCTGCAACTCTGAAACACAGGTCAGTTATCACTGTACACAAGATGAGTTTTTTATTTTTACTGCCTTCTTAATTAACCTTCCATTCCAAAGTCCTCAGTAAACTTTTGGTGCTGAACTAAATCTTCGTTAGAAACAGAGGGTTTTATGGAGTCTAGTATGCGGTAGAAGTCGTCTGCGTCAACGTCGGGAGGCTTAAGTGCACCTGAAGGCACATCCATGAGTCCCATTTCAATGGCGCCGGGCTCACTGGGAGCACAAGGCATATACTTATCTGTGCCTTGTTCTTTTACCTTTTTAAAGTGAGTGGCTTTGTGGCACTTCCTCACGGGTTCCATCAAAGCAGACTTAACAGCAGTTGAAATGTCACTTCCAGAGTACATTTCTGTTTGGGCTGCAAGTTCCCGAAAGTCTTCTTCGGACAAGTTGTGGGGAGTGTCTCCAATGTGGATCTTGAACATCGTCAGTCTGCCAGCTTCATCGGGAAGCGGAATGTAAATCCTTCTTTCAAACCGCCTTCTAATAGCTGAGTCAAGTCCCCAAGGAATGTTCGTAGCCCCTAGAACTAGCACTCCTCCTTCTTCGTGACCTACTCCTTGCATTTGGACTAGGAACTCAGTTTTTATTCTGCGGGTAGCGTCGTTTTCGCCTTCGCTTCTGGACCCACACAGTGAGTCTATTTCGTCTATGAATATAATAGCTGGTTTGGCTTTGCGAGCCATTTCGAAAAGAGACCTTACAAGTCTTTCGGACTCACCCATGAACTTGGAAACTAAGTCACTCGAAGATACTGAGAAAAAGGTTCCGTCTGCTTCAGTAGCACAGGCCTTAGCCAAAAAGCTTTTTCCAGTTCCAGGGGGTCCGTAAAGCAGTATGCCTTTCCAAGGAGTTCTTTTGCCCACAAACAGTTCAGGAAAGCGTGTTGGCAGAATCACTGCTTCTTGCAAGGACTGTTTGGCGTTTTCCAAGCCAGCGACGTCCCCCCACTTGACGTTAGGTTTCTCAGAAACAATAGCACTTTGAAGGGCTTTTTTGAGTTCACCATTTTCTTCTTCGTCGTCTTCTTGTTTGCTGGATTCGTTACTGGGAGCTTTGGACCTTTTCTGAACTACTCCTGAAGGAGAAGCTTTGACTGTTTTGGTTTCGCCGTACAAGTAATTTCCTAGTTGTTCAGCCCGTTCCATGTACTGAGTTAACTTTTCGACAAAAGTTTGTCTGATGTTAGGGTTTTGCTCGTCTGCTTAGTGATTACATTTTTGGAGATGCATAAAGTACTTAATGACTTGCTTGTAAGTTTGGTAAGCAGATTCGTAGTTTTCTTTACGGTCTTCTTCAGTGGCTTGGTTTGCCAAGGAAATTGCTTTCTTCCTGATTTCGTCTAAATTTGACATTTATACAACAATCAAACACTTAATTCCATTTAGAAAATGTTGGATGAAGCTTCCTACTCTTATAAAAGAAAGCATTTGAAACTGAACATACCTAAGATAAACTCAAGCTTTTCAAACNTAAAGACCAGTTCTCAAAGATTCGAGGACCACTGTTTTGGGGGGACTTACTACGGAGTCTCTAGTAAAAAGGGACTCAGACCCACCATGCAGGACAGTTACTGTGTTATAGCTAACTCAAGTGTGCCTTCTTTCGGAGTTTACGACGGCCACCTTAATTCCCGGGCTTCTTCTTTTGCTGCTAAAAACCTTCAAAGCTTAGTATCTACTTTTTCCCAGGAAAGCTTAATTCGTGCATTCAAATTAACCGATTCCGCTTTCTGTAACGAGTACTCAGAAGGAGGCACTACNGCAGGGGTTTTGTTAGTGCAAGANGGGTGGCTGTTGGCAGCTAACGTAGGCGACACTGGGATACTTCTCGTAAGTAGTTACGGAGAAGAGTTCTTGANTCAAGNCCACAAACCACAAAGTCTCCAGGAAAGAGCTTACATAGAAAGTCGAAAAGGCTTTATTACCCAGGAGGGTTCTGTACATAGAGTTAACGGAGTGCTTGCAGTTACANGGTGCATTGGAAACCCTCAACTTAAGCCNGTGGTCCACTGCTATCCTTTTGTGCAAAAGAAAGAGTTGGGAAAAGAAGACTTGGTAGCAGTAATAGCAAGTGACGGACTGTTTAGTAAAGTAACTGGACAGGAAGTTGGTGACTTCGTCAGGAAATACAAAGAGTTGGCTATGAAAGACCTTGCTGAAGCTTTAGTGCAGGAGGCTATTAAAAGAGGTTCGCGTGATAACATTACTATAATTACTGTTGACCTACTTCAGTTTTTGAAAATGGAACAAGAATTTAGTTAAGCTAATCTTGACAGTTCGCGTGAGAAGTTAGAAGCTTGTTGTCTGAGTTCTGGAAGTTCCATGGCTTTGTCTAGTTGTTTGGCTACGAAGCTTTTGGTGTTTTCCTGTGACTTTTTCATAACTTTATAAGCTGAGAACACTTTATGAGTTATATTGACGAGTTCTTCAGGAGTGATGAGTTGNGCTGAGTTTTGGTCTTGCTGGGTAGTTTCTAGTTTGGTTTGCAGTGGTTCTATGTTGGTCAGCGACCTTCTGATTTTATCCAAAAGAGTTTCTTGGATTGAGTAAATGTGGTCGAGTTGTCTCTGCATTGCTTTGTTTTTGTGGTGCATAGCTAAGTGCTCTTCTTCGATTTCTCTTTTAAAGATTAAAGACTTTCGGTCGGGAGGGGGTTTTTCGTGTTTTAGTTTGAACATTTCTAGTTTAATGCTGTCATTTTGCCACTTGCACTCGTCAGCTTTTCTGCTGTGGGAGTTTAGTTCGCGTTTGACTTCACTTAGGTCTGGTTGTTCAGGTTTTTGTGTTTGGTCAACTACTTCAGAAGCTTGTTCTTTTAAGTCGTAAACTTCAGCTGCTCTTAAGTTTAAGCTGTCCTCCATTCTGTTGAGTTTCTGCTCCAGTACTTTTAGTTTGTTTTGGAAGTGTGTGGACTGTTGTTCTTGCGAAGACTTTTTTAAGTGATTGTTTGAAATTGACTTGAGTTGGGAAAGTAGCTCAGGCAAGGAACTCGTTTGTGCTGAAAGACTTGAAAGAAGAGTTCTCAAAGCGTCTACACGGTGCTCAAGGGAGTGTTTAGGTTTGGAAGGAAGTTGCTTGGACAAAGGAGACACTTCTGAAAGTAACTTTTGAGCTGCTAAGAGTTGTTCAAAGCGGGTGTCTCCTAAGCATTTCTGGGAGCAGGCTTGGTGCTTGAGGACTTCTACAGCTTTGCACCTGCTGCAGGCTGAGTTTTGGTTCTCGTAAGAATTGACTATTCGGGTAAAACTTAAGTCTTTTTTCAAACTCATAAGTATAAAAATGTCTTACTTGAGGTCATTTGAGAAGAGCCTTCCACCAGAAATCAAAAACCAAATAGACCAAGAAGCCCAGCAGAACTTAGTGTCTATTGTTTCAGGCCTTAAAAGTAGTTTGGAGGACGAGTCAGCACTTTTGAACAACTACTTCCCAGCACTCCATAGGTATGTTTCTCTCTACAAACTCCCAAAACAAACCCTTGTAGAAGTGGTTGAACTGCTATACGCACAGCTTAGCAAGCACATGAGTGTTTTAGCTTTGAACAGTACGCTTTCGTTGCTTTCAAGGCTACTGAAGAACAAAAAGAACCTTTCTTTGGTTCTGGACCAAAAGGTGCTTTACAAGCTTTATAGGTTCTACATGAGTAGCTCTGTTGCTAAGACGCACTTGCTGAAGGAACCCCAGGTGTTTCCCTTGATTAAGTCTATTCTTGAGTTAATCAAAAAAGCACAAAAGTACTTCCCAAAAGACTCAACCAGGAGCACTTTTGAAAAGTTCGAAGCAGAACTGTGTCCTGGAGGCAACGTTAGTTTGGCCTTTTTAATGATGACTAACTTAGTGAACCCCAGAGTCCCTGTCCCTGAAGACTTAGTAGAGAAGTTTATTGCTTACTGGGAAGCACACCACAGGTTCTTAAACGTTGACATGAACATGTGTGCTTTTCTAGGGGATGCTTCTAAGCACACTCAGATTAACTGGGAGAGCTTTTTAGGGCGCATTTACGATTTACTTTCTTCAAGCAAGCGAGAGTTGCCTAGTAACGGTCCCAAGCCTTACAAGATCCACGACAACTTAGCCAACATCATGAACATGGCTGTGCACAAACAGTCCCAAGCGCACTATATGGCTAAGTTTATAGTTTACTCTCTTAAGTTGGAAGGAAACAGCTTGCAACTGTTCAAAAAGTTCATTTTGGAAATCAGAAGTCAGTTTAAAGAACCCAAAAAGGGCTCTTTTGGAGTCACACTTCTGAAGAAGCTGTGTCTTCACATGTGCAAAAGACTCAGAAGGTCCAAAGAAAACTTGTGTGAAGCACCTTCTGAAGAGTTACTACAAGCCTTTTACAAAGTGGTTAAGCCTTGCTTTGCAATAGCTGTTCACACACGCCAGTTCCAAGAAGCCATTGGGGAGACCTGCAGTTACTTAAGTTTTTTGGTGCCTCAAGAGTTTATTCCTTTTGCGTTTGAACAAGCTTTTGTTCTTTTGGACGACTTTGACATTCCCCACTTATTTCCACTAAACATGATTTTGAGGCTGCTAAGAGCCACACTTGACGAAAACGTTTTTAATGAGAAAGAAAGGATTCCTCAGGTGTTGCAAGTGTGCTTGACTGAAATGAGTTCTTCAGACATGAAAAAGACTTGCTGTGTTTTGGACATTATAGGTCTTATCAGCAGCTTGACCCAGCTTGAGACAGTTTTAATGGGGGCTTTTGAAGAGTGGAGTGAAGCCTTTTTTGGAAGTCTTTTGGAAGTGTTGAGTGAACTTGAGGAAAAAGAAGACGACCAAACCAAGCAAAGTTTCTTCCACAAAGCCGACATCAAAATCAGAGAAAACTTAGAAAGGAACTTCAGACTGGTTGTGTCGAGTGTAGAAAACACCCTAACTCAGGAGTGGGAAGACACGTTCCTTAGGTACATCAGAAGCAACACAGCCATTTTCGCCTGCGAAGAATTCGGAGTCATTGCAGCTGTGCTTTCTGAGAAGAACTCTAAGTTTGTAGTGAAGCTTCAAGAAGTAGCTAAGTCGGTTCTTAGTTCTGACAGAAGTCACAAAGAAATTCAGTGGTTCGTTCAGATTTATTCTGAGTCTTTGGCTTCTTGTGTGGAGTTGTCTGAAATAAGTTTTGAAGTTGAATCAGTCGTTAACTTGCTTCTAGAGCACCAAGAGGAGTCTATACAAAACCTTGCAGGTTTGGTTCTGCACAACTACTTAGTGGGCCTTGTGTCAATTGTCCCTAAAGCTTACAAGGGAATCCCTGACTGGAAAGTTCCTTCCCAAGAAAACCTAGAAACTTCTGTGAAGCTCCTTGAAAAGTACTTAGGCAGTCAAGACCCCAAAAAAAAGATTAAAACTCTGTTAGGAGTAGTAACTGCTTTGAACAGGTTTTCTAGTGAAGAGACCCACCCTTGTCAACTCAAAATAGCAGTTCACACAAGGGAAGTACCCCGAGCCCTAAAGAACTTAACAAGTTTAGTCTGGGAAAGCATAAAAACTACCCACCAAACCCAAGAAGAGCCTAAAGTTTTAGAAGGCTTTGTAAAGGTCCTTTCGCACCTTTTAAAGAACCCAGAAAAAACAATTGCTGTAGCCAAACAAGAACAACAGTCCTTAAAGCACTGGAGGAGCCTACAAAGCAACCCTACTTTGCCCCTTAAAGAAAGGGCAAACTACGACACTGACTCCTACAAAGTCTTAAAAGCACAAATCCACCTTAACCTCAGACATGCTTACTCAGCTTCTCAAAAAGCTTCAAACAACTACACTGAAATACTTAACTTGCTTTTAGAACTCTCTAGCCACAAGTTCACTTCAGTAGCTTACTCTGCACAAACAGCCCTTAAAAAAGGNTTAGACAACAATTTTGTGGACGAAAAAGAAGTAGTTGCTAAAGTTTGGACTGAAATCTTAGAAAAAATCCAAGAAGTCTTANACTGTGACGAGCAACTCAAAGTCTTTTTGGAGTTAATCAGTTCTAGACAAGGAGTGCTTTGGAGCAAAGCTGTGCAAAGCAGGAACCAAGGACTTGTAGACTTGCTTTTGAAAACGCAACACAAAGAAGACACTAAAATTCAAAGCTTGCTGTTCAACGTGTTTTCTAACTACGTAATAGGCTTTTCTTCACCAGTTAAGTTCAGCTCCAAAGAAGACCCAGTTATTCCAAAAGACCACTTTGAAAAGGTTTGGAACTCTACTGAAAGGATACTTGAAAACCTAGAGTCTTACTACTGGAGGTACAAGTTGTATGGACTAGTTTACTTGCTCTTAAACCTTCCTTCTATCAACGACAACCAAAAACTAAACAAAGTAAGTGAAGTTTTGCTCCCTTTGCTTCTAGACGACAACGCTGACATAAGAGACGTAGCACTCCTCACTATGAACACTCTCCTCAGAACTAAAGCCCAGTGCACCTTACCTAAGCCAGAAAAAGTCCAAGTACCTTTGAAAAACTTCACTGCCAAACACAGGTACTTAGACTTGTCTGACCTTGAAAACGAAAACTTAGGAAAGCTTCACCACGGATGGACTTCTAAACAATTCAGGGTTAAGCAGTACTCCAAACTTGTCTACTCAGACTCCCAAGACCCTATATTTAAGTTCATCACTAATCCAGAAAACTCCCAAAAGTTGCTGTCACTCTTAGCTGTTTCCCACATGATTTCAGAAGAAGAAAAGCAAGTCCAAAACCCACGAGTATCTCCTTTTTCTCAGCTGAACTTTCTTTCTTGCTTAAACAACCCTTCTAAGCTCATCAAAATGCTTTTTTCAGGAACTAACTCTTCAGAGTTCGGACTTTCTTTTGCTTGCTTTTTTAGACAACTGGCTCAAGTCTACGGTCCTTCTGGACTCGAAGCACTTGTGGCTCAGGCTTCTTCATACATCGGAGCTCAGAAAGAGTACGAGCAAGTCTGTGGAGAAGTACTTTCGGGGATCTTCGCAGGCACTGAGTACTGGAGTGACTTCAGTCTGCCGTTAGGACTGCTTGAAAAACTCTGTAAAGAAGGGTCATTTGAAAGCATGTCTGTCTGGACTCAGGCTTTTAACTTCATGTGCCATAAAAAAGGGTGTTTCTTAGGAGTTAAGGTATACAAAGTTCTTTATGGAGCTTTAGAAAATACCAAACGAAGCAAGAAGATGCTGAGTTTGCTGAAAGAAGTCATTGGACTCTCTCTGGGCTGGAAAGGAGTTGACCTGTACCCCGAATTGCTGAGAAAATTAGGAGACTTGCAAACAGAGTACTTCGCAGACTTGAGAGAAAAGATATCCGGAGTTGTGGCAGAAATCGCACTGAAACTTTGCTACGTTTCTGAGTTCCCAGTAAACGACTCTTTTTGTTGCGAAAAATTCAGAGAAAACTCTTACTTGGTGACTTACAAGCCTGTAAACGACTTTCTAGACAGGTTCAAGGAAGAAGGAGACCTGTACAAGTTCCTTCCTCTAGAGCTCTTTAGCAAAATGTACACCTTCACTGTAGACGAGCGTTGTTTTTGGGGCTACATCAAGCACCACTACCAGTACTTGTTTTCGTTTTTAACAGATTCAAACACTTCCTTGGTACAGCAAACCAAGCGGTTACTCAACAACTCCTCCTGCTCAAAAACTCTCCCTGTGTACTACTCCCAACTGCTAGAACTCATCCGGAACCCCCCTGAATGGTCCTGGCAGTTTACTTCTGTTTCGCTTTTAATAGTGACTTACAACTACCTCCACAACCAGTACACAGTAGACCCTCCTCTAGAGTTAATGACTACTTACCTCAAGGACCCAAATGCAGAGATCAGAAACACAGCTAGAGACTGCTTGACTCTAATCTTCAAAAACTTAGACAAAGACTCTTTTGTGGAAGAGTTTACTCAGTTGCCTCAAAAAGAAGCTGCTGCTTTGGGACTCAGTGCACTTGTGCTGAGCTGCAAAGAGTGGGTGGAGAACTACCACGGAAAAGCTTTGATGGCTCTTTGTTCACTGCGTAAAGGAAGCACTGAAAGTTGCGTCAAGTACACTCTAAGTGAGTTTTGGAAAGCTTACAAGCCTTGGTGGGTGAGTTACCTAAGGTACAGAGACATGTTTTCAGAAGAGGAGGCCCTTAGCCTAGAAGACTTTAGGTCAGAACATAGTTACTTTGCTTAGTTAATAGCTTAGTTAATAAAGATGCACATCAAAGACTTGTTTCCAGGTGAAAACTCTGGACCTTTTGAAGCTTCAGTTGTTTCACGGAACAAAATACACCAGAACTTACTGAGAGCTCAACTGTCAGACTTCACTGGCAAAGTCAATTTGATATTTGAAGGTGAAGAGTTAGTTAAAGCCCTTGAAAAGGTTAAACCCGACACCAAAATCAACCTAAAGAACTTTTTTGTGACTGATGAAACAGCTTTAATCAGTAGCTACTTTCCTACCTTCGTTGACACTCAAAGCATTGCTTGCATGGACACTGAGCTTAACTGGTATATACTTGTTTCGCGCGAAAACAAGCAATTTCCCGCCATTTTGTTTAAGTACGACAGAAACCAAGTAGAGCTTAACTCAGGAACTAACCTAGACTACTTAGACGTTTCTAGTCTGTACGAAGTAAGTTTGCCTTCTTCCCACCACAAACTAAAGGGCCCTAGTAATGACAAGTACGTTGCTTTGGACTACATAAAAGACAGCATTAGAGAAACTGCTATAGTTTCTTCATGTTACGGAGTTTTGCTCGACAGCACTCGTTCCTACACCCAAACTAACTCGCCTGACTTCAAAGTCACTCTGAAAATCTCAGACCCTACTATTTACCCACAGGTTGCCACTGTAGTTATTTTCCACAAAGAATCTGAGGAACTTCCTAAAGTGTGCTCTATAGGAGACATAGTCAGGATAGACCAGTTCCGGTTCAAAAAGTACAACGAAAGTTTAAACATTATTTGCAAGTCAAACGCCAAACAGGCTGGACTTTTTTTGTTCCACTTAGAACAACAAGACTTGTCACCTTATGCTTCTTACCGAAGTCACTTTTCCCAAGGACAAAGCCACTACCACAAACTGCACTCTTTAAGAACTTGGGTGAAACACCAATTTTCTTCCCAAGTTCCAAACTCAATTACTAGCACCAAGCCTTTAGACCAAACACCTTCTCAAGAAGAAATTGACATTCTAGCTAGGGTATTTGGAGTGTACAAACTAGGAATAGGCCAGTTCGATCCTAGCACTGTAGTGGTTTATAACGGGAAACACTTTGCCCAGTGTATTGTTCCGCATGAAAAGTCCAAACTGCTTCAGTGGCTCCAGCCAGGAGACTGCGTGAGGTTCAGAAGTGTTAAATTCAGTAACTGCAAAATCATACTTACAGTTTACAGCGACATCCTAAAAGTCCAAGGGTGCTTTAGGTCCCTGCAACTTCCTTCTATGCCTGAAAACGAAGACCAACTAAAACTAATAGCTTCTAACTACACTCCTCCGCCCGAACACTCTATGAAAACTGGCATGCACCCCAGTGCCAAAACTCTGCCTTTGTTTAGTTTTAATCAGCTTAAAAGACAGAAACCTGGAGCAAATTGCCGCATTGAAGGCTACGTAGTTAAAATAGACCCACAGTCCCCAGCTGAGATATGGGGTCTGTTTTGTGCCAACTGCAACCAAAAAACCAACGAAGAAATTTGCGAGTGCGGAAACGAAACAGACGTTAGGTGCGACTTAGAGTTTTTACTGTGGGACGGCGAAGAGAACGAAAAGAACTTAATTAAAGTAGTAGTCAAAGAACAAGAATGCAGTAATTTTTTAAGGGGCCAAGACTGGGACAGCATGAAAAAGCACCTCATGCAGCCTTTCAACAAAGTAGAACTAGGAATTCAAGTGGGTCAGGTCTTCCAAGTGTTTAAAACAGTGCTTGTATTATGATCCTAATCTTAAAATGGGATGCCTTATGAGTTGTTTGCAACTGTGTTGCTGCGTGGGTTACTTCTGCTTTGGTGTGAGCTTTCTCTGCCATAAAGATAAACTTCCTGGAATATTTCTGTTTATGCTGTGGCTCAGCTTAACTCATTACTTGTACGGGCTCTGGGTGGCCAATGACATGTCTATAGATGCCTTTGCTAACCTTGAACACTTTTTGTCAGAGTGGCCTGTACTCCAGACTGTGCTTTCAAACTTCTCTTGGAAGGCCCAGTTTTACGGTTCATTCACAGTTGTGCTTAGTGGAGCTTTGTTAGGGCGGAATAGTTTCAGGTTTGGCTTGGAATCTCTTTACTTAACTTTGGCAACTTTGAACATTTGGGTAATGGCATCTTCAATGGGTTATTCTTACCAAGTTTCGGGAGCAGAGTCCTTTTTCGTAATGGTTTCTTTTCCGCTGTTGAGTGGAGTGCTTTGTGCCATCTTTAACCTAGGCAGCAGTGGACATAGAATAAATTCCGGTAGTAATCAGTGGGTTTGCTTTCTAAACTTTGTGTGGGGAGTACTAGTGACAAGTTTGAAACTCTACCCCAAACTGAACTTTTTAGGATTACTGGTGACTTGTTTTTACTACTTTGTGAGAGAAACTGCTATACTAGTGTGTCTGTGCATATTTGCTTACTGGATTTTAAGTATCATGAAAAGTATAGTGAAAAACTCTTATGCTTTCAAAGCTAGAGGTAAGAAGGAAGAACAAGTTCAGGCCTTTGCTTTGCAAGAACTTTCAGGAGTGTGCAAGTTACTTGGCATGGTTATTTTGCTGGAGACTTTCAAGCTAGTTTTTATTGAAATAATAGGGGACTCGCCTTGGCTGCTTACAGAGGGGTGCTTTTTGCTAGTGTGCTTTGTGTTTAGTTTTCCACTGTACTTTCCAAGGTGCGAATTCGACAGCATCCTGAGTTACATCAACAATTTTCTAGTGGTTTACATCCAGTTCTCTGCTTTGGGCTTTTTTTATACTAAGCTTTTAACTTAAGAGTTATCTAAGAAGTATTGCACAGTGCTTGTAAGTACTTCGTTGTTAATGGGCTTTATAAGGTGTAACACCATTCCACAGTCGTAGGACTTCTTGACTTCTGTTTCGTCAGAAAAAGCACTGCAGCCTACTATCTTAGGCAATTTGTTTATTGTACCTTGCAAGTAGAGTTGTTTTATTTCGCGGGTTGCTTCCCAGCCGTTCAGTACAGGCATGTCGCAGTCCATAAGAACTACTTTGATGTCTTCGTGCTTTTCAGAGAGTTTCTTAACAGTGTCAACAGCTTCTCTTCCGTTTCTGGCCTCCAGGACTCTGAAACCTTTGGTCTTTAACACAGAGCTTATGATGATCCTTGTGAAGTCATTGTCGTCCACCAGCAACACTTCTTTAGCTCTGGCTCTTTCGTGAACTATTTCTAAGTTGGCTATTTCAATGATGTTGGTGTTTTCTTCTGCAATAGAGTGCTCTGAAAAAGTCTCTACTACTTCGCCCCCTTCCTCTGAAATAGGGACTTCAAAAGAGAACTTAGAGCCTTTGCCTACCTCCGAAACTACATGTATTCCTTCACCGCCTAAAGCTTTAACTAGCAAATTCGAAATGTGCAGTCCTAGTCCACAGCCTTCTGAGTTGAGTTCCCCGTCTCTAGTGGTTTCGAACAACTCAAATATAGTTGTGGTTCTTTCAGAAGGAATTCCTATTCCTGTGTCAGTAACACTGATTCTAATGTTTTTGTTAACTGAGTAAGTTGCAGTGAGTTCTATGTAACCTCTGCAAGTGAACTTCAAGGCGTTACTCAGAAGGTTGATGATTATTTGCTCAAGCCTCATAGGATCGGAAAAACACTTTTCAGGAAGCAACTCGTCGATTCTTAAGTTGATGAGTACTTTCTTTTTAGAAGCTTGCAGTTGAATCATCTTGAGTGTTTCCTGCAAAAGCTCTCTTACTTCGAACTCAGAAAGGCTCACTCTGAAAGCTTCTGAAACCATGCGTGAGTAGTCAAGTAAGTCGTTTACTAAACAAAGCATCAGCTTGCTGGAAACTTTAAGCACTGATAAGTTTTTTAGTCCGGTCGGAGTTAAGTTGGATGACTCGTCGTGCAACAGCTGGTCAGCTATGCTTGTAATTGCGTAGAGAGGAGTTCTCATCTCGTGTGAAACGCTTCTTAGTAAAGAGTTTTTGCAGTTGTTTTGAGTGTCGGCTTTTTCGAGTTGAATGATTCTTTCAGCGTTGTTGATAGTTAGAATCAAGGTTGTTTCTTCACCCCATTTAGTTTTTTTCACACAGAACTCTAGAGTTTGGCCATTGAACTCAACTAGGCCTAACTGGAGTTCTTCATCACTGTCAAAAGAAACGTACCGCTTAACATCTTCAAAAAGTCCTCTGTTGGGTTCATCTAGGAAGTGGAATCTCCGACTTGGCAAGTACTCTAAAGATTCTAGTAATTCTTTAAGTCTAATAGAGGTGCAGTTTAAGTACCTTAGAGCTTTTTGGTTAGTGATGTAAACTTCTAAGTCCAAAGAAAGCAGTGCCATTCCAGTGGGGAAGTTCTGCACTACAGTAGTTAGTTTTTTTTGCATGTCTTGTGCTTTCCTGAGTAGTTTCATGTTTGTTTCTTCAGACTCACTAAGCAGTTTATTGTTGAAAAGAACCATGGCAAGACCCATGAGAATAGGAAGGATATTATGCGAGTCCCTTAAAAAAATTCCTTCTAAACTCAAGCTTTCCCAGTACCACTGGAGTAGAAACTTAACTGAAAAACTTAGAGAGTAGTAAAAGTTCTTCAACAGCTTCATTTGGAAGTTCAGAACGCAAAAGCAATTCAGCAGAGCTATAGCTGACTTTTCTTGTGGAAATACGAATAAGGCATTGTAAAGCAAGTGCAAGTTAAAGGTTTCCAGTATGCAGTGTAGCATGAATCTTTGAAACTTAGAGGATTCTGTTGGGAGCAAGTAAAGCATCACCAGGTAAGCTACTCTTATAAGAGGACTGGATGTTCCTAAAAACTTCTCGTATGCCTCAGAGTAGAGTATTTCTATGAGTCTCATGACCAAACTCACAGATACTATGATGCAAAGAATTTTCCTAACCACTTTCAGACCTGAGTTGAATACTTCAGACCTTTCTTCGAGCTCAATGCTTTCCATTTATCACCGCTATTTAAAAAACCTTAGACGGGAGGTTGCGGGAGTTGATGGAGCACAAATTTCAAGACAGAAACTTTGAGTACTCCGAAAAGACTTGGATAGTTCCCGGCCAATTATGCAAAGACTAAACTAGTTCTGGCCTTACAAAGACGAGCTTAGAAGTGGTCCTAGGACTTTCTGGAGTAGTTCTGGAACAATGAGAACTCTAATTGCTAACAGTGCCTAAGTATCTCAGAAGCAGTATTTTGGACAAGTTCTTAATTAAGCAGTTTTATTCTAGAATTTAAGTTAATTCAGTAAAAATGTNTTTAAAAGGAATCATAACTATAGTGCTTGTCCTGTGTGTAACAGCAACCCAAAAGAAACTAACAGGGTCAACCTTGCAGTGGTCTTTTCCAAGTGATACCAGGGTTAGCTTTTCCCTGACTATTGAGGACGATATATTCTCTAGTCATGGTTGGTATGGAATTGCATTCAAGCCAGAAGGATCCGGAACGTCTATGGGTGGTGGAGATTATGTGGTGATAAAGTTCGATCAAGAAGAGTTCTCAGACAGGTATGCTCAGTCCAATGGTAAGCCTGACAAGGATGATTCTGACAGCCTTTTGCAGAAAACTGTTTCTTCAGATAAAAAAACCTACACCTGGAGCAGGGACTTGAAAGGTGATGGGTCTAGCCAGGACATTGACCTGAGTAAAGATCAAAAGTATACAGTTTTGTGGGCTTATGGGCCCATGGGAAATTCTGATATTAATTATCATTCTTCTAGAGGAAGTTCTCAAATAACACTTAGTGATGGAAGTGACTCAGGGGACTCAACTAGTGACTCAGGCGATTCAACTAGTAGTTCTTCAGGGGACTCAACTAGTGACTCAGGGGACTCAACCAGTGACTCAGGCGATTCAACTAATGACTCAGGCGATTCAACTAGTAGTTCTTCAGGGGACTCAACCAGTGACTCAGGCGATTCAACTAGTAGTTCTTCAGGGGACTCAACNAGTGAAGACACAGACTCAGGAAACGAAGAAATAGTTGACGATTCAGGGCTATTAGTCTTCATCGAGGTAATAGTACTGGGATTATTTTTAATGGTTTAATGCGGCCAATATCTTTTGTAGTTTGGCCTAGAATAAGGAAGAACTCTCCATTAAGTCTTTCAGAAAGTTTGCACGGCCAGTGAAAAAGGCATTTACTATGTATTGAACTCTTAATGGTAAATTCCAAATCCGAAACTTAGGTATTTCTGATTATGATACTGCTTTCTAACAGACAATGTCAGAAAGGGCTGATAAGTCACTAAGATTTCTTAAGTTGGATAAAAATGTTAAACAAAGTAACTGCACTCGTTGTACTGGTTTTGGGTTTTTGCTCTGCAAGACCTAGGTGCGGTCTGGAAGACCATATGAGTGGAGTTCTAGGCTTGAATTCCACGAAGCCAAGGATGCTGCAGGAGTCTGATTCCTCGCAAAGAGAAACTGACTACCAACCAATTAGGATCCATGTCCACTACGCTCAGATGGAAGTCAATTCAAAAGACGAAGAATACATAAGAGACTACATCATCCCAGGAGCCTTGTCTTGGTACGAAAAGGTACTCAAAGTCAACCGCTTGGTAAACAACTTGAGTTTTCCTGGTCAAGCCGGATTCGATTGCCAAGGAGTTGCTGTTACTCAAGAGCACGCAGATGTGGGAGTCGAAGCTGATTTCATCATTTACTTTACAGCCTCTGATTCTGATCCTACTCTTGCAGGCTGGGCCACTACTTGCTTCCTGGACTCTGCAAACAAATACCAACCTATCCTCGGAAGGTTTCATCTTGAAACAGGTTGGTTTGACACAGCTTCTCTAGAAGACACGCTCTCAACAGCAATCCACGAGCTAGCTCATGCTCTTGCATTTTCTCCTTCGCTTTACGATTACTGGGTAGACCAAAATGGAAATTCTTATTCTAATGTTTACAGAAGTAGCACTGCCAGAGGAAAAACTGTCTACAAGATGACAACTCCCAAAGTAGTGCAGAAGGCAGAAGCTAGTTTTGGGTGTTCTACTCTTGATGGAGTAGAGTTGGAACTAACTGGAGGCAGCGGAACTATTGGAGCTCATTGGGACAAAAGAATCATGTACGGAGACTTTATGATTGCTGACTCGGACATCAACGACGTGGTGTACTCAGACATTACCATGGCACTTTTTGAGGACTCAGGCTGGTACCAAGTAGACTACTCCTACACTACTAACATGATTTGGGGCTACCAAGAAGGGTGTGAGTTCTTCAGCGAAAAGTGCATTCAGAACGAAAGTCCTGCTTTTGCTGAGTTCTGCAATGAAGCAGACTCTAGCAGAACGTACTGCGACTATAAGCGCTTGCACAAAGGGCACTGCAATCTTGTTACTTATAGCGAAGATTTGCCATCCCAGTACCAGTACTTTTCTGATCCAAGGACAGGAGGAAGCGATCTGTACCTTGACTACTGCCCTGTGATTAAGCAAATAGACAGCAGCAACTGCAGAGGACTTGAGCAGTCTGAAGGGCAGATTAGCCCGGACTACGGAGAAAAAATATGCGAAAACTGCAGGTGCTTGGAAGGAACTTACTCTAAGTCAGGATCAACCTCTTACCACGCTGGGTGCCACGAAGTTGAGTGCTACGACACCTACGCTTTAGTTTACTTCGGAGACGTTTCGGTGCAGTGTCCTTTTACAGGTGGAGAAGTGGAAATTGAAGGGTACTCAGGTACAGTAATTTGTCCGAGCACAGACATTTTGTGCCAACCCATGCCCTGTCCTAATAACTGCAGTGGTCAGGGTGTTTGCAAGAACGGAAAGTGCGAGTGCTTTGATGGAAGTGTAGGAGGAGACTGCAGTAGCTATAACTATGGTGTTAGTGACGGAAGTGATTCTGGAGACTCAACCACTGAGGATTCTGGAGACTCAACCACTGAAGAATCTGAAGACTCAACTGGTGATTCTGGAGACTCAACCACTGAAGAATCTGGAGACTCAACTGGTGATTCTGGAGACTCAACCACTGAGGATTCTGGAGACTCAACCACTGAAGAATCTGGAGACTCAACTGGTGACTCTGGAGATTCAACCACTGAAGAATCTGGAGACTCAACCACTCAAGATGCGGACTCAGAAAACGAAGAAACAGTTGACGACTCAGGACTACTACTCTCTGTTCAAATAATAATACTAGGATCATCTTTAATGGCTTAATGTGACCAATGTCTTTTGTCGTTGACATTCTTTCTTGGTTTAGAATAAGGAACAAACTCTCCATTGAGTCTTTTGTACTTGTGCTCGAAATACTCCTCTTTTCCCTCAAAAGCCTCAGCCCACTGATCTTGAGTGTGCCCAGGGTTGGCCTGCCAGATCTTATGCACATTCTTGTTTTTAGGNACCCACCTTCTACTGCCTGAATTTGAATACAGAACAAGATCAATNCCCTTGTACTTCCCATGTGTAAGCATTTTAACCTTTTCCAAAACAAAAGGCACGTTAGTTTGCAGTGCTTTGTAGAACACAGGAAAATGCCTGTACCCTAATCTAAGTCCGTATAAGCACCCTGCAGCTTCGTCTAAGTCTTCTGTGATTGAAAACTTAAGTGCTTTCTGCTCGAACTCTTGACTTGAAATCTTCGAAAGTAAGTTGCTTTTGTAGGAGAGAATTTCTCTGTTGACAGCTTCAGTGTAAGCTTTTTGCACAAAGCTAAGAGCAGCCTCAGGAACAAAGGGGTCAAAGTAAGTTTCTGAAGCAGCTAAATTGTCAGAACTCAGTCCAAAACACTGAATTAAGAAGCAGAGTTTTTGCTCGTTTTCTTGCAGTCCTAAAGCTTCTAAACTGTCAAACTCAACCCCCAACAAAGCAAACAAACTTTTGAGGTAGTGGAGTTTTCCTTCTGCTTCTCTGGTAATGCTACTTAAAGCTTCTGTCGCTTCTGGCTTGAGGTTCTTGACTCGGTCTGTGAATTCGAAACTGCTGCTTTTCGGAGCACTAGTTTTGGCTTCTTGAGGTTGGGCTTCAACAGACTCGCCTATTAACTTTTTGAAAACATCTGCGTAAGACTTGGTTTGGGAGTTTACTTCTTCTCTTATAGGTTCTAGTAAAGGCCCAATGTTTTCTACTAAGTAATTCATGGAAAGTTGGTGGAGCCCAGTTGAGTTTTTTTCTAGTCTTCTAACGCCTTCTTCAAACAGATAAGGCAACTTAGAGACTAAGTCGGGTATGTCGTTTTCAAGAAAAGCTACATAGGCTTGCCCCATAAAAGCATCCAGCCGAGGAACCTTTTCCCTAACTCTGTGGCTGAGCGAAGTAATGTTGTTAAGCACACTCAGCAACTCAGGCAGGATTTCTTCTTTGTTTTCTGTGTAAATCCTTTTGCACGTGTCAACTAGCAAGTTAAAGTAATGTCTTAGGTTGTTTGTCTGAGTAGCAGCTTTAGCTAAAACTATAAAAGGAAAAGCTAAGAGTTGCTGGGAGTTGTACCCCAGCACGTCCACAGTAATGTCATAAGCTATCATGTTTTTGATCCTCAAACTCGAAATCTCCCAGTGCTCCTCTGTGATAAACAAAGGCATCAAAGCGTTAACCCTGACATTTGGCATTCCTGGCTCCAAAGAGTCGGCTGGGGGGACTTTTGCTCCATGCTCATAACTTCTTTGCCCGTTGATGATTTGCCCAGCTTTGGTTTCGAAAAGATTAGAATTGATAAAAGTGTCATGTGAAATCAAAGCAGGGTGCACATCAACTACTTCTAAGTCATACGGATTTCCCACTAGGTTCTGGGGTCTCTCCACTTGGAAAGTTATGCACAAACAGTCTCCTTCGCAAACTGAATCTACCCAGTTTTTTTTGGAAACTGCGCAGCGGAAGTCCAGGTTTTCTTGTTTCTTGAGTAACTCTTCGCTGTTAAACTTAGTAGCTACTTGGTCTACGAGGTCGTCTGCCAAAAACAACTCATTCATGACTTCGCCTACTTGTTTGTAAATTTTGTCGTCTAAGTTCTTTTTGAGTAGCACTACATTGCACATCCCGTTCAGTGTAGCAAGAGTTACGTTGTCCAAGTCCTCTCCTTGTTTGCTGACAACTTTGTAGAAGAAGTCAATCATTTCTCTTGTAGGCTTGAAAAAGGACACGGTGCGTCTGGACTTAAAAGGTCTTTGCTTAGATGCTTCTTGTGCTAAGTCATCGAGTTTTCTGTGCATTTCTTGCACTAAAGGAGTCATTTCTCTAAGTTTTCCCAAAGCCCCCACAGAGCCCTTTTCTAAGCACTGAGCTATTTTAGTAGCTGAGAAGCTTGTGAACAGGTGGACCATGTCAAAGAAGTTCCTTGACTCAGCTTTGCTAGGCTCTAGTTCGTAAGTGAAAACTTCGTCACCACTGTGAATTTCTACCTTGCAGTCTTCCAGGTCTTCCTCAGAAATGTAAACTAAAGCTTTGTATGACTCTGACTTCTCAACGTCCTGATAAATGCTGACTTTGTAAGAGGTTTCTCCTGCTTGTCCTAAGAACCTTGCCCAGGTAGACGACTCAAAAACCTTTTCAAAGGTGTTGTTTACTGCTACAGGAATTCTGCCTCCTTCTGGAACGTACTGGAAGGTCCCTGGTCTAGTTCCGCTTTGAGAAAGTTTTGTCAGAAGTGTGGCATCGTGGTTCCTAGAGAAACCTATGCAGTGGACTGCAATTGAAACTCCCTTTGCTTCTAAGTTATTTTTGAGTGCTTCCATGTGGGGCTCTAAGTTCGCCAATCCTCTGTTGTCGCAGCCGTCTGAAAGCCAAATGTTAAACACGTTTTTAAGGTTGCTCTCAGTGATAAAGGTCTCCATAGACTTAATCACTCCTTGAAACAGGGTTCCACCTGACCCAGTTAGTTTTCTGACTTCTTCTATTAGTCCATCGTACCCAAGCTCAGTTGAGTCGTACTTCTGGAAAGTGTTGTTGAAGTTGTAAATAGTCAATGGAATATCTAGACGTCTGAACTTGTTAGCCAAACTTTCAGCTGCACCTTTGGCGTCTGCTATTGGACTTCCAGACATAGACCCGCTCCTGTCCACCGCTAAGATTGCATGAAGTTGGTCTGTTTTAACTTCTCCCTGGACCTCTGGCAACTCAAACCTTAAAGCCATGTACTCATTGACTAAGTGAATTAACTCTCCGTTTATCGTTCCTTGTTCCATACTAATGATAAGTTTTTGCTGGACTTAAATGGAACTGGTCCAATAGGAACTTAAGAACTTAGTTTATTTCCGACTAATATTCGTTACTTAGAAAGTATTGAATTGTACTTGTAAGTACTTGACTGCTGATGGGTTTTACAAGGTGAAGTACCATTCCACTGTCGTAGGACTTTTTAATCTCTTCTTTGCTTGAAAAAGCACTGCAGCCTATTACTTTAGGCAAGTGCTTAATTTTTTTCTGAGAGTAGAGTTTCTGGATGGCTTCAGTAGCATCCCACCCGTTCATCACAGGCATGTCACAGTCCATGAGCACTATTTTAAAGTCCTCGTTTTTGGCACTTTGGCTTTCTACTAGGTCAACTGCTTCTCTCCCGTTGGTTGCTTCTAGGTACTGGAAACCCTTCATTCTGAGGACTGTAGAGATCACAAGACGGTTGAAGTCGTTGTCATCGACTAGAAGTATACTGGGGTAGGTGTATAAATGGAGGTCAGGTATTTCTAAGTTTCTGATCTCTATGAAGTTAGACATTTCGCTAGGAACTACCATGTCTAGCGAAGAAGACTCCAGCACTTGGTCAATACTCGCTTCTGTAATAGGAGCATCGAAAGAAAACTCAGAACCTTTTCCCAAGGTTGACTTTATTGTGATTCCGGAGCCACCTAGTGCCTTCACTAGCATATTGCAAGTTTGGAGACTAGTATGCTCAGTGCTTGGGTTCAAAATGTCAGGGAGTCTATCAGGAGGAATTCCGATTCCAGTGTCTTTTACGCAAACCTTGAGCTTCTGGGTAGCTGTAAAGATAGCTGTGACTTCTATGTAGCCTCTGCAGGTGTGTTTGAGGGAATTGCATAGAAGAATGGTAAGGATTTGTTGGAGTCTTTTGTAGTCAGAAAGACAGACTTGGGGAAGCATGGGGTCTACTCTTAAAAAGACCCTAATGGCTTTTCTGGAAGCTTGGAGTTCTACAAGCTTTAGAGTTTCTTGTAATAGTTCTTTTAAGTCAAAAACAGAAAGGTTAAGCTCAAGGTTGTCAAGTTCAATGTGGTTGTAGTCCAAGAAGTTATTGATGAAGCACTCAAGCAACTTAGCAGAAACATTTGCTACTGAAAGGCTTTCTAGTTCTTTTTCATCTAAATTAGAACTTAAAAGAAGCTGCTCAGTGATGCTTTTGACTGCAAACACTGGGGTGCGCATTTCATGTGACATGGTTCTTACTAAAGAGGTTTTGAATTTCTTTTTGGCATAGCTTTTTTCGAGTTCAACCATTTCGTTTGAATTAATGATACTAAGTAGAAAGGCCTCACTTTCTTTGAACTTAATTTTTTTCAAAGAAAGCTGCAAAGTGTACCTTTGGAGGCTTACTATGCCAAGTTCTATTTCTTGGTTGAGTTCAAGGTTGCTGGAGTTTTTAATGTCACAAAGCACTCCTTCCTCAGGGTGTTCTTTGTAGAAAATTCTTTTTTCGTTTGAATAATTGAGTGTCCTTAGAGTCTCAAAAAGCCCTTCTTTAGAGCAGCAAAAGTACTCCAGTGCTTTTTTGTTTACTTTTTTGATTTGAAGGTTTAAGTCTAAAACCACCACTCCTGATGGTAGGTTTTCTATGAAGTCAACTAGTTCAGATTTTTCTTTTGTGAGGTTTTGAATAAAACTGTATTTTTTGCTTTCTTGGCTTCTTCTTAACTGGTTAATAACAACCACAAAAAGGACCAAAAAGCCCAGTTGACTTGGAATTTTGCTAGTTGGAAGCCACTGCAGGTAAAACTTTGTTAAGAGCATAATGGCTTGGTAGGTTTCGGAAACAATGATTGTTTGGAAATTGAGGACTGTAATGCAAGCAACCATGCTTAGAAAATCGTTTTCACCTTGGGTTAAGTATAGTAAGTCTAAGTTAACCAATTCAAGCAATACATGGATTAACGTGGTCTGCGAAGTGCAGTTTTTCTTTGGAGTCATTAAAAGCACTACAAGGTATAGAAGCCTCACTAAAGACCAGTTCAGTAGTGCTTCACACATAATGATCTCAGAGAGAATCCATGCACAAAGCGCCCCAACTATTAAGCTTTTATATTCCAAAAAGTAGTTCACTATAAGTTTTTCCAGAAGATTGAATTGCTCCATAATCTTTATAATTGTTAGCTTATAAAAACCCAAGAATCCAACTGCACATGGTGCAAACAAGAAGAAACAGTCGAGCACATCCTGGAATACTGCCCAAAAAACAGAATTCCAAGAGAAAACTGAGGACAATTGGAAAGAAACACTTCGAACCAAGGGAATCACTTATCTAACAATTAGTACTAGAGTCAGACAAACTAGAAGAAGAACGAAACCAACTAACAACAAGACAAAAACTAGACAGAGAAGTTAAAGCTACGCCAACATCATGATCAAGACCAGAAAACCCTACAAGAAGAAACAGAACAAGAAAACGAAACAAAGACACCCTCAACCCAAGAAGAAACACAAAAAGAAAAACACCAAAAACACAAGAAAAACCAACAGAGACCTAGGCGGCTTGAACTAGCTTCAATAAATAAATTAGGTTATAAAAACTGCTTTACATAGCCCAGTAAGTCTTGATTGGGAATAGGCTTGACAAGGTGCATAGCCATTCCGCACTTAAAGGACTTGTCCACTTCAGCTGGACCAGAATAGCCACTGCAACCAATAATTGCAGGCAAAAAGCACAACTTCTCTTCAACAAAGAGTTGGTTTATTTGGTTTGAAGCCTCCCTTCCGTCCATCACAGGCATTTCGCAGTCCATCAAAACCAACTTTATTGCTTTCTTAGTTGAGTTGGTTTTGCTGACTAAAGCTACAGCCTCTTTTCCGTTTGAAACTTCTGCATAATTGAAGCCATTTGAAGATAGCAGCGAACCTATAGCTTTGCGAGTGAACTCATTGTCATCAACTAGCAGTATTTCTGGAGTTTTTGAAAAGTTGTTTGTTTGGAACTCCCTGAGTTCTAGGGGTTGTTTTGCTTCACTCGGAACTTCTTCGGTGCAGTTTAGCTCTATAATGGCATAGGGCTCCTCCTTGCTAATAGGGACTTCAAAAGAAAACACAGATCCTTTTCCTACTTTTGACTTAACGCCAATCTTAGTGCCTCCTAAGGCTCTTACTAAGAGGTTAGAAATGTGCAAACCTAGCCCACAACCGTTTGAGTTCAGACTGGATGTGTTCATGGACTTAAACACCTCGAAGATGGTTGGAAGTTTTTCAGAAGGAATTCCTAGCCCTGAGTCCTTCACACTGATTTTAAGCTTTTTGGTTGCTGAGTAAGTTGCAGTTAGCTCAATAAATCCTTTTAGAGTGAACTTCAACGCGTTACTTAGCAGATTGATTATTACCTGCTCAATTCTTGTTGGGTCTGACCAGCAAACCTTAGGAAGCAAAGGGTCTATTCGCAGTAACACAGTTAAGTTCTTTTTGGCTGCTTGCAGTTGGATCATTTTAAGACTGTTTTGGAGCAGCTCACTCAAGTCAAAAGTGACCGGGTTTACGTGAAAGGCTTGCGCTAGTATTCTGGAGTAGTCTAGCAAGTCATTGACTAAGCACAGCAGGAGTCTGCTTGAAAACTTAAGAACGGATAAGTTTTCTTGGGACTCAGAACTTAAGTTAGGAGTTTCGTTTTCAATAAGCTGCTCAGCAATGCTGGAGACAGTGCTAAGTGGAGTCCTCATTTCATGGGACACACTTCTCAACAGCACGTTTTTAAAGTTGTTTTGAGTTTTGTTTTCCTCTAAAGAAACCAAGCACTCAGCATTCTGTGCAAAAACCAAAAGTACAGGTTTTCCCCCCCATATAACTTTTTTTGCGCTTAGGAGTAGCGGAGGGCTTCCTTGGGTAATTCCTAAGTTTATTGTTTGGTTTGTTTGTTCTTGGAAGCACTTTTGGATGTCTTTGAAAACACCAGTTTCTTTAGAAAAGCAAAACTTTGTCTGATAGCAAAGACCCTTAAGACTGTCAAGTATGGTTTCTTCAGAGCCTAAGTAAGAAAGCATGTAAGAGTTAGCAGACTTAACTCTAAAGTCACTGTACAGTGCAACTAGTCCTATTGGAATGCTTTCAATTAAAGTGGTAAGTTTCTGTGCTTTTTGAGTTTTAGGAGGTTTAGAGTGGTTTGTATCTAAAAGTTCATAACACAGAACTACAAAAGTTAAGCATATGAACGAAGACTTCTCGAACCACTGGAATCCGAACTTCAAAGCAAAAAGAGCTTTATATACAAAGTTTTTACGAAAAACCATTTGAGAGTTAAACAAAGGCCATAGAGCTGCCAAAGCAACCCTTTGGTCAAAGTAGTTGTTTGAATAAAGGACACAGTCACTCACTACTTCTAGGTAAATCAAAAGCAACCTAGATCTCCAAGGCTCAGGTTTCTTTTGGGCGATGTTTAGCCAAAGCAAACAGACCCCAGTTAAAAAGGCTTCTTGGACTCCTAAACAAACCAAACTCCCCAGCACAGGAATGAACTTCTTCCAGGCAGCTTTCGAGTCATTCAGCTCCATTTATTTTATTTTTGCCTCAGTATGATAAGTACTGACACGAACCAAAATATTATTCCTGAGCTTAATGGAAAAGTTTAAGTACAATACTCCTAGTCAATCCTTGCAAACTGAAATCAACCAAGTAGAAGCTGTTTTGTCTAGTCACTCTAAATCTGAGTGGCACCTAACTAAACTCTGCCAGTTGTACAACGCCGAAGCCATGCAGTTACTACAGACTGCACCTGAAGAAGCCTCCAAATTGCTTCAAAAAGCTGAAAAACTTTCAGTCAACCCTAAACTAAAAGCCCTTACACTCAACAACTGGGGCTGCTACTACAGGTACCTCAAAAAACACCGAACAGCTTTGAAATTCCTTCACGAATCACTGTCTATAGACGGTTCACCAGACACCTACATAAACATCTGCACAGTGCTTTCACAGCTCAAAAAGCACACCGAAGCTATGGAAAACGCCTTTCTAGGGGTCTCTCTGATCCAACACCAGGTTTTCGAGGCAGCTTTTACAGGGAATTTCGAGGTTGTTTACGAAAGAGCCCCTGTGCTTGCAACAGGCTACCACAACTTAGCAGTGCAACTAGAGTGTTTAGGCAGGGAAAAAGAAGCCTACGAGTTCTACAAAAGAGCCCTGGACACTGCTTCTAAGTACGTTGAGAAGCACCACCCTGTCAGAAAAGACCTTAAAAACTTCAACACTCAAAGATCCAAAGAAAGAATTGTGTTTAAAGGAAGAAGCAGAACCCCCACTGAAATCCTTAAAAGAAACATCACTCCTGAAAACATCCAGCACCCCAAACTAGACCCCCTGAAAGTCTGGAGGCCCCCCTCCGAAAAAAAGAAACTCTCTGGTTTCAGACGCAACCGAGTGTACAGAAGAATTGCAACCAGAGAAGACTCACCAGGGTCCAAAACCTCCAGAGAACACCTTAAAACAAGTGACGAAGAACCAGAAAAAACTAGTTTGTTCAGACCTATTAATATTTCGAACTACAAAAGCCACAACCACATGGAAACTATCCAAGAAGTTTCCAGCAAAAAAGAACCCCAGAAAAAGGTTACCTTTATTTCTGACGTAAGCAACTTAGTCAGCAAAGTACTTCCTAGGCTTAACACTTAACTATGTATAACTATTTACACAATCTGCTCATGCAAGCTTTGAGAGTGCTTTTAAAAGCGTAAAAAATAGAACCAACTGTTTTGGCAAAGACCAAACCCAGTATAACTGCAGTAAACACTATAGGGTAGACTTGGGCTTCTGGGTCTCCTCTGAATAAAGCTTACAGCAACACCAAAGCAACCACCAAGGCATTCACTACCAACCAGCTCAGCACAAACAAGTTCCTGAACCTCCTAAAAGCCCTTTTCCTAGCTTTCATGTCTGCAACGTTTTGAGCTAACTAAAAATTACTTTCTTTGTCGTTTCTAAGTCCCCAAGTTACGTTCTGCACGTTGCAGAAGGCGTAAATCAAGTACACGTTTACGTAGCAAGGCAGCATCACCACATACTGGAGAATGCCCCTCATAACGGGTTTAAAGTTCCCATGGACTGCAGCACTGCTTATTATGCACACAAACACTGCCAGTGCCAGAGCTATCACAGTGTAGGTGATGGTTTCTGCCTGGACTACGTTCACCACACTGAGTGCTAGTGCAAAAATAGTCAAAACTATCAAAAAGAAAGCCCCCGTTTTAAAGACCAAAGGCACGTTTCCAGACTTAGGAATGATTGAAATCAGCACAAGGGCCAGCAGCACGCCTATGTAAACCCCTCTTAGTATCCACCCTGCTTCTAAAAAGTACTCATTGTTCTCTGAGAACACTGCCACTACAAAGTGCAGAAATATAAAAGACACAGCCAAAGTCAAGTAAGTCACTGAAATAAACAAAACTTGGTAAACCATAAACAGAGCCAACAAAAACTTCCTGAGTAAGTTGTGGCTAGTGTCTTTAATCCCTAAAAACAACCTAAAAGAGTGCAGCAAAGCAAACCAAGAACCGTTGATCCACCTTCTTCTTTGCTGCATTATCTGTCCGAACTTAGTCGGCACGTCTGTGTAAGCTTTAGACTTTTCAACGTAGTACAGCAAGTAACCTTTTTGCCTTCTGAAAACAAGAGCTGCACCTAAAACTCTGTCTTCAGCTAAGTACATGTTGGCTTTGAAGCAGTTGATCTCTGCTTCAGGTTCCAAAGCGTAGAAATAGTGCTCGTCCAGAGGCTCCCCGTTAATAGCTTTCCAACGGTAAGCACAAAAGGCCCCAGGAAGCACTGTTACAAACCCAAAAAGAGACTCCATGCATTTGTCCATGAAGTGCGAAACCCTGTACTCTATGTCCTGGGAAATAATCACCAACTTGCAGTACTTAGGTTCGTGTGCTCGGATTTCTCCACAGACTCCTCCTAGATTTTTCCTACTTTGCATGGCTTCTACTAGCCAGTGTATTGCTTTTTCTTCAGGAATAGTTCCACAGTCTATCAGCACGCAAAACTTGGGGTTCACGTGCTGGGCTATGCACTTGAAAAACCACTTGTGGGAGTTGAGTTTGCCTTTGTTTTTGTGCTTGATTCCTGTGAACACACAGAACTTGGGGTAAAAAGCCTCTGTGTTTCTGGGATGCTGGAATTGGGAAGCAAAGCAGTGAAGGGTGTTGTCGTCTCCTTCGTTTGCAAAGTCAGGGTCGAAGAGTCCCATTGACCTTCCGAATTCGTTCATGGTTCTATGCAGTTTTTCCAGTCCGTCTTGAATCAACACCACTCCTACTGTTTGGGGTTCTATGTTGGTTTCTTGCATGTTTTCTATGTTTTCGCATATTGACTTTAGTGTTGTTTGCAGTTCAAACGAGTCTTCGTTGTAGATCGTGACGCATATTAGGACTTTGCAGGGAGTTGTTTGGCCAAAGTCCTTTAGAAGAGGAGGGAAGTAAGCTGAGTTGTATACTGACGGGTCTTCTAGGGATATTCTTGTGTACTGCGGACTGCTTGAGTTGAGTGAAGATAAGTTTTGGTAATCCATAGTTACTTATAATGAAATTGTACTGGGCTCTAATTATCGGTTTTGCGTGGAGTTTGGAGTTTACCACATCTCCGGATAATCAAGATTTAATGCCTGATAGTGTGGAAACACTCACTTGGACCCTAGATAAAAATCCTGTAGATTGTATTGCATCTTCGTATTTAGGGGAATTAAAGATAAACTCTGGGGCATCAATTGATGATTTGGGTACAAGTGATATAGATATAAATGACCATCATCAAGTTATTAAGCTAACTACTTCATTAAATTCTATTGAGTTTGAATATAGAATCAAGAAATTCTATAATGACAACACTGGAGAGAATATTTCCCATCAAGCAAAAAATGACATAGTAGAACTGCAATGCTGGGACGGAAGTGAAGTAGCTAAAGCAAGAACTATTTTTGGGGTAGATACCGATAAATATCCAGGCTCGGGGTGCCCAGAAGTAGGAACATCGCCAAACAATAAAGTCTGCAATGGAAAAGGACACTGCAACCCTGTTGACTCCACTTGTAAATGCTACAACCCTTATTGGGGCGATGACTGCTCTAAAAAAGCCTGCAACGTTGCAATTCAGTGTGATAGTGCAGCTTCCTGTGATGGTTGCTTTAACGGAGGAAGCTGCGACTCATCTACAGGAACATGTAACTGTGCTACTGATGCTGGAGGAAAATACTCAAGCCATTCCGATAAAACTTCATACGGGGACTACTGCCAATATAAATACTGCCCCAACGATTGTAATTCTAAAGGAGACTGCGACAGGCATACTGGAATATGCAGTTGCTACCCAGGGTTTACAGGCGAATCCTGCGAAATTTTTGAATGCCCCAACGACTGCAACCAAAACGGAAAGTGCGACGGCTCTAATGGGAACTGCAGTTGCTACGATGGGTACTTTGGCTATGACTGCGCATTTAAGAGGTGTCCGAGAGACTGTGGAGCCAACGGAGGGTGTAACTTTTCAACTGGAGAATGCACATGTTACAACAACTTTTACGGAGACGACTGCATGTTCTCTACTTGTCCAGGAAGTTGCAGTGGAAACGGTATTTGTGACCCTTACAGCGGAAGGTGCAATTGTAACGACGGTTACGGAGGAGTTGACTGTAGCATTGACCTTAGCAGTTAACTTATTGGTTACTAACCATAACTTTTACGAACTCAGAGTAGTTAATGTTGCCTTCAGCGTCTGGTTTAGCCAAACTAATGATTCTTTGTATTTCTTCTTCTGTTAGTAACTCTCCACAGGTACTCAGTAAGTGTTTGAGTCTTTTGAGTGAAATCACTCCTTTGTTGTGTTCGTCTAACTCCTGGAAAGCACTTAGTATCTCTTGCTCAGTAATGGGGTCTTTGTAGTACCTACTGTAAACTTCTATCAAGGTGTCGCAGTCAACTTTTCCAGAACCTGATGGATCGGCTTCGCGCTTCATGTTTTGAAGTTCGGCTTCAGAAGGAGTTTGTCCCAAAGCCCTTACGAGGATGCCCATGTCTTCTAAAGTAATAGTTCCAGTTCCTTCTCTGTCGAACAAAGCAAAGGTTTCCCTGATTTCAGTTAGTTGTTCATGAGTTAATTCAACCATTTTATTGATTACCTTCTTTATATTTTTGGACCTCGCTAGGGTTCAGCTTGTGTTTGAGCCAAGTTCCAATGTGCAGAGGCAGCCAAGAACACGCTGTAATCAGCATTACTTTCAAAAAGAAATCACCACTTATTATGAAGTCCAAGTTAAAGTAGTTCTTAAGAAGCAGAATGCTCATTAAGTAGACCACTAAAGTCAAAGACTCCGAAAACACAATCCAGCGGTTCCAAGTGTCTATTTCAGTAGCAATGTTCAGAAGCTCAGTGAAGATCAAACTTGAAAAAGTGATGGCAACTATGTTGATAAAGTTGTCGTCTGGAAACAGAAGTATCGAAAGCAAAATAATCACACTTCCTTGGTAAAGACTTTTCCAAATCCATATCAAAAAAGAAGTACCGTTGAGTTTGTGGCCTGACTGCAAACTCATGTAAAGGTCTCTGTGCTCAGCAATAGTTCTGTAGTCAGCGTCTTTGTCCAGCACTAAAGAAAACACTGGCATCGAAGTAAACACAGTTGTGTACCCCAACATCAAGTACCCGTTGTAAATAGGAATTGCCACGTAGTAAAAAATAATGCTGAAAAGTGCCTGAATCACTGCTATAATCAGTCCTCTGTGGAAAATAAAGTTGCTTAGTTTAGCTGTCCGGATGTAACTGAGTCTTCCGTGCCAAAGAAGCAGTGGGGCTAGGTACTTGAACTCGTTAATCGAAAAGTCAGCTGCTAGTGAAGCTTGTTTGCCTTCTTTGCCCTCAATGCCTATGCCTAGGTGAGCTGCCTGGATCATTCCTACGTCATTGCCTCCGTCGCCAATTGAGCACACTCTGTAGTTGGTGTATTTTTTCAAGCACTCCACTATTTGGGTTTTCTGAGTGGGACTTGCACGGCAAATGATGGCAGCGTCGACCATTCCAGCTACTTTAATGAACTTTTCAGCACAGCTTTCAAGTATCACTCCAATAGCTCCTCCGTCGATGATGGCTACTATAGGTCTGGTTTCAGCAGTGTTTTTGAGTTCTTCTAGTTTCACAGAAATATCAGAAAAGTCCTGAGTTCCAATGATTTCAAACCACTGTTGTTCTCTCTTTTTGAGGTTTGTAGCTATAGCTATGCACTTAGCTGTTTCTACTTTGTCACCTGTTAGCATCCAGACTTTGATGTTAGCGTTTTTGTGGCTGTTGAGGTCAGATATCACGTTTTCGACTTCGTTTTGAAGCTTGTCTTCAACTCCAGTTACGCCTAGGTACTCCATGTCATGTTCTAGACTCTGAATGACTTTAGCCAGTTTTTCGTGGCGTTTGTTCATAGAAGCGTTGGCTTTTTTGAAAGCTTTGTCGAATTCTTGGAACTCTTCGTAGGACAGCACTCTTTGAGTAACTACAAGGGTCCTCAGTCCTTCAGTTGCTAGAGTTTGGCAGTCCTCAAGCATTTTGTTTTTAGAAACTTCGTTTGAAATGCAGCTGCAAAGGGCTTCTTCTGCTCCTTTTAAGTAAAATATGATTTTTTCGGAAGCTTTGTGGTAAATAATAACTCCCATTCTTTTAGTTGCTGAAGAAAAAGGAAACATGTGCAGAACTTCGTAGTACTCGTCCCCATTAGGAGTCCTCAGAGTTATTGTTTCTTGAGTGCGTTCGTAGAGCTCCACGTTAACGCTTTTGGCAAACTCGACTAAAGAAATTTCGTCTGGCGAACTGGCTTGGTAAATCTTGTAGCCGTCTTCAATAATAGGAGTTACGTTGTGGCAAAGACCTATTGCTGTCACCATGTCTCGCACACTCCTGTGGTCCCTTTTTTTGCGGCCTCTGCCCAAAGCTGCCTCAGCAATTGGGGCTTCGTGCTTTTGGTAGTCTTCTAGCAATAGTTGTTCAAGCTCCTCTAAACTCTCAGTTTCGTTTTTGTCGAAGTAAAGGTTTTCCAAGAAAAGCTTCTTAAGCACCATGTCGTTTTGGGTCAGAGTCCCTGTTTTGTCAGTCAGCAGAAAGTGAATGCGGCCTAGTTCTTCCGGAATAGTTGAGTTCCTGGGCTGGGCCCTGCCTACTTTTTCGGACCTAGATATTTTGTAGCAGTAAAAAAGCTTAGCAAAGTCCAAGTTCACCCTCAAAGATATGGGGATTATAGTTGACAACAACAAAACGTACCTGAAAAACAGCACAAAGGAGTTGTCGTTGAAGCCTGCCAAACACAGTATAGAAAAAGAAATCACCAGCATCAGAATAAGCAAGTACATAGCAAGCTTGTTAAGTTCCATGTCAGTGATGCCTATTTTGTTAGAGGGTTCTCTGGAGTTCATCACCGACCTAGTTTCTTTCCCAGTGTACACAACCATTCCAATGCAGCTGCCAGAAGCAAGTGTTGTGGTTGCCCAAAGTGTGTTTTCTACACTCAAGCCTTCCTCTATTTCTTGGCCTTCTATTGTTGCCTCTACTCTGCCTTCGAACTGATGGATGCTTATACTAGGAGGTTGGGCTGTAATAACTCCTGATATGTTTAAAAGCTCTATTTCAGGTTTTACTTGCTGGGTTGCCGAAACAGCTCTTCTCAGTTTCCAGTCAGTCTCTCCATCCAACTGGTCAGTTTTGATAAACACAGATCCACTTTCATCAGCAGTGTGCAGTATGATCATGTCGGCAGGAACTCTTTCGTGAGCTTTAATTTCTAAGATGTGGCCTACTTTGATGTCTTCGGCCTTGACCCGCTGTGAGCCGTTCTGAGTGATTCGGATGTAAGTTTGCGAGTTGACTTCTCGGTCTCTTTGCCACCTAACAATATCGTCCCAGGCCTCCTTAGCAAGCGAAATGGTCAGAACTATGACTAGAGGAGCCACATAAGTGAACAAGAAGCCTACTTGGAGAGGCGGGTAGAACTGAGTAAGAGCT
>PR_CR_10_Liq_1_inCRDRAFT_1000194_pt1 | contig 37212 bp, 43 predicted proteins | sample PRCRCaboRojoPR_3_FD_10241 | JGI IMG/M metagenome (IMG submission 10241) | reverse complement strand
TTTTGCCGCTTGATGCGGCCCGCCATGAGGTTCGAATTGATCGGCGTGAAGGAATGCGTGACGATTATGTCCACCGGCAGGTTCAGCATGTCGAACATGGTGCAGGAGGTGGCTTCGGAGTATTCTCCGATTGTGAAGCTCTTGCCGTAGCGATGCCCAACGACGCCTTCAGAGAGCTCGAAATGATCGCCATGAAACGTCACGCGGGTATTGGCGACGTTGACGGACAGAAAGCCGTAGGTGTTCGCCGGATAGAGCGGCAGTTCCTGTCCGGTGTTGAGCGCCCCCAGAAAGCCGATCAACTCACCGCGCTTGGCCGATAGCACACGCGGATTCAGCTCCGTCAGGCCTGACACGAACACGCTCACGGCCTCGCCCAATCGGCGAAGGCGTTTTTCGGTTGCTTCCTTGAGACGATCCGGCGCGCTGCGGTTCAGGAACGGCAGGACACTTTTGGGAGGCGGGCGATGAATGACGGTGAGGGTCAGGGTTTTGTCGCGCAACCCGCTGGTCTCGAGTTTCCTGCTCCAGAGCCGATCCACCTCGCCCGCGAAGTTGTCCTCGCGCACCGGCTCGAGGTCCGGCACGATCGCCTTTGAGACCTTGTGGACGTAATAGCTGAATTCCGGCCCCAGCTGCGCGATGATCCGGGCGAAGAGTGCGGTGACTTTGTCGAGATAGGCATCATCCGTTGTGTAGCTGTTGACCCCCTCGAGGCGGATGCACTGAAAAAGCTCGTTGACCCGCGTTCGCACGGTGCGGTCATCGACCAGGCTGACGTAAGGCAGCATATGCGCGAGGCGGGTCTCGCGGGCATACCAGTCCGGCGTCATCGTACGGTGATCGAGGGTTTCACCCCCGGCTTTACTAGGGTGCATAGCTGTCCCCGCCATGGATGGAGCGGTTCCGCGTCGGCGGGGTTTCCTGCAGCGCCGTCATCATCACGTCGATGAAGCGCGGGTCCCAATCTGCGGCTTTCCATAGCACCGGGTAGAGAAGGGCGGCGACACCCAGCACTGCGATGTGCTGGACCCAGACGAAGAGCAGCACTGAGCCGAAGAGCCAGACCATCGCATACATGATGGGCAGGCCCAGAAGCTTCGGCGGGCGCACGAGACCCAGGAAGAGAGGCGAGCGCTCAGCCACCGGCAAAGACCGCGGCAACGATGGTGGGAGCGGCGGCAACACCGGCGATGCCTACAAGCACCCAAAGCGCCTGGCGCAGATCGATGATGTTGAAGAACCAGCTCAAGAAAACGCCGAGTACGGCCAGCGTCGCGATGACAACACCAAGCGGGCCGGTCAGCGCATCGACGATGCCCTGAAGCAGGCTCTGGATCGGAGAGAGGTCGATGCTTTGAGCAAGTGCCGGTTCTGCAATGAGCACGAAGAGCGCGAGCGACGCAATGAATAGGTGAGATATGTGTTTCATGAATTTGATCCTTCCAATCGGGCCACGACGGCCATGACACGGGCCACGTGGTTCTGGGTTTCTCTGTAGGGGGGAATGCCGCCATACTGGCGGACCGCATCCGGTCCGGCGTTGTAGGCTGCGAGCGCGAGCCGCGGATCGCCGAATGCCTCGAGCATCATCGCAAGGTAGCGGGCGGAGCCGTCGAGGTTCTGCAGCGGATCGCGCGGGTCGACGCCGAGATCGCGCGCCGTCGCGGGCATCAATTGACCAAGGCCAATGGCGCCTGCGCTTGAGATCGCATCCTGCCGGTAGGCGCTCTCAACCTCGATATTGGCCCGATAGAGAGCCAGCCAATCCGTCACGGAAAGCCCCGCGCGACGCAGGCCGGGATGGCTGGCATAGCGCAAGGCCGTGGTCTGGATCCCGGAGAGGACATCGGCGCGGGGCAGGGGAGTCGGGCGGGCAAGGGCCGCGACTTGAACGCCCTCTTGCTCGGCCTCTACCTCGCCGAAGATCGCGATCCCATCGGAGGCCGAACCCTGACCAATCCCGTCATTGTAGTTTCGAGCAAAGCTATTTTGGGAGCGTGACGGGATCAGGGAGCCGTCGCTCTCCATGACCAGGACCATTTGAGCTGAGGCAGGTGCTGCGACCAGCCAGAGACAGAAGAGGTTAGCTGCCAGCACCCTTGTTTGTTGGGCCCTTGTCTGATGGGGCGAGCTTGTGGCTCCGGCTTGTCCCCGCTTCAAGCGGCAGGTCGACATGCGCAAAGCCAAGGCCAATGAAGAATGACACCACGCCGGAGATCGTCTTGAACTCGCGGGTCTTGATATCGTTGTAGGTCGTCCGCGTGCGGGCGGTGACGAGGAGCTTTTCCACCCCGTCATCAGAGACAACGCGCATGATCCAGACCCCGTAATAGCTGGGGCCTTTCTTATGTGCCGACTCCTGGCACAGGATTTCTGCGCTATAGCCGCTTTCCACGAGCTCGCGGAACCTGGCTTCCGTAACCACATTTGGTGCTTCGATGTCCCAGTTCATGGCCCGGCTCACGCTTTCTCCAATGGCGCGACCCCAGGCATTCCTACTTGAAGCCTAGAGTTACGATAGTATATTATCAACCGCAAGATGTAATATCGTGCTTTAGCTGTAGTTTGGTTACGCAAACACTAGTCACGGCCAGTGTCCGCGATCAAGGAGATAACAGGTTTGAGAAACCCAAGGTTGACATGCCTGCTCTCATTACAAGCTGTGGCCCTTCTAATCTGCGTTCCCGGGTCGGTTTTGGCGGAATCCTGCTTCGCCCCGGCCCGTCCTTTCCTGCCAAGCGATTCGCAGGCGGCGCGGGACTATGCGGACATCATCCGTGGGGACTTCGAAGATTACATTCAGGATATCCAGAGCTACTTCCGGTGCCTCGACGGCGAACGCGCCCGCGCGTTCGAGGAAGCGAGGGAGGTCAGTGAGGACTACGGCCGATTTCAGCAATTGGTAGGGGATTGATGGGTCACGAGGGATGCATCAGACTTGCACCCCATGAAAACAGGACGCCGATAACACCCTCATATATCTACTTTTTAGATAACAGATTTCATCCGCTAGCGACGTCACAAAAGGTATGTGACGCGTGGCAAATACAATCAGAAGCAATGGGCAGGTGGCACTCTGCCAGGCGTTGGTCGACGCGCGTAAAAGCGCAGGCTTGGGCCAGGACGATTTGGCGGACAGGCTCAGATGCCACCAATCCCTTATTGCCCGTCTTGAAAGCGGTCAGCGCCGGATCGACGTTGTCGAGCTGGTCGTTTTGGCGCGCGCCATCGGCTTTGACCCGTTCGAAGTTCTGGCGATCGTTGAAGCCGCCACGGAGCCCGACCACAGGATTTGAAGCCAATGAATTGTTGAGAACACGGGAACCCATTTTCCCGGTCTGATGAGCACTCCCTCATCTAGAACCAGTTAGCCAAAATCAACGAAGTCCGGCGCGCGGTCGTAGTGAACGCTCTGCAACCCCACGCCGCAATTCGTAGCGCCACAGTGCAGGAAGTCAGTAAACAGTGAATGAAGAAAAGGGTGAGGGCGTCGCGATCGCAAATCTGATCGGGACCGATGGGTGCAGCATTGTTGGTTGGGTATATCGCTGGACGACAGGCGCACATGCGGTGATGTGGGACGTGCATGGGCCTCAGCCTGTGTCGGAAATCCGGCCAGATCTGAGCGCGGAACAGAAACTGGAAATTGACTTCGACGCGCTCACGCGGATCGGCCGAGGCGACAGCGGATAAGCTTCCCGGGTAACCGCCAGTTCATATTGATGGAAAGGGTCTATGAGCGTACCGGTCATTGGAGCAGATCGCAGCGAATGCCGGGTGAGAGCCCAGACTCACCGATGCTGCGGGGCGCGCGAATGTCGGCTTTCGTCCGGCGCGTCGCACCATGATGGAGTTAGTCAGCTTCCACCAAGTCACTCCGGGCATCGCGGATGATCATCCACGACGAATGCAGGAAAAGCCCCGCGATCGCGAACGCGACGATCAGGTCGGGCCATGCACTGCCAAGCCACGCGACCAGCCCGGCGGCGATGACCACGGCGAGGTTGCCGATGGCGTCGTTGCGAGAGAACAGCCAGACGGCTCGCATATTGGCATCACCCTTGCGGTGCTTTAGCAGCGGCAGCACCGCGAGGATGTTTACGATCAGCGCACCTACCGCGAAGGCTCCCATCAACCCGGCTTCTGGCGTGGTCTGGTTGAGGACACGCCAGAGCGTGCTGCCGACAACGCCAAGGCCCAGAAGGCCCAGAAACACGCCTTGGATCATCGCCGACCGCGCCCGCCATGTCAGGCTCCAGCCGATGGCGAGCAGGCCCAGAAACGTGATCGCACCATCGCCCAGAAAATCGAGCGCGTCTGCCTTCAGCGCCTGCGAACCGGACAGGAACCCGCCGAACATTTCGACCACGCCGTATCCGAGATTGAGCGCGACCACGATCCAGAGCGCGCGGCGATAGCTCGGGTCCTTGTAGGCCGGATCGGACGATGTATCGCCGTCCTCGATCTTCTCGAAACCGTAGCCGGTCGCGTCGAGCGCGGGCCGCACTTTCGGCAGATCGCCGTCCGCGATCCGCAATGTCATGATGTGGGTGGCGGCGGACACTTTCACGTCGCCTTCGGCCACGCCCGCAGACCGGGCCGCGCGCTCGATCTCGGCGGCATCTTTCGCGCAGTCCATGCCTTGCACCCGCATTCGGATCGGGGAGGAGGCTGTCGCCAACTTGCTGTTATCGGGCTGGCTCATGTGCGATCCTTTTTGTGGTGGCGGGCGAAAAGGTACGCTGCTAACGTATCAGTGGATAATGATATGACAGCGCAAAACATTCAAGACGATCTTTCGGCACCCGATACACTGGAACTGCGGGCAAAGCTCTTCCGGGGCCTAAGCGATCCCAGCCGTCTGACGATCCTCGATGCGCTGGTGTCGGACGAACGCAACGTGCAGGAAATCGTCGGGCATACGGGTTTGGGTCAGCCCAACGTCTCGAACCATCTGCGCTGTCTGCTGGAATGCGGGCTGGTCAGTCGCCGCAGCAAAGGCCGCTTCGTTCGGTATCGTCTGGCGGACAGGCGGGTCGCCGATCTCATCCGTGATGCAGATCAGCTACTTGCCTCGACAGCCAACGGAGTTGATGCCTGCCAAAGCTATACGGACTAACCGGCGCGACCTGCTGCAATGTCCTATCGGTGCGCCAAACCTGAAGCAGCCATCTGCGCATCCGCAGCGAATGCACCCTTTGTCCCGCTCTCCGGACATACGCACCGAAAGCAGCGAAGGTCCGGTATTTGAGCAACTCAGCACGCTCAAATTCTCGTAGCATGATGGCAAAGCTGTCTTTGTCAGCGCTAGTAGTTCACCTGTTCGAAGCCATAGTTGCCCTCATAGTCACGCCAATCGACGAAGACAGATCGGTGATAGATACCCGGGCAATTCTGGCCCCAACGTTCAAGTCCCACATGGGCCTCGGGCAGGGCAGTTATGGAAAAACGCTGCCATGAGAAATCGCCTTGGGTCCCGTAAGTGCCGAGGACCACAGTCGCGCTGCGATTGCAGTCACCGTCACGACCGGATTCGTGCTGCCGCGCATACCTTACATCGAAGACGCGGATCGACCGCACGAAATTGAACTCTGGCCCGCTGATATCGATGTCCGCGCGGTCCTGAGCAAGCCGCAGCGCGAAGTCTGTGGGAACGAGATTATCTATTGGCAAGGATTGGAGCGGTCGACGGCTGTCGGTCCGGTACAAGGCTTCAAAAGTGCGGCCAGCGTTGCTTGGTGGCTGATCGCTCTCATAGGAGGCGCCCATCGGACACCGCCAGATTTGCAGCGGCGGTTCCACGGGCCAGGGTGTAATCCGCCGGATGAACTCGGCTCGAGCCCGGGCGCATGGGACTGAAGCGGGCCACCCGCCAGACAAGCACAAGAGGATCGCGCAATCGATTGGGTATGTCTGCGCGCGCGCAGGCACCGGCAGCGAGAAGCTTGTCACAGTTAAACCGACAGCGATCGAGGGGAGGAGCTTCTTGATTAAATGACGCATGCTGTGGAACCTCCGTGAGATGAGTTCAGCATACATACGATAATATACTATCACAACATTAAGTATAAAATCGCATAATGAAGTTTATGTCAAAATCCACACTTCGTGTTTATGATGTTTCAATCTTCGGGAAACAACCTTTGTTGCGCGAACATTCGGATGATCCCTAAGTCTCGCCTTTGACGGCGATAGATATAGTTCCTTCGCGGTCTTCTGAGGCTCCCAACATGGCGGGCGCGGACACGGTATGGGGTTCCAGCGCGATGCTCTTTCCGTCGGCGGGAACATAGACGGTCAGAAACCTGAACGCTGCTGAAAGGCGCAGTCTCACCGTCATTTGCGCATCCGGTCGTTCCAACACTACCTCGGGTTTGCGGAGCCGGAAAATACGGGTTGCTCGAAGCGCGCTGACTTCCAGAGAGCCTGATTGTGTCACGGGCCGAAAGGGTTGCGGGAAACCTTGCGGGTCAAGAAGGGCGCAATGAGATGCTGAAACGATCAGGCGGGCATCACGTCCCGCCAGAAAGAACGGATGCCAACCAAGCGCGAATGGCGCATCCGGTTCTTTCGCAGCAATCCTTTGGTCCAAATGGATGCCATGTGCGTCGGCCCTGAAGGTCATCGTCGCGAGTGCATCGAAAGGCCATGTCGCGCTTGGCCAGTCAAGCTCCATCGAGAGCCGTGATCCGGTCACTTCGGTCAGGCGCCATGCGCGGCGGGCGCTGTCCCCGTGCAGGACCTGTCCGGAACCGGGCGGGTATTCCGGCAACCGGTAACGGCGCCCACGCCAGTTCAGTGCCGCATCCCGCAACCGACCTCCGAACGGCATCAAGGGAAAGGCAGTTGCCGCTTTGCCGACAAAAGGTGAATCGCCCGGATCGGGCATGACGGGCCGCCAATGGCCCTGTCCGTCCAGCCAGTCAAAAGATACCAGACGCCCGCCCTCGGACGGCGCGAGACGTGCGCGGTAGGGTCCGCCGCTGATCTCAGGAAATGCCCTCAGGGCAGGAAATCCGTGGTCTGATCGGCGGCCACGGGACCACCCATCAGCGGCCAGGGTTCGGTCTCTGGATCACCAGATACGTCGTCAAGGTGGTTTTCGGCGTTCTGCGCGGGCTCATAACCGATACGCCGCGCTGTAGGGTCCGTCACAATTGCCCGGGAATTGGCCGACAGCCCCCAGATCATCTGATAGCCCTCGGTCCTGTCGTGAAGGCAGCGGTCAAACAGATGCACCGCGTCTTCGTGACCAAGCCAAGTGCGACGCGAACGGGCGTCATCGGGACGCGGGCGGAAGCTGCAAATCCTGACCGAAATCGCCCGCAACCCGGCTTTGTCCGCATAGACCTGCAACAGACCTTCGGCTGCGACCTTGGTTACGCCGTAGATGCCGCTTGGATGCGTGGGAAGGTCCGGCCCGAACGGTGTTGCGGCCGGCAAGCCGCCGATCGTGTGAATGGAACTTGCATAGATGATCTGGCCGCAGTCTTCCATCCGGGCGGCTTCAAGCACGGTGCGGGTGCCTTCGACGTTGGAGCGCCAGACCTTATCCCAACCTCCCCTTGCGTTTGGTGCGCCGGCAAGATGGATAACGGCAGCGCAGTTCCGCATAACCGCGCGCATGGACTCCAGATCCGTGATATCGGCGGGCACGACGTTTTCACCACCGATCAGATCACAGCCGCTGACAGACCAGCCTGACGCGGCGAGGCCCTGCATCAGAACACGCCCGATCCGACCGCTCGCGCCCGTAATCAGGACCTTTCCGGCCATGTCAGCCGATCCCCCGTTCGGACTTCCAGACTTCAAACTTTTCAAGGTTCCCGCTGTCGGTGGCCGGATAAAGTCCGATGATTGATGCCCCCGCCTTCACCTGTTCAAGGACGAAATCCTCGTAAAGCTCCATCGGGACGGCCTCTTGTGCGATCTGCGTTGCAAGATGGCGGGGGATGACCATGACGCCGTCACCATCGCCGACCACGATATCGCCCGGATAAACAGGGCAGGTTCCGCAACTGATCGGAACGTCAATGTCGATCGCATGGTGTTTGGTCAGGTTGGTCAATGCACAGGGCCCTGCGGCGTAGACCGGCATATCCAGCGCGGCCGCGCCATCGGCATCGCGGATGCCCCCGTCCGTCACGACACCTGCCCCCCTGCGCACCTCAAGCCGCGTCAGCAGGATCGACCCCGCCGAGGCCGCGCTGTTGTCCCCACGGCAATCCATCACAAGGACATGGCCTTCGGGACAAGTCTCAATCGCGCTGCGCTGTGGATGAAGCGGATCGCGAAAGGCCGTGATCGGATCGGTGTCTTCACGCGCCGCCATGTATCTGAGCGTGAAGGCGGGGCCGACCATCCGCGGCTTGCCGCCGCCAAGCCGGGCCACACCTTGCACAAACGCGTTACGGATACCGTGCTTGAACAGCAGGGTCGCGATGGTGGCAGTGCTGACCTGACGCAACTGTTCCAGCGTTTCGTCGGTGATTTCGGGGGTCTGGACCATTTGCCTTATCCTTCAAACAATCGGGCCATAGCCCCTTTCAGATGGGTTTCCATTGCGTCGGAGGCATCACCCGATACACCAAGTTCGAGCGCGTCGATGATCCGCGCGTGTTCTGTTTGTACCAGTCCCAGCCGCGGCCCCGCGCTTTCAAGCGAAAGCGTGCGGTTGATTGTCATGCCCTGTTCGATGTGACTGCGCACCTGTTCTAGCGCGGCGACGTAAAACCGGTTTCCACTGGCGCGCGCCACGGCCAAATGGAACGAGTAATCCTCTTCCATACCGGTGGAGCCTTCGGCGTTCCGCGCGTCCATGGATCGATAGGCGCGCCGGATCCGCGCCATATCTTCCTCGGTTCTGCGCGTGGCAGCCAGACGGATGGCGGCACCCAACAAGGGACGGGTCGTGCCGATACCGACCGCAGCAAGCGCCAGTAGCCTTTCGCGCTTGTTCCCGGAGGTGAGCGACCAAAGACGCCCGATCTTCAGCACCGACATGACTTGCAGAGTCAGACTGATCCGGCGTAACCGCGCGAGATCGGTCGTGGCGGCAGCCGTCTTCAGAACTTCCGCTCCGCGCAAAGCACGGGCATGAAGTCTGCCCGATACATCTTTAGCTGGATACTTGGCTGCCAGGACCTGGCCGCAGATTTCGCAGGTCATCGACCATGCCAAGCGCCAATGGCGAAGCACCAGATCGGGTGATTTCGCAACACACGCCGGGCAGAATTGGAAGTCATGCCGGGACACGTATTGCACGTCATGGTGCATTGTATCCGGAAGAGCCATGCTGACGATTTCATCCGGAGACCGCTGAACCGCCCCGCATAGCATGGCCCAGTTCGCCATCTGCAGGTCGCTTGCACATTCCGGCACCCTGCCCTGCCCCAAACCCAGATAGCCACAAAGCTCTTCAACCGAACAATGATTGGCCTTCGCCAAGCGACCCATCCAGCTCGACAGAAGCTCATCACGCATAGGTGGCGGTCGAAACGGTAGCGGTCTGACGGTCACCCGAATGCAGCGGCCGACTGTCGAGGGATATTCCAGGCATGCTTCGTCCAAATCGGTTGCCAGGCATGAACCGCTTCGTCCGTGATCCGCTCTTCTCCGGTCTCTATTGCATCGATAGCCAGGGATTTGATCATGATGAACACGCGCGAGGTGACGCCGCCGGTCACTTTCAGGATCGTCCGAAGCGACGCCACCGTAAGACCTGAGCTTTGCTCAAGCGCCATCGCCGCGATCAACGTCTGGATCAGGCGAGAGAACTCCACATCGTCTTCCCATAGCGGCAGGTAGTGTTCGTCCAAACGTCGGGCCAATTGATCGTCTCCTCGAACCGCCTCCAGGGCTTCGTTCACACCGAAGACGACGAGCGAGGCGCAGAGATCGTTGGCGAGGAACCGGAGCATGTTCAGGAAACGGCGTTGCTCACGGTAGCTGCCAGCAAGCAGGTTATGCACTTCGTCGATCATCAGCATCCTAAGGTCCATGTCCCGAAGATGACTGAGCGCGCGCACCTCGAGCTCGGACACTGTATGCTGAACCCACATAGGCGCCCCGATCGTCGCCAGGATGTGCTGATAGAACCGTCGTTCGTCCGGGGCCGGCGGGGCCTGAACCAGCAAGATGGGTGTTTTCGTGATGCCCAGTTCAGCGTTGTACTGCGTTGGATATTTACTCGCCATCCGCTTGGCGATCATCGTCTTTCCTATGCCGGAACTTCCATAAACCATCAGCCCTGGCATCCGGCTTTGCTGTGGCATTTCCATCAGGGATATCAATCGGTTGAGAACGATGGTGGCACGGTCAAACGCGATCCAATGGTCGCCACGGATACCGTCAATTCTTTCTTCTGGGGTCATTAAATTCATCAATCTCATAGGTTGGAAGATCAGGATTGCCTGTGTCGATCGCAAACATTTCGCGCGACGGATCGCGGTGCGGTTGGTGCTGGGGAAGTCGAGCGCCTCTTTCGTTTTCCAACCGGGCAGTCCGCGTCTTTTGGCGCGCCGCCTCGGCCAGCCGCCGTTGCGCGTCAATTAATTGAAATAGGACCCGCTCGTTGATCCGACCGCCATGTTTGTCCTGCCAATCTTTCCGCGCCCGCCGACTTTCCCAAAGCGATATCCGCGGGTGGCTGAGATCCCGGTAGCGCGCCGGGATCACGCGGCCATCACCGGTGATGACCCAGACCTGCGATAAGTCTCGCGGATCGTATTTCACCTGCACCTTGCCCTGCCCGCGTCCGACCAACGACGCAAAGACATCACTCCAGTAATGGACCCCGAAGAGCGTGATCCCGGTGCGCCCGAGCTGGCGCCACTCGAAGGGCAAGAAGCTCGTCCGAAAGGCTTCGACGTCAACAACCTGCCGCCCCGCAGTATCCCCGCCGAGGTCAGCCCAGGCAGCCAACGGCGTTCGACCGAGGGCTTCGTGCACCGTATTGTGGTAACGGCATATTTCCAGATGAAGCCAATCCTCGAACTCGGTCAGGGTCAGGGCTGCATGCTTTTCACTGTCATAATCGCCCTTCTCAACGATTGAGGAATGGGTCGTCCCGGGCAGCACATGAACGGCACCCATTGTCGTTCCGATCAGCCGTTCGACATGGCCGCCATAGTGTTTGCCGCCAAAGGGACGATACTCGACGGCAATGCCCCAATCTTCGCAGGCCATTCTGAAGGCATCGCTGTGGAACTCCTGCGCATTGTCGACGTGGATCGCCTTCGGAATGCCGGCAGTCGGCCAAACCAACTCTTCCATTGTTCCGGGAACGTGCACCGATTTCCGGCGCACGCAATGATCGAGACATAGGGCGATCGACAATACAGATGGCTCATCGAAAGTGACATGGACCCCGAGAACGATCCGGCTCGCGACATCGATGGCCACCGTCAGATAGGGGCGCGCAAGCGGCCGTCGATTGACGTGATCGACCAACGTGATGTCCGAAGTTGTATGATCGATCTGGACAACTTCCAGTGGGGCTGAAACTTCAAGGCGGCCAGGACGCGCGGCAAAAAATTTGTCAGCCTCCTCTGCCCCGCGCCGTTTCCGGAAGACCTCTCGCTGATCCATCGCGTCGAGACGGGCTTTGACCGTTTTCCGGGTCGGGGGCTGAAACCCCTTCGCTTCGCACTCGGCACGGATCTCGCGCCATATGCGAAGAAAGCTCGAGCGCTCACGAACCAGATAGTAGCGCTGCAGACTCTCATCGATGATGATTTCGACGTCTTGTGCGATCCGTTTCGACCCCGGTTTCGGGCCGCGACGCTCCAACTCCAACGCCGTGGCACGTGCATCGTTGTCTCTCAGACGCCGGTAGAGCGACCATGTGTGGCTTTTCGCCAAGCCCAGTTCCCAGGCGGCATCTCCGATCGCCGCGCTGATCGGCTCACCTCTCTTCTCAAGCTCCAAGATCGGCCGAAGAACCGCTGCACGGTGTTTCGCAAGACGCTCATTTACCACGCAAAACCCCCGCCCCAATTGGCCGACACTTATTCACAGTACCGACAGTACGGCGATTTAGGGTACAGTATGGTAATTAGCGGTACAATATGAAAATTAAGAGTACAAACCACCATTGATTTTGCAGGACAATTTCAGACAAGATTCTGATTAATTAGGGTACAGTGACAGAAGCCTCAACAGAACGCATATGTCGAACGCTACAACAGGACTGTCCGGTCCGAATGGCTGGGGCGATATCACTTCAACAGCATCGAAGAGGTGCAGGACCACGCCACGCGATGGATCTGGACATACAACAACGAAAGGCCAAACATGGGGATCGGCGGAATGACCCCGATGCAGAAACTGAAAGCAGCTTAGATTCTACTGAAGCGCCCCTCTAAAAATGGGGGAAATACCGCCCTAGAAGCTCGTGGTAGGCCTGTTTTGCGAGTGGCAATCCAGGTTGATTTGGGGATTTGGTCATCTCACTGGTCCTTATGCCTGTTGAACTTGCAAGCCTTGCATGAAGTGTCGCCTTAGTAGGAAAAACAATATCAGCGACGGAACCGACGCTATCAGTGCGGCAGTAAGAACAATATTTGGTCCGATCGATGAATAGCTTCCTTGGAAAATCAGAAGCGCATTCATGATGGATCGTGTTTCCAGTCGATTTCCCAGTACCGTGGAAAACAGCATGTCATTCCATATCCAGGTGAACTGCAACAAGAAGACCGCAATCATCGGTCCAACAGTGTTTGGCAAAACCACACGGAAGAAGACCGTAAATTCCCCTGCCCCATCCATGCGCGCCGCTTCGTCCATTTCGCGTGAAAGACCGGACATGAAGTTGCGTAGCACCAGCGTTGGAAACGGTACGCAGATCGCTGTATAAAACAGCAACATCCCAAGGTGCGAGTTTAAAAGGCCCAGCTTCTGATAGCCGAAGAATAGTGGGATGAGGTACATTTGGAATGGAAAAACTGTGCCTGCAAATATCAGCATGAACCAGCCGTTCTTCCACGGCAGATCAATGCGGGTGATGGCGAACGCTGCCATGGCAGCGAAGAAGACGGCGAGAGCCGCACCGAGCGTTCCATAAAAGCCAGAGTTGAGCATTGACTGTCCCATGTTGCCGAGCTCCCAAGCGCGTTGAGCGTTTTCAGCAATCGGCGACAAACCTGCTGGCAAGGATAGAGGAGGATTACTGGCATACTCCGTCGAGGATTTGAAAATTGAGATCGCTAGGAAATAAAAGGGGACAACCCAGACCAGTGAAAAGAGCAAAGCAACAGCAACTTTCCAGCGTCTACCACGATGTCGCGCAGCCTCTTTGCGGGCGATCTCGTCAAAATCAAGTGTATTTAGATCAACAGCCACTAGCGTACCATCCTATCTACACGTGATTGAAGGAGTGTTTGAATCCAGGTCACTCCAAGAACCACCAGCCCGATCACCACTGCAACAGCTGACCCGAAAGCCCAACTGCCCTTTTGGAAGGCTTCAAAATACATAAAGACGGCGAGTGCCAAGCTGCGTTGGCCTGGATAATTTGCACCCATGACCCAGAGCAAATCGAAGACCGTAAAGCCAGCGAGGACCGATAAAATCGTGACCATCAAAAGCGTGGGCATCAGTAGAGGGAGGGTTATGAAGCGGAAAATTTGCCACTTATTGGCCCCATCAATATGGGCAGCTTCCACGGGATCGCGTGGGATGGCAGCCAATCCTAGCAACAACAGGACCATAACAAGACCAGCTGTTTGCCAAACGAAGGTGGCAATGATTGCAGGCGTGACCGTATTGTCTTGATAGAGCCAGCCAATTTCTACGTCGCCGGTCGTAAACAAGGACAACCCGCGGTTCAAAAGACCGTCCGGCGCATAGACATAAAACCACAGGACCCCGACAGCGGTTGGCGCGAGAATCCGTGGAATGAAAACAACGTTTTTGAAAGCTTCAGCACCTCTCATATTTCTGAGAAACAGTGCCATGATAAGACCGAGCGCAATCGGAAACACGATCGATGCAACGACCCATATAGCTGTATTGATGAGTGCGTCGGTAAAAAAGGGATTTGAGGCCATTTTTTCGTAGTTGGCCCAGCCGGCATATTCGCCAAAACCCTTAAATTTTTTCCATTTGGTGAAGCTTAGCCAAATATTGTAGCCAACTGGAACCAACAGCAACGATGTTACGAGCACGAGTGCTGGTGCCATAAACAAGAGGCCAAGCCCCAGTTGACCGCGCCGCCTGACACGTTCTCTGCGAAGGGTTTGGTCAAGCCCAATCCGATTTAGCAATTCAGTATCTTGTGCGGCGCGGTCCATGGGAGACTCCTTTACTGGTCGGCCCAGTAAGCGGCGTTTAGTGTTTGCATCTTTGCCATGACATCTTCTGCTGTTTCCATTGTTGGATCGAGCATAAAGCGGTTCATCTCAGCGACTAGTTCGCCTTGAAGATCCGGTGGAACGGCTTCCCACCAACGCAGATAAGAGCCAGCATTTGATGCAGCGATATCGCCATTCACTTTTGAAACGACAGCATTTGGTGCTTTAGCAGCATCGTTTCCAATATAGTTGCCAGACGCTTCGCCCCATACATTTGCACCGTTGACCGATACAAAATACTCGAGAGCCTTCATTGTGTTTTCGTCTTTAATGCCCGCGGTGGAAACAACCATGGGAGCACCTTCGACGATGACTGCACTTGGATCAGTTCCATCGATATTGGGCATAATGAAGACCCCAATGTCATCAGCAGAAACACCTGCCGCCGTTAGCAGCCCGAAAGCCCACTCTCCAATGAGATACATCGCGCCATTGCCGCGTGCAAAGTCATTGACTTCTTCGGTGGAACGCGGATCGGAGAACCAGCCTTTCGCATACATGTCTGACCAGGTTTTAAAGACTTCACGAACCTCGTCGCTGTTGTAAGCAACGGAGCCGTCATTCAGACCATTATAGGCCTCTGGATGCATACGGAGCATAAGCTCTTGAAACCAGATGAACCCGCGCCAACCATCTTGAACGGTGGCAACGAACGGCGTTTTACCAGCCGCTTTAATGGTCTCAGCAGCCGCTATGAATTCTTCCCAAGTCTTTGGTTCAGAAATGCCTAGCTCTTCGAAAAGCGGCTTGTCATACATCACAACCCAGCGGGCCAGGACCAATGGTACAGCGTAGGGCTCACCATCAACGACAAAAAGCTCTTTTGCACTTTCACCGTAGTTGCCACTGGCGACCATTTCTTTCCAAACATCACCCAAAGGTGCAATTTGGCCTGTGCTAACCAGTTCATTGAAGGGTTCACCTGTCCACCAAGTGAACAAGTTTGGTGTTTCACCCGAAGCTATGGATGCTTGGATGAACGCCTTATACTGCTCTGCGTTCGCATATGGTGTTTCAACGATTTTGACGCCAGTTTCTTGCAGACTTGCCTCACCGACAGTTTGAAGTTGTTCTGACCAAAACCCTTTGTCGTGAAACAGCTGAACCTCATCAGCCCAAGCGGCACTTCCCGCCAATAGGGTGGTCATTGCCAACCCTGCTAGTAACTTCTTCATTTTCTCCTCCTTGGTTGAAGATGTCACGCTTGCTGCTATTGCCCACTCCTCAGGCTTCGCTCTGTTTCAAAATCAAACAGATGCAAACGTTCGTTATTGATGTGAAATTTTAGCACCTCGCCGTTTCCGACTGCTCGCGGCTGCTGCATACGCGCCACAAAGCTCGTTCCATCAGCGTCTGCGAACAGCAGTGTCTCATTGCCCAGAATTTCGGACAGCGTCACTTTTGCCTCCACTGTCATAGCATCAGATGGATACAAACCATGTCCAGAAGGCACGACATCTTCGGCGCGAAGACCCGCGATGACCTTTTGACCAGCCTTGATTGAGTTATCAAATCGGGCATTTGGAACTGAAATCCGTAGGGACCCGCTAACGACCGCTAGATCAGAGCCCTCGCCTTCAAGCACACCATCGAAGAAATTCATCTGTGGCGTGCCGATAAAGCCGGCGACGAATTTGTTTGAGGGCCTTTCAAACACTTCGAGTGGCGGGCCTTGCTGCGCAATTTCGCCATCTTTCATGACAACAATGATATCAGCGAGCGTCATAGCTTCGATCTGATCGTGAGTGACATAAATGGTTGTCACTCCCAAACGCTGTTGAAGTTTTTTGATCTCCACTCGCATTTGATTGCGCAGCTTGGCATCAAGATTCGAAAGAGGTTCATCAAATAGAAAGACATCTGGCTCGCGGACAATCGCACGCCCCATTGCAACACGTTGTCGCTGACCTCCTGACAGTTCCGAGGGACGACGGTGAAGGTAGGGCTCAAGCTCCAATGCTTCGACCGCGCTGTTAATCCGGCGGTCGATATCGTCCTTTGGAACTTTGGCGAGCTTTAAGGAGAATGCGAGATTGTCACGAACGCTCAGGTGCGGATAAAGAGCGTACGTCTGGAATACCATAGCAACACCGCGATCTCGCGAAGGCAGATCATTGGCCAGTTGTCCACCGATCCTGAGCTCTCCATGACTGATGCTTTCCAGCCCTGCAACCATGCGAAGCGTCGTTGATTTGCCACAGCCTGAAGGACCAACCAAAACTACAAATGAACCATCAGGTACATCCAGATCAATGCCTCTAACGGCGAGGCTCCTGCCATAGACTTTAACAAGATCGCGTAAAGTAACCTTGGCCATCAGTTTGCCCCTGGCACTGTTTTTATGGACGGGTCGGCGAATCTTTTTTCGGGCCAGATTGAATGCCAATCTGGTCGCGCTGGATCTCGATCATACGTATAACCGCCGGCCTCGCGATACAGTTCTGCATATCGCGCTATTTTTTCACGGCTTGGCGTAACACCCAATCCAGGAGCCGTCGGAACCTCAATAGATCCATCTACGTAAGGTAATTTGCCACCCTCAAGAATGTCATCACTAAGATGGTGATAGTGCGCATCAGCTGCAAAGTTCAGGTTTGGAAGCACCGCTCCCAAATGCAACATTGAGGCAAGCTGAATTCCCAATTCCCCCGAGGAATGAACGGCAGCAGAACCATAGCGCTGGATTCCAGCGTTGTGAGACAGCCCTGATGCACCGCCCATCTCGGCGGCCGTTTTTGCGACAAGCTCTACGACATGCTCTTCGACTACGGATCCCGCAACGCATTGCACCCCAACGCTCTTGGAAGATAACCCTGCTGCGGTCTTAGACAGTGACAGCTCATCAATATCCACAAGCAGCAACGGGATGTTTTCAGCCGCTAGTCGCTCAGCGACGGCTCGACCTATTCCTTTCGCGTCTTCAGTGACAACGACACACATGCAAAATCCTCTCCCTACCCTAATATTACCTGCTACCATGGTAGTGTCAGGTATGCTCATAATGTTTTTGACCTGCAGAGCAGACATCTTCTGAAGCACTCTAACGATGGCGCTCTCACCATCCGATCATATCCGGAATTGGTGAGATGTCTGACACTTACATGAGGTTTTTCCATCAAAAAAGCCGTCGAACAACCATACCCATTTGCTGTACAGGGTGCCTATCCAAATGATGTAATCTCTGACCGTATAAAATGGCGATTGAAGCCACCCTTGGCGTAGCTGACGCAAAAGTGGACTTTGTCCGCGCTAAAGATCCGGAAGCCACATGTGGTGCGGCTCGCAGGGAACGTACATAAGAGAGGAATTACTCAAAGGGATCCAAAGAATCGAATTAGCTTATTCAGGTGCTATGACACCTTTTCTCAGGATAACATTTGCAAAGAGCTCCGGCTCACTTGTTGCAACGATCGCGTAACAGTTTTTTACGCGGTCATAGAATTTAGACCCGGACGCAATTTCAATCTGGTCGGAGCTGATTTCATTTCCAAGCAAACTATCCATATCCACATGGATTGGATCTCTTTTATCGGGATGATTTGTATTGCAGCTTCGCATGGCTGGTTGCTTCACATCCTCATCAAGGGGTAAAACACTCAATACACCCTCAGATCCTGCGGCGATTGGTCTAACTGTCCAAAAAGCGCGCGATGCAGGATTGCTCGTGATCACTTTGGACACACCTTTGGATCCAATTGACTCGGCTGATGCGACCTTTGCGACCGACAACCGTTTGGCCGGTAAATTGATCGGTCAATGGGCTGCGGCTAAGCTGGGCGATGAAGCACAAAATGCCAAAGTTGCGATGCTTGATTTTTCGAACGCCCAAATTTCTGTCGACTACCTGAGAAACCAAGGCTTCATGGAAGGCTTTGGGTTTGACGTAGGCGATCCGAACCGTTGGGGTGATGAAAACGACCCTCGTATCTGTGGTCACTTCATGACGGGTGCCAATGAAGAAGGTGGCCGCACAGGCATGGAGCAGGCTCTGCAGAAATGCCCAGACGTGAACGTTGTATACACCATCAACGAGCCAACCGCAGCAGGTGCATCTGAGGCACTTCGCGCACTTGGTAAGGACGACGGTTTTGTGCTTGTCTTGTCAATCGATGGTGGCTGTGACGGTGTCGCAATGCTGAACGATGTTACAGCGAACGCGACATCCATGCAGTTCCCTGACCGGATGGCATCCATGGCCATGCAAGCTCTTAAAACGTTTGCCGAGACTGGCGAGAAACCAGTCGTGACACCCGGTCTGGAATTCACCAACACCGGTACTGAGTTGTTCACAAACGATCCTCAGGATGGCATCCCATCTGAAGACGCTGCCGCTGGCCTTAAAAAATGCTGGGGTTAAGACCTTAGCCCAACAATCAGAAGCCCACGCATTGGACAAATGCGTGGGCTTCGTTGTTTTTGGTTGATGATTTAGATTGCGCCTCGGCAATCTCCTCTCACCTTCAGGTATTGTGTTGCGTTTGTATGCTAAAAGGTACCGCAGAGCCTTTGCTATAATCGCTTTCGATACCCATCCGTTCCATAAGAAGAGCGATTGACTTCCTGGCCTGTTCTTCAGGGTTTTGGTCAATAGCGATTGTGATCTTACCATCTTTAAGAAGAGATTGTTCTGTAGCGCCCAGATCATGAGCTATAACAATTGAAGTATCGACGTTCCAACGACCCAGATATTCAGTGAGCAGACCATTCCAACCGGCGAGATACAGACCTGCAACGTCGTTCTGAGGCGGCGTCTGACACCATTCATCTCCTTCAATAATTCGAATTTGCGGTCGTTCACTTAAGACTTCGGTCAACGCATCACGAAAACCGGCAATTCTAGCGGCTTCCGCTCGGTACGTGGTGTCTGAGCAAACTGCGACAAAATTGTTCGAGCGCACCATTGTACCCATGAAGAAACCGGCGGCACGTCCGGCCTTATAGTGATCAATGCCAACATAGGCCAAACGAGGCGATGTCGGCAGATCCGAACAGAGTGTAACGACAGGCACACCTGCAGATGTGACATCAGATATCGCTTCAATTGCGGCGCTGTTTTCAGGAACAAATGCTATGATTGCATCGACACCCTCTACTTCAAATGCTTTTGAGATCGTTCGAGGGTCATCGAGGTTGATCCAAATGCGATCCAAAATGAGGCTGTTTGAAGCCGCAGCGATCTCTCTTTCAAACGCTGATTTCAATCTTTCGAAAACAGGTGACTGGGATCTTGGCATAATAAACCGGATCCGGAAAAGGCGGCTATACGGGGATGGAAGAATGCGTTTGATACCCAGCGATTTAGCCGCATCGAGAACTTTGGCTGCAGTTGATGGCGCAACGCCTCCTCTCTCATTTAAGACACGATCTACAGTCGCACTGCTCACCCCTGCCAGTGTAGCAACGTCATCTAGAGTCGGCTTTATGTTCTCCTTACGTTTCATAGTTATAGAATGTGGTATTTACGCACTTTTTTCAATGACAGACCTCTTTCGAGGATGAGTTTTATAGGCTATGTTAAGGCATGTCGATAAGAGTTGTTATTGTTGGAGCTGGACATGCAGGGGGACGCTTGGCCGAATATTTGGTCAACGCCTCGGACAGGTTCGACGTGACTCTCATTGGAACTGAACCAGTCAATCCATATGAGAGGCCGCCGCTATCAAAGAACGTACTGCTAGGAAAGGCTGACCTGGACAGCTGCTTGTTGTGGAAACACACAGCCACAGCAGACCGGATGAACTTGAAGCTAAGTACAACTGTTGAGAAGATATATCGGGACGAAAAACGGGTTCATCTTAGCGATGGATCATCGGTCGCGTATGATTACCTGGTTTTGGCGACGGGTTCCGAGGTCAGAAACTTTTCGGTGCCAGGCGATCATTATGAAGGTGTGATGAGCCTGCGAAGCATAGCCGATGCAATGTCTGTCTCTGATCTTTTCCTTGCTACCAAAAATATTCTAGTCGTTGGCGCCGGATTTATCGGACTTGAGGTTGCATCAATTGCTGCCCAACGCAATGTCGCTCCAGTCGTCGTTGAAGCTTCGGGACGTCCACTTGCGAGACTGGTTCCAGAAGTCATCGCGAAACGCATCGCACGGATGCATGACGCTTCTAAAGTGACATTCAGGTTTGGGGTTATGGTTGAACGTTTTCTGTCAGACGGAAGAGGAAATATTCAACGTGCAATACTCAGTTCTGGCGAAGAAGTCACATGTGACTTGGCCGTCATAGCAGTTGGCGTGAAACCTGTGGTAGCACTCGCGAAAGAGGCTGAATTGAAGGTCAATGTCGGTGTCGAAACAGATCAGCAATTGAGAACATCAGACCCGAGTATTTTTGCTATCGGTGACATCGCATCCTTCTACCATCCGCTTTACAAACAGCATATTCGGTTGGAGTCATGGCAAAATGCTGAAGATCACGCAAAGATTGTCGCAGGGGTTTTACAGGATCAACAGGCCGAAACGGTAAGTGTTCCATTTTTCTGGTCTGATCAATACGATAAGTCATTGCAGATACTGGGCTTGCCACATCTGGGTTCGTCTATCCGTGTAAAGAAGAAAACAACCGAGTATGCTATCTTGTTGCACTATGACTCCTTGGATCGAATTGTAGGTGCCACAGCATTTGGCGTAGCTGAAAATATTGGGCGAGAGTTACGTCAGACACGTAAACTCATCGCCTCAAAGACAGTCTACAATCCAGATGACTTTGGTGGTGAGCACCTTGAGACTCTTTCAGACTGGTCAAATCAGGAAATCTGAATCTCAATTATTTCGTCATCCCCAAGGCGTGTCGGGTAGGTCTTCAGATCAACCAAGACAGGTGCTCCGAGGGCTTCACCCGTTTTGTAGCAAAACCGTCCTGCATGGCGGGGGCATTCGATCACGTTGTCCTCGATGTATCCATCCGACAAATGAGCGTGTTCATGAGTACAGATGTCGTCCGTTGCATAAAATTCATCTTCAGGTGAGCGATAGATTGCAAAGAACTTGCCTTCAAACTCCCACTTTTTGACATCTTCAGTATCCAGGTCAGATGCTTTTATCGTCTGGACCCAGCGACCCTTGGGCTCTGATGACATGGTTATCTCCTTATGCGAAATATTCAAAGTTGCTGGGCAACCAGATTGCTGTTTAGCGTTTGCGATTCAGACGCCTTGTTTAGCTCGGCGGTCAGTAACTTCAGAAGTTTGCGAAGATCGACGGTTTCATCTTCAAGAAGTGCGGGGTCTGGGCGTAGACCTTTTTCAATCATGGATGTGGCTGGACGAATAGATTTGGAAACCTGAGAAATGTCTCCAAAGGCCATTGCTGCTTTCAAGGTTCCATCATCTGACAAATGGAATGAAACGAGACCGCCATTTGGCAACTCGCGGATTACCTCCCGCTGTTCTGAATCATGGCGTCCGGCAACCTGCACGACTTTGTCGAACTGGTCCGTCCACATCCATGGGATGGCTTTGTAATCAGTGTCTTGCCCCATGATGTTGGAGGCAACGGTTGCGCCTTGATCGACGGCATTCTTCCAGCTCTCCAGGCGGTCATGACCGGAGCCATTTGGAAATCTGGCGACATCGCCTGCAGCGTAAATGAACGGATCTGACGTCTGTAGCTTGCTGTTCACGACGACGCCGTTATTGACATTAAGCCCGGATAGTTCTGCCAAGCACGTTTCGGGATAAGCCCCAGCCGCAATGAGTACTGTGTCCGCCTCAATCAGTTCCCCGCGATCCAAGGCTACGCCGGTAACTGATCCATTGCCGACAATCTGTTTTACCTGCGTATCGAGATGAATGTTGGTTCCGTGTTCACGGTGTGTATTCAGCAATTTGGATGTAATCGTTTTGGGCATCAATCTGGATAAGGGTTCGGCAGAGCGATGTATAACAGTTGTCTCAATACCGAGAGAGCGTGTTGCTGCCGCCACCTCCATACCGATCAGGCCGCCCCCGATAATCGCGATTTTCCGTGAATGGGACAGGTGTTCTTTGAGTTCTAAGGCCTGGCTCAAAGTTCTTAGAGTGAAGACACCTTTCTTTGTGATGCCAGGAACATCCGGAACATTGGCTCCCGAGCCCGTCGCGATTACAAGAAAATCATAATCGAACATTCGTCCATCTGCTGTTCGCACTTGCTTTGCGTCGGGAAAGATTTGTTCGACTTGAGTTCCTGTTTGAATATGGACGTTTTCCTTTTCAAAGAAATCGCCGGAAGTGAGGTGAAGATCGTCCTTCGACTTTTCATCAGTAAGAATGCCTTTGGACAATGGGGGACGATCGTATGGAAGATAGTCTTCTGATGTCAGGAATAGGATTTCTCCGCTCCAATCATTACGAATAAGGTTCTCCGCAACGTTTGTTCCTGCGTGTCCCGCCCCGATTATCAATACACGTTTTGCCATCTTATTCCTTAGAACACTCTTCTTATTTTGTGGTCCGGAAACGACCTGCGGACGCACTCAAAAATTCCCGCTCATCAGACCTCGTCTATCATTTGACTTGCGCTGTTCAGCGCGGTGTAACTTTTCAATTTTCGGGTACTTGGCCTCGCCGCTCGAAGGCCAAGTACCCGTTTCTCCTAGTTATCGGTCTGCTTTTGAGCATCGCGCTCAATCAAATCTCTGTAGGGAGGAAACAACATTTGACGTCAGGCCGACTTTGCCGCGAGCGCCTCTTTGCGTTTGCGCATGCGTGCTCGGAGAAGTTCTTCTGCTTCTGGGCTCCCATCATGAAAGCTGCCAAACCACTTATCCAATGGGACAACACCGTCTGCATAGTTCACTTCGAACAGCTTGTGGTGGAGGTAGTGGGCATAATATTCAGAATTCAGCTTGGCCTCTTTACCAACCTCGACTTTGTCAAAGCCCACATGACCAATGGCTGGCCCCAAGCTTACTCGTATGGCGTATGAAATCATGTGAATTGGGTGAGCATTGCAAAGAGCAATCATTACGATCCCGCAAAAGTAGAATACATGTTCAACGGGATGCATCGAAAGACCTGACCACGGTCCTGGGTTCACATTGTTATGGTGCAGCGAATGGATGTACTTATACAATGTCGGAAAGTGCAAGATGCGGTGCACGACATAAAAGTGAACTTCACCAAAGAGCGGTGTCAGCAAGAGAATGACCGCAAACCAACCTGGATTTTCAATCGGATCGAGGTATGGGATGTACCCGTTGGCAAATAGCCAAAAACTCAAGACCATCCATGCCGTGAAAATTGGTACGCCGCTGCATAAAGACCAAATGACGTTGTCGACATTTTGTCTCTTAAACAAGAACACTTCATTGTTGTTGGACGGCCAGCGTGCGTTGTATTTGTAACGCGTACCCTGACGCTTGAGGATATAAAGCCAGCCGTGCCATGCGCCGTACCAAAGAATGACGGCAGCCATGTTCACACCCAGAAGATAAGATATCCAGCCCAGCTGGAAGGTTTTCATCTCTTCCAATGGAGGCATCAAATAATACCAATAGGCGACACCCATAATCACAAAGAGCACGTTCCACGGTAAGAAGTAGCTCGGGAGCCATTTTAGCAAACGCAGCGGCTGCATTGGCCACGCGAACAACGGTCCGTATGAGATATAATTCTTTGGCACAAACCCGGATTTTTTGTGTGTCCCGTACTTATCTTCTTCCATCTGACATGTCCTCCCAAAATCCAAATTGTCGAAACTGGATCGAAAACCTTGTTGAGGGCATCACGCTTAGATTCAGCGAGCAGCACTCGTATCGGAAAGCTTAACGAGATTGCAAAAATGTGTCACGGGCAGGTGTGATGGAATTCCATCAAACTGTATCATGTCTCATTGTCGCATGCGCCCTACGGTAAACTGATCAACTGGGAGAGAGAAGAGATGATCTATTGCTGTGGTGAAGCACTTATCGACATGGTGCCTCGCACGAGCGTCGATGGTGAGAACTGCTTTGCGCCATTTCCAGGTGGTGCGTTTTTTAGAGCATGTCGCGTTTAATCGGTTTTGTATCCGGCTGCCTTGAAGAAGTTGTAGCATTCCTCGTCAGTGAAGAGGTCGCACACATGACCGACAGCCTGCCAAAGTTCATGGTAGGTTCGGGCAGCCGCCTTTCGGATCAGGCCCTTGAGCTTTGAGAAGGCCATTTCGATCGGGTTGAGGTCGGGGCTGTATGGCGGCAGGAACAGGAACCACGCGCCGATGTCGCGCATGGCTTTGGCCGCGCCGGGGCTCTTGTGGCTCGACAAGTTGTCGAGGATGACCACGTCACCGGGACGCAGGGTCGGCACCAGTTGGGTCTCGACATAGAGGTCGAACAGCTCGCCGTTCATTGCGCCATCGATCACCCATGGGGCATCGAGGCGGTCATGGTGCAGGGCACCGATGAAGGTCTGGGTGCGCCAGTGCCCGAACGGCGCGTGATCGATCAGGCGTTGCCCGCGCGGGGCCCAGCCGGTGGTCTTGGCCATGTTGGTCTTGAGCGATGTCTCGTCGATGAAAGCCAGTCTTTCCAGATGCCTGGCCATGAAGGGCTGGCGTTTGCCGATCCAGATGCGGCGGAGGTCGGCTACGCCCTGGCGCTTCTGCTCAAGGGCTTGCAGGTCTTTTTTTGTGTGACAACCCGAGCCTGAGGAGCAGCCGCCCGACCGACGAGCGATGCACCTTCACCCCGTGCTCCGCGGCCAGTTCCGCGGTCAACTCGTCAATCGTCAGATCGGGTTGCGCTTTGATCCGGCTCTCCACCCAGCCTTTTACGCCGGTCAGTTTACCGCGCCCAGGATTGCCCTGAGGTTTCGGCGCGAGCGAGCCGGTCTCGCGCTTGAGCCGCACCATGTCGTTGACGAACTTGATCGACACGCACAGCCGCCGCGCCGCCTCTGTGTGCGTGCTGCCCTGCTCGACAAGCCCCACAGCACGTTCACGCAACTCAACAGGATGCGGTTTGCCCATCTCTGACCCCCATATCTGCCTGCAAGACATGGAATCACAGACCGAACCACATGGGAATCCTGAATCTTGTCAGGCGCGACACGCTCTAACACCGCCATAGCCTTAGGTCGGCTGGGCGTTGAAACCGGGTTTGTTTGTGGCATCTCGAACGATTTTTTTGGGGATATGCTTGTCGAGGAGTTACACAGGTCTGGTGTATCTACAAGCCTGTGCAGCCACACCTCTCTTCCAACAACCCTCGCCTTCGTTACGCTCAATGACGGATCGGCATCATACACCTTCTATGAGGAAGGCTCGGCGGGCCAATCGTTCTCGCAGAGTAACATACCGTCTGTCCCCTCGGAAACCTTGGCTTTACATTTTGGCGCTGTGAGCTTGATTTCCGAACCCTGTGGTTCGACTTATGAAGAAATGCTCTTTCGAAACAGCGAGCATTTACCATTTCACTTGATCCCAATATCCGACCATCTTTTATCAATGATCCCGATAAACATCGTGCGCGAATAAATCGATTGATCCCCCACACAGACATACTCAAAGTCTCAGATGAGGATCTGGAATGGCTCATTGAGGGGCATTCAAAACGCGCACGGATCAGTGCATGGTTGGAAAATGGCCCCTCCATTGTCATCGTCACGAAGGGTGACAAAGGCGTTGAAGCGCACACCAAGACTGGGACTGTGACTTTGGGCGCTCAGAAAGTTGATGTCGTCGATACGATCGGAGCGGGTGACAGTTTTAATGCGGGGTTTTTGGCCGCCTTGAAGCGTTCTGACTCACTGTCAAAGAAGACAGTCTGTGATTTGCCTGCTCAAGTCTTGTTAGAGGCATTGACCTTCGCAACACATGTCTCGGCTCACACGGTCTCAAAGGCCGGAGCCCAACCACCTTGGTTGAGTGAGTTAAAGACTGAGAGCAAATCACGACAAATGAGTGATTTGACCTAATCAAAGGCTCCGCACTGGCCTCCGCAACTATTTCCAGTGTTGAATGATTGAATTCCATCAAGCGAACCAGTGATCATTCTGCTTCTCACAAATACACTCAGCCTTAAGTAGCCGGGTGCTGACATTCGGCGCAATTTGCAAAGGGAGTTGGCATGAAGCAGATATTCACATTCGGGTTGCACCGCACCCAGAGGAACCTCACACTTCCGGACATTTTGGCGAACAAGGCCAATGGCATCAAGATGACCCAAGCCACAGCATCCAATGGAGATGAAGCGGCCGCGGTTCAGGCTGCTGGCATCGACATGGTGGGGCTCACATCTGACCTCGTTGAAGAAGTGCGTGCCGCTGCCCCATACATCTATCTCATAGCGGCCATTGATGCAGAGGTTGCAATTACAGACGATGAGGTGCTGAAAGAAGCGTATAGATGTGTGATAGCAGGTGCAGATCATATTTATACCATGAGAAGCCCGAAAACAGTTGAGATGCTTTCGAGAGAAGACATTTCAGTCCATGGGCATGTCGGCCTAGTGCCTCGGAAATCTGTTCGAACAGGTGGCTTAAGAGCGCTCGGCAAAACAGCTGATGAAGCGATTTCCATCCTCGAGGATATCAAACGGTTGGAATCAGCTGGGGCTGTTTCCGTTGAGGTAGAGTGTGTCGCCCATGAAGCAATGGCTATGATCACCAAACACACAAGTCTCGTCACACATGCGATCGGTTCAGGTGCCAACGCAGACGTCATCTTTATGTTCACGGAGGACATCTGCGGCGAATTGGAAAAACCGCCTCGTCATGCCAAAGCATTTTGCGACTTAAAACCCTTAAAGGCTGCCCTCCAAGACGAGCGTATCAGGGGGTTGGGCGCTTACAAAGCTGCCGTGTCTTCCGGCCAATTTCCGACCGAAGATATATCCATCTCGATGACGAAGGGTGAACAGGAAAAGCTGGCGGAGGCGCTAGACAAGTTTACTGGCGAGACCTAGTTCCTACTTTTGTGGGAGATCATGCCGCCTCTTGCTGCTGTCATGAGCAATATGCTCTGCTATGCACTCCAGGGGCGTCACTTCCAAGTATAGAGTGATAATCCTGATCTGGCAGTGTTGTTGTGTGAAATTGGCAAAGACATGTTGGTGTCATATGAATGGATAGTGCGCTCGATACTTTGAACGACCGTGCGACGTCTTTTATTGGTCAAAAAGCAGCACAGAACGGCAGGCATATATTTGCAATTGCAGGCCCTCCAGCCTCTGGAAAATCAACCTTGGCAGAGAGGGTCGTCACAAGCCTGAACCAAAATCACGCCGGTTCGGCTGCTCTTGTTCCGATGGACGGTTTTCATTTGGACAATTCTGTCCTTGTGCAATTGGGGCGACTATTCCGTAAAGGTGCTCCAGATACTTTTGATGCCTATGGGCTCTGCAATGCGGTCAGTGCATTGGCGCAAGGCGGTCGTGATGTTTTCCTCCCGACATTTGATCGTGAAAAAGATCAAGCCCTAGCGGGCCATTTGCATGTTCGGCAACAAACCAAAATCATTGTCCTTGAAGGAAACTACCTTCTTCTAGACGATGAACCCTGGAACGAACTCAGACCCTTCTTTACCGGTTCAATCTTCCTAGCACCAGCGATCGAAACCCTTGAACACCGCCTGAAGTGCCGTTGGAAAGGTCTCGGTTTTAGTGAAGAGGAGGCGGATCAAAAAACCTATGGCAACGACATGGTGAATGCCCGTCTTGTTCTTGAGAACAGCATCCCAGCTGATCTGATACTTGCATGAACCCGGATATCTATTTTTGCAGAAAAGCAGTCAGCGCATGTCATTTCATCGCATCCCAGTAGCAACTGCTTATCTATCGATGAATTTCAAAACCAATAAATTCGTGTACGGAGCGCAACGTCTTTCTGTCCTCTGAGCTCAATCGGCTCGCTGGTTCACTTCCATAGGGTGAAGATGAAATTCCGCGTAAAAATGCAGCTTCGCGATAGATGAGACGCCGTTCTGTTTTTCCTCGACCCTTCAAGAGGGTAAACAGTGGCATAAGCTTCGTATGCATGGCCTGCGCCTAAAAAAACGATGTGTCTTTTGAATGCACAAAGAGAGAAGAAACCTCGGCGGGTGCACAAAAGGATAGATACGACAAAATGCCGTCACAGCCGGTGTTCAAGCTGTGAAACAGCGCACTTTCAGATGATGACAAACAGGCGAGTGGTCTGTCGATTGACTTCGCAGCGTAGTATAATTGATCATATCCGGAAATGTTATCGTATTCTCCGAACACAAAGCCCAACAGTTGCGTATTGTGCTCAATACAATTGGTGAAATCTGAAATTTCTCCGTTCTGGGTATGCTCGATCCTCAACAATGTTGGTCTTGGAAATTGCACAGGCGGGATCGAATGACTGTCTAATACTTCTGAGAATCCCGGTATATCTGAGCTGGTCAACTGGTCTGTCGATGCACATATGATCACATCTGCTCCGGCTGAATGATAATCTGATGCTATCTCATCATCTTGCGCGAATTTTGCACCTGTGTGGGCCAATAGGATTTGGCTTGGTTCCAACGTAGCTTTGACTATCTTTAAGATTTCACGACGCTCTTTGAGACTCACTCGATCTTGTTCTTGCTCGTCTAGGAACATGGCAACACCAATGACCCCGTTCGTTTGAGAAAACACACGTGTTTGAGCCTCTAAATGTTCGTGTGATACGACGCCGTTCTCGTCAAACGGAAGCAAGCTCGGCACAATGACGCCTGCGCTAAACGCCTTGGCGGTAAGACACCGATGTCTCTGCTTTATGTTCATCTGAAGGTCTCAGTCTTTATCCAGAGGCTTGCTCAGCAACACCTTCGATGGCTTAAACGTGACTCGCTTTCGTTCGCTGATAACGGCCGGTTCGCCGGTTTTTGGGTTCCGTCCCATGCGTTGTGGCGACGTCGAGACTTGAAACGATCCAAACCCAGAAAGTTTGACTGTACCATGTGTTTCCAACGTGTCAGATATCACTTGGAAAATCTCATCGACGAGGCTCTTCGCTTCTTGGTCATCTAGGTCGAATTGCGCCTTGAGAGTGTTAGCTAAGGTGCGCCTATTTAGGGCCATAAACGCCAAAACTCTGTCAATCGGCCTCCAATACTAACCCCCTATCGGCATCCAATATTGACCCCCTTGGTGCTGAGTTGGCCCGGCGCTGCGTAGTCCCCATTTAACGCAGCGGCGACGGGCCAGCGTGGGTGCGGCTTGGCGCTATGCCCGGTTCTTGAAGCGCCAGCTTTCGTTGCCGGTCTCGACGATTTCGCAGTGGTGCGTAAGCCGGTCGAGGAGCGCGGTGGTCATTTTGGCGTCACCGAAGACGCTGGGTGACCTGCCCCCCGGAAGTTCCCTCGATCTGATGTAGAGTCTGCCCAACCTTTGAAGGAGCAGACGATATGAGGAAAAGCCGTTTCACCGAAGCGCAGATCATCGGAATGATCAAAGAACAAGAAGCTGGCATGGCCACGGCAGAGGTCTGCCGCAAGCACGGGCTCAGCCCGGCCTCGTTTTACAAGCTGAAGGCGAAGTATGGCGGGATGGAGTTGTCGGACGCCAAGCGGCTGAAGCAGCTCGAGGACGAGAACGCGAAGTTGAAGCGTTTGCTGGCGGATACCATGCTCGACAACGTTGTGCTGAAGGATTTGCTGGGAAAGCCCTGACGACGCCGGTGCAACGGCGGGACGCAGTGCTGCGGGCAATGAAGGATCATCCGATCTCTCAGCGCCGGGCCTGCGTCCTGATCGGTGTCGATCCGAAGACGGTGCGGCGCGAGAGGCCGCCCGACAACCCGGAGATCCGTGTGGAAATGAACAAGATCGCCGAGAAGCGGCGCCGGTTCGGCTACCGGCGCATCGGCGTTCTTTTGGAGCGCAAGGGCATGATGATGAACGAAAAGAAGCTCTACCGGATTTACCGCGAAGAAGGGCTGTCGGTGCGACGCAGACGTGGCCGTAAGCGGGCACGCGGCAGTCGGACACCGATGCCAGTGCCGCTGCGGCCGAACCAGCGCTGGTCGCTCGACTTCCTGTCCGACACCTTCGGGGCCTGCCGCAAATTCCGCATTCTGGCGGTGAACGACGATTGCTGCCGCGAGAACCTCGCCCTGATCGCCGACAACAGCATCTCGGGGGCCAGGGTGGCACGGGAACTGGATGCCTTGGTTCGCGTCTATGGAAAACCCGCCTGCATCGTCTCGGACAACGGGACCGAATTCACCAGCAAGGCGATTCTGAAGTGGGCGAACGAGAACGGCGTCGAATGGCACTACATCGACCCGGGTAAGCCGCAACAGAACGGCTACATTGAATCATTCAACGGCAGCCTGCGCGATGAATGCCTGAATGAGGAGATATTCAACAACCTCGACGATGCGCGGCGAAAACTGGGCCTGTGGCGCTATGATTACAACCACATCAGACCACACTCATCGCTGGGCAACAAAACACCCGCTGCAGCGCGCCGAGCGCTTGAGCAACTTGAGGGCTCCGCGCCCGGCGCGCTTGCCCAAGCCCAAAACGACAACTATCAACCCCAAGGACTCTCGTTATGAATGAGGGACGACCGGGGGGCAGGTCATGGGCCATTCTCCGAATGCGAGGTTGGTGGTGACGATGATCGAGGTGCGCTCGTAGAGCTTGCTGATTAGGTGGAACAGGAGTTGGCCGCCGGTCTGAGCAAAGGGAAGGTATCCGAGTTCATCCAGGATCAAGGAGTCGAGGCGGGAGATCAGATCAGCCGTTCGGCCCTGTCTTTCTGCCCGTGCCTCAGCATCGAGCTTGTTCACCAGGTCGACGACGTTGAAGAACCGCCCCCGGCGACCATTGCGGATACAGGTCCGGGCGATGCTGACGGCGAGATGGGTCTTGCCGGTTCCGGTGCCGCCGATCAGGACGAGGTTGCGCTGGTGATCAAGGCAGTCACCGGTGGCCAGGTCGCGGATCAGCGTCTCGTTAACCTCCGCCGCTTCGAAGTCGAACTCTTCGAGTTCCTTGGCCAGGGGCAGCTTGGCGATGGTCATCTGGTATTTGACCGATCTGGCCTGCTTCTCCCTGATCTCGGCGGTCAGCAGATCCCCAATGATCTGTTGGGGCTCATGCTGGCGTTTGACGGCTGTGGTCAGTGTCTCATCATAGGCCGCTCTCATGCCGTAGAGCTTCAGCTTCCCCATCACGTCTGAGCGTTCCATTCTGTGTTCTCCTCAAGCTGTCATAGCGGTCGCAATTGGCGGCGGGCTCACATGACAGCCGCAGTGCGTCCGGGGTGGTGATTGTCAGGGGCGGTGGCGGCTCGCGATGCCGGGCCAGGATGTTCAGCACGACACCGGCGGAATGGACGTTGTGCGACAGCGCCTCGGCACAGGCTGCTTCGACCGCATCGATTCCATCCGTAAGAACGGCGCTCAGAATCTCGACCATTTGCCGATCACCACCGGGCTGACGTTCTAGCTTGCGCCGCACACGCCGGATCGCGACCGGCAGTTCCCAATCCTTGAACGGGGCACCGTTGCGCAGAGCGCCGGGTTTGCGCGCCAAAACGGGTATATAATGCAGGGGGTCGTAGATGGTGTTGTTGCGCCCGAAGGCCCGCACATGGCGACCGACGATCTGGCCGTCTTGCCAGCATTCGAGACGATCAGCGTAGGCTCTAATCTCGACCGGCCGCCCCACAGCACGGGCATCGACCGAGTAGCGGTTCTTGTCGAAGCGGATCAGGCAGGTCTTGGATACGGACGCCGGCACGGCATGGAACCCGTCGAACGGGCCGACATAAGGCACAAGGCTCGGGCGCTCTTCTTCGAACACCTCCCAGATCGTCTTCTCCCGCATCTCCGGGTGTGTATTTGCCCGGGCGTAGGCCAGGCAGCGGTCTTCCAGCCAGGCGTACAACTCGGCATAGGATTTGAACTTCGGTCGCGGCACGAAGAACCGCCGCCGGAACACGCCGACCTGGTTCTCGACCTGGCCCTTCTCCCAGCCCGATGCGGGTGTGCAGGCGACCGGTTCAACAAGGTAATGTCCGCACATCTGCTCAAACCGCCGATTGTAGGCTCGGTCCTTGCCAACGAAGATCGCATCAACGGCGGTCTTCATGTTGTCATAAATCCCGCGGGCACATGCTCCACCGAAGAAAGCAAACGCCTTGCCGTGCGCGTCGAACACCATCTCCTGGGTCTCTCGGGGATAGGCTCGCACAAACGGCATCCGGCTGTTGCAGAGACGGACATGGGCAACCTTGACCGTCGTGGTCACGCCGTCGATCAGAACAATCTCGTGGCTCCAGTCGAACTGATAGGCTTCGCCGGGATCGAAGCTCAGCGGCACATACGCAGAAGCAGACGCTTCCTGCGTCGCTTTCGACCACTTGGCCGCGTAGCGACGCACCGCGTCATAGCCGCCGCCGTAACCGCGGTTGCGCAGCTCCTCATAAATCCGGACGAGCGTCAGGCGTTCCCGCCTCGGTCGACCGACGTTCTCGGCCAGCATCGCGTCCAACTCCGACCGCCAAGGGTCGATCTTCGGGCGGGGCTGTTTGGTGCGGTCATAGGTGAACTCTGTTGCGCCAGACCGGATCACCTTGCGTACGGTGTTCCGCGACACCCGAAACTCGCGGCAAATCTTCTTGATCGACTTGCCGTCGATGAAATGCGCACGTCTGATCTTCGCAATCGTCTCCACGATAAACATCCCCTGACTGCTCCCTCATGCTTTTGAGGAAGCTTCTCATCACAATTGTCAGGGGGGTCACTTTTGGACGCCGATCACCCCATAACTGGGGTCAATTTTGCATGCCGATCCACAAAAACTCCCTTTGCCTCAAAGTTCTCTAAATTAGTTGTGCTTGCCTTGGGCAGCCATGACTACACTCTGGCTATGCTACATCGACAGTGGAGCCTACACTTGGTTTAGCTTGATGGAAAAACATCATTGGAAGCCTAACAGTGCTCAAAATTGATACGTGATCAATGCTGTCGAAGTCACGGCGGACAACAGCTTCTTCTAGCCCTTATTGTGCGCTTAGTACGTACAATTGAGGTTGACCTCGCCACAAATTCTTCATGCGATCACTGCGCAAGTGGATTTGTTGGCACCTGTGCAACATATGGAGATTTCAAACAGAGCCTCGGTTAGAATAACGCTTTAGCTAACCGAAATACTCCAAGGTCAGAACCATCTGACCTTTAGCATCTCTCGAGACGTTCTCATGCTTCAAGGTTCCGACCAAAAATATTGCTTGATCGAATCCCATCAAGCAATCACGTGAACCTCCTCTACTGTGGATCTAAGTTACCCGCTGACAGAAAGACAGTTTGAAACAGGGTAGAGCTAACATGAAATGTATGTTCGCATACGATTTAAACTAGAAGAAGCTCATACAGACGCGCACGGATATTTTGGCACACAAAGCCATCAACATAAAAGTGGCCAAGGTGACAGCTTCCAATGGCGTTAAAGCGACGGCAGTTATAGCCGCTTGCTTTGACATGCTCGGACTGACGTCTGATCTGACCGAAGAAGCCAGCGGTGCAGTTCCCAGTATTTTTCTAGTCGTTTCGAACAAGGCTCAGGTGCCGTTCACTGGAGATGTAGTTTTGCGCAAGGCCTATCTTTTAGTGATGGCCGGCGTGAAGAAGGTCACGAACACTTCCAAAGTTCGGATCCAAATCACGGCGCTCCCTCTCGGAGGATAACGAAATCAACGTATCATTGTCAGGTCAATCGTTCATACCAGGTCAAGAGGCCAAGGGGCAAATTTCCTTCGAGATACTGGTTCAAGAAGGTTTTATCGATCTTGAGTTGGCTGCTATTTCGACGGTCCTACAGCTTGGCAACCACGTTCTTCGAAAGAAGAAGTTCATTTGGAAATTCAGCTCCGACAAGCCAGGCTTGGTAGCAGGCTCGACTGGAACAATCGTGCGAGCGGAACCTGTTCAACTTGATCACGGTTTCTGTGATGTCCTCATCGTTGTTGGAGCCGAGCGACAGATCTCAGAAGACTGGTTCAAACGTGTGCGTTCGATGCAACGACGGGGGTTTCTCTCAGTTTTACTGTCGAGCGCAGCGACTTCCTACATACGAAGTCATCATTCCGGTGATGCACGTGTCACAACGCATTGGAAAGACGCACGAATGCTCATAGATTCAGGCTTTCCAGATGACATTACCAACACGTTTGCTGAGAAGTCGGGGAACATCATTACATCTGCAGGTTTTGGATCGGCGGTTGATCTTACGCTGGACCTTATTCGTAAACATCTATCTACCGCCGAGCTTGCGGAACTGACCAATCTTCTGCTGCATCAGCACGTAAGAGGCATGGCGACACGTCAACCTCAGTCGGTGACGCAAGCTTCGCCGACAGTCGCAGCGGAAGTGGCGGGTGCTATCAATATCATGGAGTCCAATCTTTCAGAACCATTGACAATATCCGAAATCTGCTCACGGCTGGGTGTGTCTTCGCGTTGTTTGGAACGCAATTTTAAAACGCATTTTGATTTATCGCCGGGACGTTTCTACAAAATGCTTCGTGTTAACTGCGGCTACGATCTTATTATGGAGACCAGTATGCCGTTGCTGGAAATTGCGCTGGTAACCGGTTTTTCGTCTGTCGCGAGCTTCTCGAATGCCTTCAAGCTGAAGTATGCGATCACCCCAACAGCTATGCGTGAAAAAGGACCGCTAACACAGTCTCGAGTCCGGGGGTAGCCGCCACCAAAATTCCTTAACGTACTATTTCGCCCCCAGCCGTAAGCGACCCCTTATAGTCGTCATGATCGCGGACAACAGCGCCGATCGTTTGGCTCGGGCAAAGATTGTAGCGTGGTGGATCGTTGCGACCTTTTGCGGATGCCGGGATAAGGTTGAGCGCCTCATAATTCTCTGCCCATGTGTATTGGATGGTAAAGCGACCGCACATACTAACCCCTCCATGTGACCTGCCCCCCGGTCGTGGCGTGCCCCCATCGGGTGGTCCGGTTTGATTGTTAGTGCATCGTGGGCCTTTGGTCCATCGGCACGATGCTTTCCGGCGCAGGCGGACGATATCCCAATGCGCTATGCGGCCTGACGGTGTTGTAGTGGATGCGCCATTGCTCGATCAGGATTTGGGCCTCCCGCAAGCTGTAGAAGATTTCACCATTCAACAGCTCGTCGCGGAACCGGGCGTTGAAGCTTTCGCAGTATCCGTTCTCCCATGGTGATCCCGGTTCGATGTAGGCCGTCTTCGCCCCGACCGCCGCGATCCAGTCCCGTACCTTTTGCGCGATGAACTCCGGGCCGTTGTCGGACCTGATGTAGTCCGGCGGCCCACGCAGGATGAACAGGTCGGTCAGTGCATCCAGCACATCGCTTGAGTTGAGCCTGCGATCGACGCGGATCATCAGCGCCTCCCTGGTGTATTCGTCGATGATGTTCAGCGTTCGATAAACCCGCCCGTCAGCGGTGCGATCCTGCACGAAGTCGTAGGACCAGACGTGGTTGGGGCGTTCTGGCCGGAGCCGTACGCAGGAGCCATCGTTCAGCCAAAGCCACCCTTTCTTCCTCTGCTTCTGTGGCACTTTCAGCCCTTCGCGTCGCCAGATACGCTCGACCCGCTTGTGGTTCACATGCCAGCCAGCGTTGTTCAGCAACCCCGTGACCATGCGATATCCATAGCGCCCGTACTGATCGGCCAGTTCGATGATATCGTCGGTCAGCCGCTCTTCATCGGCCCGGCCCTGCGGCACCTTGCGTTGCGTCGACCGATGCTGCCCAAGTGTGCGGCAGGCGCGACGCTCTGATATGCCCAGTTCCTGCCGCACATGGTCGATGCATTTCCGACGACGCGAAGGGCTCAGAAGTTTCCCTTTGCTGCCTCGGTCAGGATCAGCTTGTCCAGGGTGAGGTCGGACACAGCCCGCCGCAATCGCTGGTTCTCTTTCTCAAGCTCCTTCAGCCGTGCGAGCTGAGATCTGCCCATCCCGCCATAGAGCTTACGCCACCTGTAGAACGTCTGCTGCGTCACGCCGATCTGGCGCGCCGCCTCCGCGACAGTCATTTCTTGACCTTGCAAAACTTCAACTTGCCGAAGCTTCGATACGATCTCTTCGGGCTTTTCTCGCTTTCCAGCCATCGCTGATCCTCCAATTTGTGGGACACTCTATCCCAGTTGGTGGACCACTTTCAGGGGGCTACTCCATACTTCAAGTTTTGGTTGTCATTGCTCTCCAGCGCTGCGCGGGCGCGCTTCAATGCGTGCCTGGATTCATGCCTGTAGTTCATTGCCGCCTTCTTTGTCGTCGGTTCGCCAGATGCAATGCCGCTGTAAGCTAACCTTGCGGTACTTCCTCCGCCACGTCTAAACACTGACAGGCACGCCCTTTGAGCCTGCGCGGCGGCTTTCGTTGCAAGTGAGGCGCAACGTTTTGTCATCCGGCTTAGATAATCCAGCATTTACAGATATTTACTTGTTGCAATGCTTTTCCTAAATCGTTGCATGCGCTTTGGCGGCAAAATCGTTGCAGAATATGCGCAACGAAAACTTGATGGATATGGAAAAATGTTCTTTTATAGATAGATAATCGTTGTGACCAATAAGGTTATCGTTGCATGCCGTCGCCGGACCAACCAATTTTGGACTACATCGCAGGCCATCCCGGTGCAGGTCGGGCAGCAATCCGGCGTGCGGTAGCACCCGAAGATGATCCCAGCACAGTGTGGCGGACGCTCAGGCGGCTCGTTGACCAAGGGCGGCTTGAAGTCTCGGGAAAGGGCCGTGCGACCGGCTACACCATTGCCGGGTCAGCCGTGGTGCGAGCGCATTTGAACACGCCTTACAACCGGCGTCCGCCTGTCACCTACCGCAAGGAATTCTTGGATGCCTATGTGCCTGGCAAGACCTACTATCTTCCCACGGCCGACCGGGAGCGCCTACTGGAGGCGGGACGGCCCGCCGGCGGG
>PR_CR_10_Liq_1_inCRDRAFT_1000193_pt1 | contig 37363 bp, 22 predicted proteins | sample PRCRCaboRojoPR_3_FD_10241 | JGI IMG/M metagenome (IMG submission 10241) | reverse complement strand
TCCACAGCAGCTAAAGTTCTGAACCAGTACTGCTCTCCTTCTAGAGTATATCCTGATTTCCAGTAGAGTCCTTTTAGTCTACCTGAATTGCTGTATTCCACACTCCGGTCCCCGTGGTCATTATTGCCTACTTGTGCATTAAGAATATAAGGATTGGAATTTTCTACATATTCGCTCTCGAATATTGCTTCTATTCCGTTTATTTTTAGGTGGTCAATGTCATCCTTTTTATTTTCTTGGTGAAGAAAACAAAGGCTAGTAATATCTTGAGCAGTCCCTTCGCTCGGAATTAAAAAGAATGTGTGGCCACCCCAACCCCACCTGAACTCACTTGGGTATGAGTATATTGAACCGGAGTTATGCAGCACCTCTAAGTTGGGGTAAGACCCGTCATCATTGTGATTCCAAGGAGGAATGAGGCATTCAATCGTTTCTGTTTCAATAGAGAGTATTTCACACTCTCTTGCTCCTAGCCTAACTTCATAATTTTGAGGGTTCAAATCGTCTGTAAAGTCCCCCAGTAAAAACAGGCTACTCAAACCGTTAAAGCGGTCAGGGTCAATAACTTCATTATCTGGAGTAGCTATGTTAGTAACCGTCGCTGCTTGGCATAATTCTAGCAATAGCAAAATCATATTTATCATCCACTTTAACTATTAGATGTTAATTCGGGATATTTGAATAACTTTTGTTGGAATCAAGCACGGTCAAGTCACTGGAAGAGGATTCAGAAGCAAAGTCCACTTTAAAGAGCACAGAGTTCAAGAATTGACCTATAACTAATATAAATGTCTGAATCCCTAGGCACTTTCAGAGAAAGCAACGAAGAAATTTACGACTTAGTGAACAACGGAGTTTACAGGTACGACCCAGAAGAGGTCAAAGCAGTCCTTAAAGACAACATCATTTCCAGAAAGTTGTCTAAACTGCTCAACTTCTACGAAAAGCCCAACCCACAAAGCAGAGAAAGGCTCCAAAAGTCAGAGATGAACTTAGGAGGCACCCAAACCTTCAAAGAAGTACTTAAGACCTTTGTAGTTGAGCTGTCCCAGAAAATCGAACTCCAAGAAGAACAAACTTCAGACTTAGTTAGGGTGTTCTTCATAAAGCACCAAGCACTCTTCAACAAACTCAAAGGCGAAGAAGGCGACCAGGTCCGGAAAGACTTCCAGGTCCTGTTTAACCCTATCACTCAGTTGTACTACAACGAGCGTATTACTCTTCTTAAGACTCTAGGAGTCATTGTAGGCACCAGCAGGGCAGAGGGCAACCCGGGACAACTTCCTTGTTTGGAGTTTTTGGGAGAAGCTTTCAGAGAAAACTCCGTTGAAAACCTTGTTTGGGAGCTTTACCGCCAAACTTCTGCGCGGGAAATCCCCCAGCAGGTTTACGCTCCGCAAGAACGCGAAGAGTGGATTCTGCAGTGCTTGCAAGAACAAAAGGAACTCCTAGAAATCTTGGTCCTGGCCCATAACGCCTTTGCACATATTGACTCTGCAAGGTTCCTAGACTACCTACAAACCTTCACTAAACAAGAATTCCAAGGCAACTTCAAGCAACTTTACAAAGACTCTTTTTTGGCTGAGTACAAACTAGCCCAGAGACTGCTGATTTCCCAAATAGGCGACTTAAGTATGTTTGTGTTGTTGTCTGCAGTGAGACTCGACGCCTTTGCTGAAAGAGGGTTCTTGGAAGGATTCAATCCTCAAAAAAACCCTTACGGCTTAATTAACAACCAAGAAAACACACCTAACATCCTTGAGTTCTTCAAAACACTTTTAGAAGGCAATGAGTTCGTGAGTGAACACATGGGACCAGTGGTGGTGAGTTGGCTGTGCTTGATGACTTGGGCCCAGACTCTTCCCCAAGGCTACACTGTGTTTAACCCAGGAGACCAAAACCCTGTTCAGCAACTAGCCACTAAGTTCTACGTGCTGGACTTCCTCCACAACACCACTCAGAGAGAAACCTTCCAGGACTCCTCTTTAGAAGTGGCTTCAGCCCTCAAATACACCCTTATGAGTTTGGTTTCTGCAGTCCAGTCACAAACCAACGTAGAGATGGCAAAGGACTACGGAGTCTTTGTAGAAGTAACTTGTGCTTGCCTCAGGAACCAAGGCTCTTCAGAAACACTCAAGCACTTTTGGTACGAAGACTTTCCTAACCAAGTAGGTCTCTACTCTATGCTGCACCACCTAAGCATGAAGTTCCCCCACGACGGAGAACTCTTCCTCAAGTTCGTGAACGTTTTAATAGGCAACTCTGAGAACCCCTACGCCGAAGAAGTCATAAAGTACCTAGACACCCTAACTCACTTCACTACTGTGGTCAACTTCGAGGAAGTGATGCCTAACCCAGACCAAAGCTCTGAGTACGAGTTTGTGGCTGCAAGCCAACTAGTGTCTTCTACCAACCAAAGAAACATGATAATAATTCCAGGCAGGACCAGAGCTAAGAAGCTTGGAGAGCAGGGCAGAACTCGGCTTTTAGTGAGTTTCAACATTAGGTACTCTTTCTGGCCTTTCGTGTTTAACTACTGGGAAACAGAAGTCCAAAGGATCAAAAACGGGTACCCCTACACCACCCAGGACTTAAAAGTCCTGTTCGAGTACATCAAGTTAGTTTGCGAAGTAGTCATGATTGACCCCTCTGTGACTCCTGCCTTAGAAAAGTTCGGCTTGAGGGAACCTGCAAACCACCCTTCAGAAGTCCACGTTACCCGAAGAACTCCTGAAGTCCCCAAGACGGAACTAGTTTACTTACTGCTGGAGTCTTTTATAGAGCTTTCGAAGCTGACAAACACTCCTTTGGAAGTCCTTTCAGAACTAATAGAAACCACTCTGGCAGTTTACGCAAGTGAAAACAAAGAAGTAGAGAACCACGCAGTTGCTGCTGTTTTGGCAAGGGTCTCAGCTGAAAGGCACGGAACAAGGGGAATATTCCACTCGCACCCCCTGTTCCTTTCAGCAAGCAAACTCAGAAGCGTAGAAAAAGAAGCTGAAAGGTACAACGTGAGTTTAGCAGTGATGGAGTTAGTTTCCTACATCTTGGAAGACGAAGCTGTGCTGCTTCTGTACCCACTTGGAGACTCTGTTGTGATCCAGGAGTCCCTTAAGTTCGGGTTAACTGAAGTTTTGCCTGAGTGTTTTTTGTGGCCTGACAACTACAAGTGGAAAGCTGCGAACTTAACTTTGAAGTTCTTAGAAAACTTGGTCTCTAAGTACTTCAGGTTCATCAAGCAAAAGCCTGCTTCTTCTAACCAAAGGAACTCTTTACTGAGTTTAATCACTACCCAACTCAACAAGGTTGACTGTGCACAGTTTATCTTGCACTCCCTAAAGGTCTCTCACTACTTAAACGAACTTGAAGAAATGGTTTTTGAAAACGTGCACTGGACCTACGCTACCAAGAAACACGAGTTCCAAGCCGAAGACCTCAGAAGCATCAAAACCATGGTTTTCCGGGGACTGAGTTTGCTCAAGTTAGTTACTGAACTAACCATTTACACAGAACAACTTCCCCAAGAGCACGGACTCGACTTTCTGCACTTGATTCGCGAAGTGAAGTCAGCAGTTCTGCAGACTCTGAGTGAAGACTCCCTTCCTTTAGTGACTGCTTTGATGTCTTACATAGACTTTGCCTTTGAGCTTTCCTTAGTTGAAGAAACCCAAGAAAACATTGCCTTGGTTGCTTTGGAAAACATCAGCTTGTTTGTGATTATTTGGAAGAACTCAGTGCAAAAACCCGCTTTTGAAAACTTCTTCTCTTCAGGCACACAAATGATCAAAGACAACTTTTTGAAGCACTGTTCCGAAAGCATTCTTGAAAAAAAACCCAGTTCAGTGCAGATGCAGCTAGGCATGCTGGAACTCCTTGCTATCTCTTTGCCTTACCAAGTGACTTTTTGCAACTCTTTGTTTGCTTCCCAGAACTTCTCGCAGGAGTTCACTTTAGTTGTAGAAGCTTACAAAATGCTTCTGAGGGAAGAGTCCAGCACTGAAAAGATGCAACTTTTAGAGCACTACTTGTGTTTTTATGAACAGTTAGTTCTTTGCGAGCACAGTTACCCCATTTTGGAGTCTTTAGTTGGCTCCAAAGAAAAGCTGATTTCTTCGTTTATAGAAGCTGTCAACAAAATGTTTTCTGAAACCAAAGAACCTTCTGGGTTCGAAGCTTGTGTGTGCATGCACTGCTACTCACTTGTGTTTAACTTACTTACAGTGTGCCACCACCAAAACCCCAAGTTCTCAAACGACTCCCTTGAGTTGGTGTTCAGAAGCCAAGTACTGGCTAAGTTCCTTAAGTTAGGAGTGAAGAGTTGCTTGACTGAAATGACTCTCTACAGAATGCAGGAAGCCAACAACAAACTGGCAGACTGCAACACCGACCTTGCTTTGGAAGATTTTGCTGTAAGGCAACTTGACGACTCGCCTAACTGGAAGTTCTTCGAGTGCAACTCCAACCAGTACGGCACTAAGTTCCAACTCGACAGTTTAAGAATGACTTTGGCTCTTGAAATGTGCGGAGTGCCTACTGCGTTGTTGGGGGACTTAATTAGCATTGCAGAAGCTTACAACATCGAAACTTCACTCTTGGACTGCCAAGAGCTTATGATGGACAGTTTCAAAAAGCTGTTTGGAGTGCTTTCGAGTTACGGAACTAAAGGAGAACCACTTACAGGTCTGCCAGTTCCTTGGCACTTTGAAGAAACCAAACAAGTTAAGTTCGTGGTGGGGTCCCAGGGTCCTGAAGCTTCAGCAGAGTGTTTTAGAACACTCACAGTAGTTGTGGAGAGTTTGTGGCTGGACACCAAAAAAGAACTCAACATCTTCGTGGACTTAGTGAGGAGGAACTTAGAACACAGGTACCAGATTTTGAGTTTTTGTTACAACTTAGCTCTGCACATAACTACCGACTCCAAAAACGAAGCTGTTGAAAGAGCTAAGGACGAGTTCTTCAACTGTTCAATTAAAGTCCTTGCTGAGATGCACGAGTTCCTTGGGCAAGTCCAGTTCTTGAGTCCAGACTTACTTACTTTGCTGATCCTCATGGAAGGGTTCTTTTTGAGATCTGCACAAACCCAAGGACGTCCAGGCCAGTTTGTAGTTTCAATGATTCCCCAACTAAAAAGGTTCTTGGTAGCAGACAGTCCTTCGTTTGCACTGCTGATAGCCCTGATTACTGAAAGTTTGAAGTTCATGAAAACAGAAGACTACCCCTACGTCTTCAAGAACTTAGGCGTCACCAGAGTGCTCTTTGAGAAAATCACGAACCCCCACTGCACTCACCAAGACTTCTTAGCTGCTATTAAGTTCTGCCAAGCTTACTCCAGTAACAAGCAGTGTGCCAGACAGCTTTTGTCAGAACGCATTTTGGTCCAGATCTCGAACTCCCAAACTATCAAGGACTTCCAAACTGAGTACGAAGGGAAGCACAAAAACCCCAAACACATTCTGTGGTGCTGGGTTCTGTGGATGATGAATGGCATGCACGACACTCTTTTTGACGACAAAGCTTTTCTCAACCAAGTAATGGACTTCCTGAACTCTTACTCTGAAAGAGTCACGAAAGTCCTCAGGTTCAACTACGTAACAGAAGGCAGGTACGGAGGCCACGTTGCTAGTAGCAAGCAGTTTTCTCTGGCTTACGTGGAGGAACTCCAACTCTTAACTAGTTTGTTGGCAAAACTTTCTTCCAACTCAAAACTGTGGAGGTCTTCCCACAAGAACTCTTTGGAGTTGTGGCTTAGTGAAGCTATGCAGCACACCTTCAGGGCCTTTTCTTCACAGGCAGAGACTCTCCAGAACTTCCCACCAATTTCTATGAACGAAGACACCTTAGCAGCTAAAACAGTCAGTGGCACCCCCGAAACGCCTGCCAGGGTGTCTCACTCAGAAGAAAGAGTGACTATTTTCGACAGAGTCCAAACTACTTACTACGAACACATCCCCAAGTCCCAAGCTTCAGGGTTTTCTTTCAGTATAGAAAGTGGGTTGCTGCGTTCCCTGCACAACTTAATTACGGCTTTGATACAACAAGCCCAGTTCGACAAGCACGTGCCTTTCCCCAACAGCACTTTACTTGACTCCTGCAAGTTTGTGTTACTGTACTACACAAAACTCAAAGCCAACCACAACATTTACTCACAACTAGAAAAACTAGCCAACTCTTTGATCAAAAGTGCAGAGTTTTCGCTAGCTTACGGTTCACTGAACCACCTCTTCGAACTAGACTTGGAGAGTCAACTGCAGATGGCAAAAGAAAGCTTTGAAATGAGTTTTTACTACTTTTTGAAGTCAGACTTAGCTGCAAAGAGTGAACTTAAAGCAGAAGCACAAGGAGTGCTAACTGGGTGGATTGGCCAAGTCGAAACTTCAGCCTCAAGGCACGAACCAGAAGACCCCTTTGTAGCTTGGATGCAAGAACAAGTCAGAGTTAATTAAAAATGATTTGGGTGATATTGGTTTGTCTAGCAGCAGCCCAAGACGCTTCACAGGAATCCAGCAACTTCGACTTGGAGTCCCAACTTGAAAAGCGGTCTCTTTGGTTCACTTGCTTGTCTGTGGTTAGGAGTGCTTACGAACGCGACTCAGAAACAATCCAAAAAGTAGCCCAGGAAAACAACTTGCCTGAAGACCGTTTGCAACACAAAGTGATGGCTGACATTCTGCTGAAGTGCTCGAATTCCTTGAGCAACGAAAAAGTTGAAGAGATCCTGAACACTGAAAACCTAGACCTAGAAGACTCTGAAGTTAAAGAAGCAAGTCAGGTAGACCTGCAGAGTTTCACTAACGAAGAGGACTTAGAACTCACTGAAGAGCAACTGAAGCTTTTGGACGACATCAACTGGGAGCTCAAAAAAGCACAGCAGTTCGTCCAAGCAAACGACGAACTCCAAAACCAAATAGGCATTCTTCCAGCTCCTGTTTACTATGGAAGTTTGGTGTTTGGGATAGTTTTTCTGTTTGGGTTGTTCTTTTTAGGTATAAAGTTACTTAACCAAAAGCCTAAAAAGAAGAAGAAGTAATTCTTAAGTACTTAGAAGTAATAGTTAGAGTTACTTGTACATATTCACATTTGCGAAAGAACAATGTGCTGGAATTCTTTCAAGTCGATTTCTCCGTCCCCGTTTTGGTCCACTAACTGAATGAATTCTTCCCAAACTTGTTGGTTGCACTTGTTGTCTCCCTGAAGTATTTTCTGGAGTTCTTCTGAGGAAATACTTCCACTTCCGTCTCTGTCAAACACTTTAAAGGCTTCGTTTAAGTTTTCTTCTGAAAGCACAGTTCCAACGTTGAAGCTTCCTTTTAAAAACTCAGTGTAGTCTATGAACCCACTGCAGTCTGCATCAAGCTTTCCAAGTACTTGGTTAGCAAGTCCAGAAGCCGCTTCAGGGTCCACTAACTTGAAACTCCTTTCAAGTTCTTCAAAGTCAAGTTTTCCGTCGCCTTTGGAGTCAATAGCTCTGAAGACCTCCCTAGCTTTTCTTAACTCTGGAGCAGACATGCACTGAGTGGCAATGAAGGTGTAAACTGCGTCTTTCAGTTTGTTGTCTACTTTGAAGTTCTGTAAGTTCTGTAAGGTGTTAATGACTTCTTGGTTGCTGGAGTTGCTTTGGAAACTGTTTTGCAGGATCCACTTGTGACCAAGGGCTTCTTCTGCAGAGTACCTTTCGCTTAGGGGACAAATCAGTTTACTCAGCAGTTCCTTAGCTTCTTCTGACACTGCAAGTCCTTTCACACTGTCTGGAGTCACCTCAGAAGGAAAAACTCCACACAAAAGAGAGTACATCACTACACCTGCACTCCAAATGTCGCATTTTTCGTCGTAGTCCTTGCTCAGTACTTCCGGGGCTAAGTAAGCAGGGTCGTTTACCACTTCAAAAATCTCCTCAGAAGTGCCTTCAGTGACTTTACAGGCAAGACTTAAGTCTATGAACTTAACGTTGAAGCAGTCCCGCCAACTCTCTACAAGAACTGACCCAGGACACACGTTCCGGTGCATAATGCCTTTTGCGTGCATGTAAGCAAGGGCTGAAAAAATGTGCTTCATTGCCTGGGAAGCTTTGGGTTCAGTGAAGCCTTTCTTTTTAAGTATTTCTTGGTGCAGTTCAGTTCCTCTGCAGAACTCCAAAACCACGTAAAGTCTTTTCCAGTCCTCAAAGAACTCAAAAATCCGCACCACGTTAGGGTGGTCTATTGCCTTCATTATCTGGATCTCGCGTTCTACTTGGCACCGCAGCACCTCAGAAGTTATTTTTTCTTTTCTGTAAACTTTCACAGCGCGTTTGCGTCCAGTTTCTCGGTGGAAGCAAGTCCTGATTTCTCCAAAAACTCCTTTAGACACTACGTGGGCTATTCTGTAAACTTCTTCGAACTTTTTGGAGTTTTCTTGGATGAAGCACCCTGCTAGTACCTGGAGTTGGTCTGCCTTTTCTACTTGGTTGGCGTCAGGTTCCTGTTCTATGCATCTGCGTTTTGTCGAGACCGAACAGCCCATCTTAATATTCCAATGGAAATAAAAGTCAACTCCCACCCAGCCAGAAGACCCAAAACAGTTAGGTGCAACTTATGGTAGCGTTTACTTAGTCACCAAGAGTTCGGAACTGCTTCACTTCCAATCCACCAAAAGCGCTGTTCGAGAACAGGCACCAAACCCACTGCTTTCAAACCACCGCCCAAAAGGAAACCCAAACAACCCCCTTTGAAGTTCCAAGCTGTCCAAGACGAAGACGGCCGTGTTTCTTGCAGACGCTGTGGAAGGAAGTTCGCTCCTGATAGAATCACCAAGCACGAAACAGTTTGCATAGGACCTGTTAACCAAACCCCCAAAAAACTTCTTCCTGTTGCAAAGAAGAAACCAGTTAAGTCTGGAATGCCACTTTGGAAACAACAACACCTGGACTTCATCAACTCAGTGCGCTACGCCAAAAAGATGGACCGAGTTGAAAAGAAAGGAGGCGACCTTAGAAAAGTCGCACCTCCTCCCCAGTTCTATGATCCCACCCAGCACTACAAGCAGTGTCCTTACTGCTCTCGAAGGTTCAACCCCGATGTTGCCCAAAGGCACATTCCTAAGTGCAAAACCACCATCAACAAACCCAAACCTCCTCCCAAAAGCAACCCCAGACCCCAAGTCAAGCCTGTCAAGCCTTCGCCCCAAACTCGGTGTAGGGTTTGTCGCAAGCAAATCTCAGTCAATGCACGAATCTGTGGATCTTGTGGAGCTAGGAGGTAAGTAATAACCATATTCTGTTATTATCTAATGTTTGAAGACTTGTTTATTGAAGAAGGAGAAGAGGACTACATGGTTCTCTCAAGCGAAGCTCCTAGACACTCCAACTTAGCAGAAACCCAACCAACACCTCCCAACCCCAGAGGTTACTCCAACTTGTGTGGACTCTACAACCAAGGCACTACCTGCTATCTGAACTCAGTGATCCAGTCCATGTTCATGACTCCTGAGCTCAGGAAAGCTGTGTTTGACCTGCCACTTTGTGAAGGCAACTTAGAAACCCCCAGCAACTGGGTGCCTTTTGGACAGAAGCGAGAAATCTTGCTGGCCTTGCAAAAGCTTTTTGTGGAGATGCAGACTTTAGACGTAAGTGCTTTGTCCACACAAGACCTGACTGCTAGTTTCAGGTGGACAGGTGACGAAGTGCTTATTCAGCATGACGTGCAAGAACTCAGTAGGGTTCTTTTTGACGCTATTAACCGTTCACTGAGTGGCACTCCTTACCAGGACTTGATTTACAACTTATACAAAGGAACTGCCTGCAACCAAATCATTTGCAAGACCTGTGGAACTACTAGGGAGATCGAAGAGGAGTTCTGGGACTTGTTGCTTCAAGTAAGTGGCTTTTCTTCGCTTACTCAGAGTTTAAGGTCCTTAGTGAAGTTCGAACTGCTGCACGGAGACAACCAGTACTTCTGTGAAGTCTGCAACTCCAAAAGCGACGCTGAAAAGGGCTACAAGTTAAAACAAATACCACCTATTCTGACTTTTTCACTGAACAGGTTTGAGTATGACCTTCAAACTTTAGAGCGCAAAAAGGTAACTAAGAAGTTTGAGTTCCCTTTGGAGTTAGACATGCAGGAGTTCCTAGGNCAAGAGTCCAACTACGAACTCTTTGCTGTAATCATTCACATTGGAAGTGCGCACTCAGGCCACTACCATGCTTACATCAGAGACTTACTAGGAACTGGAGTTTGGGAACCAGTTACAGAAGAGTCTAAAGAATTCCAAAACTTGCAAACTGAACTCTCTAATGAAGAACTTCACCAAAACTGGTTTGACTTCAACGACACTTCTGTGACTCCCATTAAGTCAGGAAAGATTCCTAAGCAGTTCGGAGGCCAAACCGAAACAGCTTACATGCTTATTTACAGAAAGGCTTCCCAAACCACTACTGCAGAGTTGCCTGGGGTTCCAGACTACTGGGAACCTGTAATTGAGAACCTAAATCGAACTTACAAAAAGTCCCGCGAAGAGTACGAGGAACTTAAGAACTGGATAGAAGTCCAGGTCCAGCCAGCAGAGTTGTTTGCCTTCGAAGATGGACTTGTGAGGTACCTAGACACCCAAACTAAACTTACGGACCAAGGAGTTTCTGTCAAAGCCAGAGTTAGCTTTACCTTTTCTGAGTTCAAGGCCAAAGTCCAGGAGCTGTTTTCCAACGACTTGCTTTGGAAAAAGTGCTTCTTGGTGGAGGGAATTCCCTTGAGCAACAAGTACTTCCACTTAATTAGGAAAGTTGACTTGGAAGAAACAGTGTCTTTGCAAGAAGCTAACTTCAGTCACAAGTCTTGCTTTTTGCTGGTGCCTTTCAGTCCAGACCCAGCTGTAGTTACTGCGCTGGAAAACATTGGAGAAGAGCACGAACCCATCACCGTTAACTTGGTGGTGTTTGACGAAAAGCACCCCGTCACAGTTAACAAAGGTTGGACTGTGGAGTACTTGATGCTGAAAGTAATGGAACTCTCAGGGCTCTCTCCAGACACACAAACACTTAGGATGCTCAAAGGCTACAGTGAGGACAGAGACATCTTTCCCAACGAGTACTGCAAAACCCTTCACAGTTTGGGGTTCTACCACTCGATGAAACTGAGTGTCAAACTCAAAGAAGAAGAGTTCCCTGGACTCCCAGCACAGTCTGAGTCCAGTGATAAAGTAACAGTGCTAGCTAACTACGAAGAAGACCCTAACAACGTTGTCCAGCACTGGGTTTCTCTCAACTTAAGAATCAAAGACCTGGTTAAGGAACTGAAGGAAGTCTTTGAGTTGCCCAACAACCAACCTGTAAGACTTAAGTCACACATCAGAAACGCTTACTTCGCCCAAGAAGAAATGAACCTTAAACTCAAGAAAATCGAAGAGTTCGACGACGGAGGCTACAGAGTTACCCTGGAAAAGGGAGAACCTCCCCACACAGGAGAAATGGTGCTCCAAATCGCTTTTGAACCCGATGAAGACCCCAAAGAAATATTTGTGTCTCCCAAAGACAAGTTTTCAATGATAAAGCCCAAAATCGAAGAAGCTTTAGGCATTGACATGAAAAACTACAAAATTTACAGAACAGACTGGCTCAGAGAACCCATTTCAGTGCTTAAAAACGAAGAACAAACACTCCAAAAAGCAGTGCTTAAGGACGCTGACCTTCTACTGATAAAGCCTTTAGACGAAGTGCTTGCTACAGAAATGGTTAAGTTGAACTTGTTCATCTCAAGAACAGGAACGCCTGGAGACTGCAAGCCCTTAGCAGACATTTCAGTTAACGAAGAAACAACCTTAGCTGAACTCAAACAACAAGTTTTTAACCTGCCTGAAGTCTACCAAGCAGACAAAACTCCCAGCCAAATACGCATTAGGGAACGCACCAACACTTACTGGTTCGGGAAGGTTTACAGAGAAGACTCTAAGTCACTCAAGAAACTAAACATAGGCTTCGGAGCAACTTTAGTAGTGCAGTTACTCAACTCTCCAGAGACTTCTTCCCAAACAGCACTTCACTTGTTCGTGGCTGAAAGACTTGTTGAACAAAAAGAGATTGGACCTATGATTAGTTGTGTTTTTGAAGGAGGACCCACACCCAACGTAGACAAACTTTACAAGTTCTGCCTTGAAACTCTTGGTAAGGACTGGAACCTCCGAGATGTTACTTTGGCTAAGTTCATTGCCCACAAGTTCGAGTGGCAAGTAGTCGAGGACCAAAGAGACCCTTCTGAAAAGGGGTCTTTGCTTAACCAAGTTAAGGCTGCCAAAAGTGCCCAAGGCATCTACAACCTGCGTAAAGGACCCTTGCAACTCAAGGACGGGGACCTAATTGCGCTTAGGAACGAACAACTCAACATTTCTGGCCAGGATGACTTTCAGTGCGTGAGTGACAAGAAGAAGAAGGAAGAGTACCTTCAAAACAAAAGAGAACAACACGAAGAAACTGCTCCGCAAAGACCTGAACGAGCAATTAAAATCGGCGACTTTAACTAACTTTTGGTAATAGTTAACTGGTGTATCTGACATATTTTAATGATTTGGTTATTGCTAGTTGGAGTCTGCTTAGGTGATGAAAAGACCCACACTTACACTAGAGGGGAGGAAGTGGTTCTTTGGTTCAACAAGTTAGCCCCTGTTAGCAACCCCCAAGAAACTTATAGTTACCAAGAAGTGCCGCTTTGCACCGGCAGTAAGAAAAAACACCTTTACTCCTTAGGACTAGGCGAAGCCTTGGAAGGCAACAAACTAACAGACAGTGGACTGGACATCCAGTTCCTTGAAAACACCCACAAACAAAGGTTCTGCACCAAAAGACTTCTGGACTCTGAAGTTTCCAACCTTGTAAGTATGATTGCAAGGTCGTTTTGGCTGCAAATGTACATAGACGACTTGCCTATGTGGACAGAACTAGGCAAAGTTGACACGTCCACAGGGGACGTTTACATATTTACTCACTACGAAGTGCTGATATCTTTCAACCACGAAAACATCATACAAGCGCAAGTCCACCCTGGCTCTTTGCAGAAGATTTTCGACGCAAAAACCAAGTCAGGCGTTTTAAGTTCACTGGAACTGCACTACTCAGTTTCTTGGCTGTACACAACTATGCCTTTTTCCAGAAGGTTTGAAACTTACCTAGACCCAGGCTTTTTCGAAAACAACATTCACTGGTTTTCGGTTCTGAACTCCTTGCTCATGGTGCTGGTGCTTTGTGGAACTGTGGGACTCATTGTTTGGAAGACTGTTAAAAAAAACTCTTCTTGGGAAGACCTAGAAGACTCTAACTTTTGGAAGAAAACTGCAGTTTTAAGACCTCCTAAGCACCTGGAACTGTTCACAGGACTCTACAGTTCTGGCATCCACATACTAGGAGTGGCTTGTGTAGCACTGGGGGCTTGTGCAGTGCACCCTGTGTACGCCCAAAGAGGAATGCTAACGAGTATTTTGTTGGCAGCCTACACTCTTTTGGGCGTGCTGGGAGGCTACGTTTTTTCTTACTTTTACTGCAGCAACGCAGGCACTAAGTGGGCAGCCACTGGACTTTACAGTATGCTTTTGTTTCCAAGTGCGGGAGTGCTGAACTGGTTTCTGTTGCCCAAGGCAAGTTGGGTGTTTGCTGGAGTTGGAGTGTTTTACGTTCCCTTGTTTGTGGTTGGTGCTGTGGTCGGACGTGTTGTTTCAGTTAGCACTCCAACTAAGAAGCACTCCTTTTTGCCTTCTCCTTCAAGTTTAACTACTAAGCCTTGGCACTCCACTCCGGAGTTTTTAGTGGCTTTTGGAGGAGTGCTGCCTTTTGGGTCGATTTCAGTGGAAACTTACTTTATTTTTACATCATTTTGGAACTACAAGTTTTACTATGTTTACGGGTTTGCAGTGTTGATGTTTTTGATACTGGTTCTGTGTTTAGTTTGCGTTTCGGTAGTTGCCACTTACGTCACTTTAAGCAACGAAGACTACAGGTGGCACTGGGTGAGTTTTTTGAGCAGTGGAAGTGTAGGGGGTTACCTGTTGCTTTACTCGTGTTACTACTACTTGTTCAAAACCCAAATGGAAGGTTACTTGCAAACTGCTTACTACTTCGGAGCCACTGGAGTTCTGAGCTTTGCCACATTTTTGCTAGCAGGAGCAATTGGGTACTCTGGGTCACTTTTGTTCGTCAACAAACTATTTAAGGACGCAAAGAATGACTAACTTAATAATAAATGCTTAGCCGACGCGGAAGTGCAAGTCCTTGTCAGGATGTGATTTTCGAAGCAGCGGAAGACCTTTACAGCAACGCTACTTTAGTTTTCACAAAAGGAGCCCACAAAAGAATCCAGTTGACCCGGCCTCGAGTAGCTTCCTCGTACTGTTACGAGTTCTGCGGAATGGTAGGCGTTCCTTTTTCAGCTCTAAGGTTCACTCTAGACTCAAGGCCTCTTAACACAGAGTCTTACTTGTTAGGACCTTGTATCATTAAAGTCCACCACTCCTGTGACATCCTCCAGAGTTCACAGAACTCACTCCAGCCTGCTTTGCTCGACTTACTGAGCACTGGACTCCAAGCTGACGTGCAAATCAAAACCCAGGACTCTGTTTTTTACGCACATAAGTGCATCTTAATGTGCAGGTCTGCTAAGTTCAAAGCTATGTTTTCTAACTCCATGTCTGAAGCTGACACTTGCTTGGTGGACTTGGTTGAGACAAGTTCTTTCCTCTTTGACAAGTTACTTAAGTGGATTTACACAGGAAGTGCCATTATGCCTGAGAACTGGTCAGAGGTTTGTGACTTGCTTGTTATGGCAGACGAGTACTTCTTAACTGACTTAAAGATGCGCTGCGAAGAAGACTTAGTTTCTAAGCTCAGACCTGACAACTTAATTGAACTTCTGGTGATTGCTCACCAACTGCCCTTGCTCACCAATACACTCATTAACGAATGCAAAGAAATGTTTGTGAAGGAATTCCCCAAAATCCGCGACTCCAACCCCAACCTAGAAGAAATGATCAGTTCTGTTCCTGGACTCATGACTGAACTCTTTTCTAGGTTCCACAGAGTCTCCAGCAAAGCCAGGAAGAGAAGAGTGACTTTCCGGATCAACGAAGACATAGTAGACACTTTAGACGACGTGTCGACAATAAACTCAGGGTACTCCTCCACAGCTAGTTCTTTTGCGTAATTAATGTATTATAGAGATTTCGTCAGGGAACTCCAGTTCTATAGAAATGCTCTTCCTAGACTCCACCCAGTTCCTCCAGTAGTCCAGGGTTTTCTTTTTTTGCCTGTCTTTCATGATTAGCAACCCCAAGGGAACTAGTTGTGTGTTTGTGCGAGTTTCCTTTTTTCTGAGTTTGTTGAGTTTAAGAACTACTTCCTGTTCTTTTTGGTTTATGTAGTTCTTCGCGCCCCTGTTTGTTCCTTTTTTAACGTTTCTGCCGAACTTCCTTTTAAAGACTCCGTAAAGCACGTCGTTATAAAACAAATACCCTCCTGAGTTCGCTTTTAAGTCCATAGCTAACAACGCCTTCCAGACTCCTTCATAAGGCTCGTCTGTGGTTACTCCTAGTTCAAAGCCTACTTCGTACATAAAGTCAGGAAGTTTTTTGTAGTGAATCATGGAGTTTTTTGTGGATTCTGAGTTAGCTTTCCAAGCAGTTTTGAACTCCTTGCTGAGAGCCACAAACACTCTAAAAATGCTTTCGGGGTTCGTTTTGTAGTCCTCGTAACTCTGAACTACTACCATCAAAAAGATGTTTAGCATGATGAAACTAGTCATCGCCACAAAGCCCAAAAAGTAGATTAAGCACACTGAGTAACTTCTGTGCTTCATTGTGTCAAACATCACATGGTGCCAGTTTTCTCCAGTAGCAACTCTGAAAAGCGCCAGGACTGCCATTCCGAAGTTGTCGAAGTTAGTGTACTCGTCCAGCTCCTTGCCTCGGATTCCGTGGAACAAGTTGGCACCTAAGATTGAGTAAATGACGAGTATGAGTGTAAAGATTGACAGCACGTTCAAAATCCCTGGAAGGGAGTTGTAAGCTACAATTGAGATTCCTTCAATTGAATCAAACAGCTTCACAGCCTTAAACAGTCTGAAAGCCCTGAAAGTCCTCAAAGCCAAAAGCAACTGAGGTCCTATCCGAATCATTTCTGTTTCTTCCCCAATTGAGTAGTTCAGAATTAAGTCCACTACTGAACAAACCACCACAAACAAGTCTAGGCAGTTCCACTTTTGCTTGAAGAACTTTTTAAACCCCAACCCAACCACTTTGACGACTACTTCAGACACCAACACACAAGTGAAAGCCAAGTTCAGGAGTTCCAGTGCCTCCAAGTAAGTGGACGAAGCTCCTTCGTAAAACATTGCCATTTGGACCATGTTCAGAGCTATGCAAACCACTACAAACAACTCAAACTTCTTGCTTTTAGCTAAACTGTGACAGAACTTCACTAGTTTGTTTTCAATCTGCCCAGAAACAAAGGAATCCAGAGACGACTGGGGAATCAGTTCCTGCAGGTCCACCCAAGTTCTTTGAGGCTTGGTTAAAAAGGCAGTGAAGGAGCTTTCGTCGTTCTTTGCTTTTACGAACTGTTCAAATATAACTCCAACCAACAGGTTGAGCAGAACAAAGCAAGAAACCAAAATGAAACTCACAAAGTAGTAAGCAGAGTAAGGCCCAGTAGCTTCTACTGCGTCGTACATTATGTCTGGCCACCCTTCAAGTGAACTAACTATCCACAGGGTCAGCATACTTTCTAGCACGTTGTCAAAGTTGGCGTATGCTTTAACCCACGTGTAGCCATACTCTTCACACTCAAACTGCGTTTCTAAAGCTCTGTTCTCGCAGGAGTAAAACTTCCCTCCAAACAAACTGACTCCCAAAATAGCAAACAGCAACCATATAATGAGTATGACAATCATTACATTCAAAAGAGCCAGAATTGACTGGAACAGAGCTTTGACCACTACCCTCATAGACATGTTCTGGGAAATAAACCTCAAGGGCCTCAAAGCTCTGAGCAGCCTAAATGCCTTAATGGCTTTGAGTTCTTGCAGGAAAACTACTTCTACCAAACTCACAACAACTATCAGGAAGTCTAGTTGGTTCCACTTGTTCCGCAAGTAAGTGCCTTTTTCCAGCACAAACCCTGTAGCAGTCACTTTCACCAAAACTTCTACTATAAAAGCCACCACTATGGCTACATCAAAGTAGTAGGATACTTTTGCTTCTTGAGAGTCTTCTGAAGCATTTAGTAGGTAAGTGTCCCACACTAAGTTCATAGTGCTGAGCACTATAAGTGCCAAGACAACTCTGTCGAAGTTTTCCGACCTACACAACTTAATGCAGAACTTCCTGAGCTTGTTTTGTTTTCTGAGAACAAAGCAAGTTTTCTTTTCCGTGATTGCTGAACTCACAACAGAATGTTTTCTCCAAAAGTTCCTCTTTGTAGTGAGCTCCTCACTACTGTCTAGTTCTTGGTTGTGAAGTAAGTTGCTCACTTTCTCGAACTGTTTAAGGCGTTTGATTCGGGACTTTTCGCGAATGTTCCTTATAATGGTTTTTTTTTTAGAGTCTTTGGGTGCTTCTTCCTGGGGTTCACTGAAAGACTCCAGCAGTATTGCAAGGAACATGTTCAGAATTAAAAAGTTGCCCAAAAATATCCACAAAAAGAAAAAGACTAACCCAAAGTACCCCATTTCACTCCTGACTGCATTGTAGAACACGTCTGGCCAGTTCTCCATGGTCAGCAACTGGAACACGGTCACGAAAGACCAGTTAAAAGAGTCAAAGTTAGCTTTCGGAACCCCTTCTTCAAAGTTAAACTTGCCTCCAAACATTTCCATCCCAAGCAAGGCAAACACCACCAAAAACACTCCCAAAAACACTCCCAAAGAAACAAAGTTCGAAAAGTTGTCTGCCAGCACGTTGAGTATACGAGTCAGTGGCTCTAAGTAGCTAAAAAGCTTGGCAACTCGAAGCAGCGATAAAGTTTTAATTGTTTTGAAGGCCGACACTGAAGAAGTTGTGTCTTCAAACAACAGGACTTCCAGTAAACTCAGCACAACCACTGTTGCGTCGAAGCAGCACTGGAAGTCCCCAAAGTACCCCTTCAGGCCGTAGCCAAAAAGCTTCAATGCCATTTCAGCCACGAAAACAAAAGTAAACACCAAGTTTGTCAAGTAAACAAAAGTTTTTAAGTCTTCAGGTGCTCCGTAGTGGTCTACTGACAAAACTGCAGTGTTCAAAATGATGCACACTAGTATTGTGTTTCTGAACCCCGAACTCTCTACAAAGCCCTTCAAGAAACTAGACATTTTTGCCAGTGCTCCTTTTAAACCACTTTCCCACAGCACCAGTTCCATTTCAGAGAGTTTCCTGACAAATTCTAAGTTTTTACTGTCGTTGTTGCTTACCTGGAACCCAGACCATTTCCCCACAACCACTAGTTGCTTTCTGTCAGTTCCAAAAGTTTCCTCAACACTATTTTTTGCGTAGCAATTAACTGCTTCAAAAGCTCCTTGGCACCCGTACTTTTTAGAAAGTGAATTGAAAACTTCGAACTTAGTTCTTACTGGTTTTCGGAGACTCTCAGAGTCTTCTAGGTCAATGGACTCAAACTCAAGTTGTGGGGCTTCGTTTTCGTATTTGAATTTGTAAGTTTGGTTTTTCCTGAGTTGCACTCCTAGTTCTTCTGGGATCACGTCTTGGCTGGACTTACTAGAAACAGTGAAGTCTTCTCTAATCTGGGCTTTCAGTTCTTGGTCCGCGAAGACTTTAGTTTCTTTCCTCATGAGACCAGAAACTTGCTTTGCTTCGCCAGAATTTATTGTGCTAAAGTAGTTTGTTTGCTTAGGTTCGGTCTGGGAGTTGTCGCTGTATTTTTGGTGCTGTTTGTTTATCAGCATTTCAATTATTGTTTCAGTAGCTAAGTTTTCTTGGGCTTCAGAGTTCTTTTCTTCAGGTTCTCCTTTGACTGAGTTCATGGCTTCGTTGAACTCAGAGTTGATCACTGCAATCACTAAGTTCAGAATGAAAAAAGACCCTAAAACAACCAAAGGCAAAAAAAGGAAAACTGCTGAACTCCCTAAGGCTCTCTGGGCGTCATTCATTACTTCAGTCCACCCTTCCAAGGTAACGCACTTAAACACAGCTATCAAAGCAGAAAATATGTTGTCGAAGTTAGTCACTCCCCAGTTAGGGTTGTCTAATCCCTTCACACACTCGGAGTTCCCTGCACACTCTCTGTTGCCACAGATCTCGTCCCCAAGAACTCCACTTTCCATGTCCAAACACCTCATTTTGAAGGTCCCTGCTAAAGTATGCAGTCCCATTGTAGCAAAAATACCCAAAAAGAACATTAAAATCAAAGTGAAGGTAAATAGTGGTTTGAGACTTCCTATCAAAGCTTCAAAAACTACTCTCAAGGCCCTAACTGAGGCAATGCTTCTCAAAGGACGCAGTAAACGGACACTCCTTAGAGCAGCTAAGTTAACTATCTCGTCTGCAAAGTAGTCCATCCACCCAGACACCACTATCAAAAAGTCCAGAATGTTCCACGTTTCCCTGAAGTAAGTTTTTTTTCCGACAACCAGCCCTTGTGCCAGCATCTTAATGAAAGCTTCAGCTGTGTAGATGTAAAGAACCAGATTTTCGAACTGTTGGAGGTAAGGTTCTTGTTCCTCTACTAAGGGATTCTCAAGACTCATTGCAATGATGTTCAGGAATATCACTCCAGTGATGAACCACTCAAAACTCCTTGAACTTACTAGCACCCTGCAGAGTTCTCTGGTTGCTTCTTCCACCCTCAAAAAGGCCTTCCTCAATTCAAGTAGAGGATATTCACTCTGCATGTTGTCTATTTCTTCGTACCTGTTCACTTTTCTAACTGTAAAGTAAGTATCTGTAGTTTTGGTTTGGTACTCTACTTGAGCAGCCTTTTCCAAGACTTTGCGGTAGTCTTCGTAGGATCCCTGGGATTCAACCGACCTGTTAATGGGTGAAATCAAACTTTGGCTAAAGTCTTTGTTGTCACTTATTCCCAAACTTTTCTTAGCTTTGGGGGAACTAACTGCTGAAAACAGATTCGGTTCAAAATCTAAATCAAGTTGAACTCCTAAACTGTCCACTTCTTTCATAGTTTTATTATGAATTGACTTCTCAAAATTCAATTCTATATTTCTAACGCCCTAACTAAGGTTTATTGTACAACAAAATGAAGCCAAAAACTATGCTTTTCCTTTTGCTGTGTCTTCAGACCATTGCAGGGGAGTATGTGTCTTGCTTGAATTCCTTGAAATCTTGGGTACTTGCTATACCTGAGCAGTTCAGTCAGAACCCAGAGGGTTACGGAGCCATGGTAGCTTACTCAGGCAAGCACATAAACGACATGGGCCTGTATTACGAGTGTCTGCAGACACAAGACGCCAACTACGTTGTGTTTCAACTCCACGAAATCCCCAGCATAGTAGTGGGTATGTGTCTTCCTAAGAACTGCACAGAAGAAGACTACTGGGAAATAATCCAGAACTCCAAGCACCACCCAGACATATTCCAAGCTTCTCCTCTTAGGAAACTCCAACAAACTCAGTTTGAACTCGACCTCAAGATCTTCATCCACCGAGAAAAGTACACAACTCTAGATGCTGGGGCTTGTGTAATGCTGGCCTTTGTTTGCACTTTGCTAGGAGTGTGCTTGGTTGCTACTGGGGTAGACTACTCCCAAGAACTCAAAAAACAAAACCCGAAACACAAACGTTCGGTTTCAAGCGAAAACAGCATAGTGAAGGAAGACCCTGAGTCTGTCCAAACAGACAGTTTTATTAAGAAAAGTTCTTTTGCTGAGGAGTTCGTTCCCTCAAAAGGGCTTAAGGTGCTGCTTGCCTTTTCACTCTACTCCAACTCAAAAAGGCTTTTTGAACCAAAGCAAGAAAAGTCAACTTTGGACATTTTGAACGCCATGAGGGTGCTTTCCATTTTATGGGTGATTTTAGGCCACTCAGAGTACTTCAGACTGCTAGACTCAGTCATGCTGAACTTACAAGACGTAGAAAGCAAGTTCAAGCACTTCAACTACACTATTTTGTTTTCAGGCCCCTTTGCTGTGGACACCTTTTTCTGGATTGGAGGGTTCCTGCAGAGTTACATTGTGGTGCAGAGACTCACAAGCAAAGGCAGTTTGAACTGGTTGTTGGTGGTGTTCCACAGACTTTTGAGGATTNTGCCTTTGTTTTTGTTTGTGATTTGTTTGAGTTGGAGTTTAGCTAAGTACATTGGAGATGGACCTAAGTGGTACAACGCAGACCAGATAATGCACAGGGACTGTTCAGAGTACTGGTGGACCTTTTTGCTGTTCGTGAACAACTTCGTGATGCCTAAGGACAGAGACGTGACTTGCTTAGTAGGTGCCTGGTACATTCCTAACGACATGCAGTTCTTTTTGGCATCCTTACCTGTGTTTTACTTGTACTGCAAAAAAAACCGACTTTACGGTTGGGGAGTGTTTTTGGCAATGACTCTGCTGTCCGTAGTAATTGGAGGCATCATTGCTTACGACAAAGAGTTCAACGTAGTGCTTTACGCTCCTGAAAACATCACTTACATGCGGGACTTTTACTACAAGCCTTACTGCAGAGTTGGGCCTTATTGCATTGGGGCTTTGGCAGGGTTTGTTTACTTCGCTTTTACTCAGAGACAGTTCGGAACTAGTTTTGACTCCTTTGCCTCCAAGGTTTCTGAAGGCATCCACAAAAGTACTTGGAAGAGGTATGCTTGCTACGCTTCAGGACTCTTTTTGATCAACTTAATCATCTTTGTGCAGTACAACGCTTACCAGGACATGGACAAGTGGACTAGGATGCAGAACACTAGTTACTTTGCCTTTTCAAAGGTAGTTTGGGGCCTTGCACTTAGTTTGGTGTTTTTGCCTATGCTAATGGGCCACAACAAGCTAGTTGCAGCCTTTTTGCAGTCTGACTGGTGGACTGTGCTTGCTAGACTGACTTTTGGAGTTTACTTAGTCCACATGGTGGTGGGCCAGATTGTTTTTATGAGTCAGCCCACCACTGTTTACTTCAGCCAAACCAACGGACTCATGGATGCCCTTTTTTTGGCTTTTATGTCCTTTGTGGTGGCAGTTCCTCTGAACCTGATGATCGAAAGTCCAGTCATCAACTTAGAAAAACTTTTAATTAAAGGACTGTAAATACAGGTCAAGAAAGCTCTGCTAGCTCTTTCTTCATGGTTTTCACCCTGTTAACTACTACTTGCAGTTTGGCTTGTTGTTTTTGCTGTTTGAAATACTTAGCAAGTTCTACGTCGTGCTGGATTTGGTTGTTGAGGACTTCTTTGTACTGTTCTGGAGTAATCATTCCGTTTTCAGTTTGCGTTTCAATTATAGACATCTTTTTCATGACTTCTCTTTGTTTGTTGAGTAGAGACCCAGGGTCTTTTCCGTTAGACCTGCAAGCTATTATTGCTTGTTTGAGGTTCTCTATTTGGGCTTCAAGCACTTCGTAGGAGTTCAGGTTCTCGATGCAGTTGGGGTCTTCTAGTTCTTGTTTGGAAAAGTTCCTCGGGTTAAATTCTTCTTTGGAGTCTTCTTTGGACTTCTTTTCGGGTTGCTTGCTTTGTTGTTTTTCAAGTTCCTTAAAAGCAGGCACCAAGGACTCCACGTACTCTACGTTTTCTGTGACTTGCTTCACTTCGTTCTTCACAAAGGCTTTTCTTACCTTAAGCACCAACTCCAAGTTAGGACCTTTCCGGCTGAAAGGAACAGTTAGTTGGTAGCTGCAGGTGTTTCCGAGTTGCTCCAACTTAATAGTTGCTTTTGCTTTTGACTTGTTGCTGCGGATTGTGTGGCTTTCAAACACCTCAAAGTTCATTCTTCTTCTGTAAAGAGAACTGTAAGTCTTGGGGTCAAGTTGGACACGCAGGAACTCCTTGAACCCTTTTTGGTTCAGTTTTTTAACTGCAGTGGTTCTTCCTTTGTACACTTTATCAGAAGCACCTGTAAGTGAGTACTCCACAAAGTACTGTTCGGAGTCCTTGAGTCCTTCGCACTTTCCAAAGTAGACTTCAAGCACTCCTTCAGGTACTTCTTCATTGATCGCAGGAACTGCTCTCAGGGCACTCTTGACTCCTACTTTAGGAGGAATTTGCCAGGGGTTCTGCATTGACTCTTCGAGTTGCTTTGCTTGTTTTTCGCAGTCAAGCATTTCTTTTTTGAACACTTTGGCAGAGTCAGTGTCTTTGGTCTTCAAAGCCTCCAGGGCCTTTTCCTTGGCTTCAGCTGCCTTTTGCAGACAGAACTTCTGCAGCTTAGCTATGGACTGTTTGCGTTGGGCTTCACTCATGCCTGTTATGTCTTCTGGGGTCAGAGGTAAGAACTCTTCTGAGGGTTGGTTGCCACTTTTGAATTCTTCGATGTTCCTGTGGACTTTTTCTGTCTTCTGCAGAACCTTTTCGCACCTTTCACGGGCTCCTATCCCTTTCAAGTAGTTAAAGGCTTCTTTAAGTTCTTCAAAAACTTCATAGTGTTTTCTGTACCTAAAGTTAGTTTGCATCAGGTGTTCATGGATGCTTAGGGTTTGATCTTGAGGTTGTTCTAGAGTTTCTTCGTTTCTTCGTCCTCTTCGTCTTCTTCGTCTTCTTCCAGTTCTTGCTGCATTAGTTGGACGTGTTTGGCAGTTTTTTTGGTGGGTTTGAGTTGGTGTTCTTGGATTTTTTTGTGCAAAGAAGCCACATACTGTTCTTGTGAAATGATTCCTGAGTTGATGTTAGCAGTCAGCAAGTCAATAGCCATGTCTAGTTTTTCAACTAAGTCTTGGTTCTTGTTTCTTTGTGCTTGTTCTTTTTCGTACTCCAGCACTGACATACTCACTATAGAGTCGTAGTCGAACTCCTCTGGTTCTTCTTGTTTCCTGCTTCTAGCAATCTCCAGAACTTTCTTTTCTTTCTGGAGACTTTGCAGTTCCAACTGGAGTGACTTGTACTTCCTGAGCCACTCCTTAGCTTCTTCAATGCTGCCTTGTTTCTTGCACTCCAGAGCCTGTTGTTTGCAGCTTTCTATTTGTTGAGTGAGTTGTTCTTCCCGGGGAGGTTCTGGAGCACCACCTAGTTCACTCAGCTCTGCAGCCAAGTCAGGGTCTTCTAGGTCTTCTTCGTTGAGTTGGGTTTCTTCTATGTTCTCCGTAAACTTGAACTTGGCATGCACGCCTTGGAGTTGCTTTTCTAATTCTTGCTCTAATTCGGACTCGTCAAACTCTTCCTCCTCACTTTCTTCCCAACCTGCTTCTTTGAGTTCTTTGAGTAGTTTCGGGTCGTTTAAGTCAACTTCTAGGTTGCCTGAGTAGTTGAAGCTAGGTTCCATTTATTAAGACTTTATGATAAAGAATGAACTATTTTGCTTTCTTCTCTTCTAGTTTGGGTAGCCCTGACTCGTTTGAAGCTTTTGGCTTCAATGCTTTCAGGAACTGCTTCTTTCAAAACATCCAACAGCACGTCTGTGCGCTTCCTCATGCGCATGTGCAAGTAAGTTTTGCATGCATGGATATGGTAGTTCAAGTACTGTCTGAAACAACACAACTGGCGTGCACACTGCTCAGGGTCTTTTGAGTGTTCTTTCAAAACCGTGAAACTCAAAAACCCCACAGAAGGCTTGCGTCCAGAGTTGGGGAAGGACCGGATGTACTCGGGACTGTTCGGAGAAAAAGTAACTAAGGGAGAGTTGGGCACTTGTCTTTTAGCTTCAACGAATTCTTGCACAAACACCTTAGCAAAGCTAGAGTCAGTGCTGTCGAGGAAGTTTATTTCAAAAACAAAGGACACTCTGCTTTCTCCAGGCACTACCCACAGGTACTCGTTTTTGCGCAGCAACACCTCTGCAGGAGCCACCGAGTTGTTTCTTAGGCCTTCAAGTGCCTGCAGAAAAGGTCCAGACATCAACACTACTCTTAAAATGCTCAACTGGCAAGCTACTTGGTTGGCGAGGTTTTGCTTTTCAGCAGGGTCGTCTGAATTAGTTCGCTCAACAGTCAGTGCAAAAGTGTTTGGCGAAGTACTTGACTCGAAGTTGGAGTAGTTCCTTTGCAGAGCTGCCAGTCCTCCAGCTTGACTTACAGAGTCTAGGTTTGGAGAGTAAATAGAAACACTTAGTCTGTTGCTATCTAAGCCCTTAATGAGGTACAAACACCCGTCGAAGTCCGTGAGTTTCACGTCAGTTTTCACGAAGTCTGTTTCTGAACTCAACAGTGACTTTAAAGAAGCCAGCAGAGCTGGGTTTTCGTGTTGGATGGCCATCATTTTAATTTTTATTTGAAGAAGTAATCTTGTGCTGGATGTCTTGCACTTTACCCTTAGTTGCAAAGCGCATCCCCATCTTAATCAGCAAGTAGAACCAGTAGAAGTGCAGCACCAACAAGAAGTGCAGCATTCCGCCTAAAAGCCACATGCCGTGTATATCTTCGTAAACTGGGTTGAAGTAAGTAGCTGTGGCTATCAATTCTACTGGGAAAATGACTAGCCTTGTATACGCCCAAGAAACCATCAGCAAAGCGTAACTTGCCAGGGTGGCTTTTTTGAACTCAGTGTCAACAAACACCCTTGTGAAGTACACAAACATGTCTGAAATGTCGTGAGTGAACAACACCAACAAAGACATAGTCACGTAGTTCATGTAGTAAGCTAGGCCTATCAAAAAGACTGTCATTGAGTGGTGCAGAAGCATTTCGATGAAGTCGTTGCGAGGCTTGCTCAGAACGTGGACTATGAAAGAGTTCGTGTGGTACGCCAGCTGAACCATTAAGTACTCCCTGATCAAAGGGAACTCCTCTGTGCCTTGGTAGGGGAAGTCCTTAAACATTTGTTTAACGTCTCCTTTGCCTCCAAGCGACTTGGGCAGGAAGTAGGAGTCTTTAGCAACGTAGTAGGCAAAACACACCGAAAACACAAAGTAGCCCGTTTTAAATATGCAGTCAATCTGTCGTTTAGCCTTTTCTTGTCTTTCTTGTTCAGAGTAGCGCTGGGATACCAACTTGGTGGTTGAGGACAAAAGAGTGAACCTCATGAAGTTCTGGACTAAAACCAGTACTGCCAAGGCTTTGGCCATCAGCCACAAGTCTTCGTACGAAGGCCAGTTGTAGTCTGGGTTCCCTTGTTTTCTAGACTCAACTATTTTGTTGAACTCCTTCAGGAAGGCAGCCAAAAAGGGAAATATAAGGATAAACATCAACAAAAACAACAACTGCACTTTCCTGCCCCCAATGATGATCCAAATCAAGTCAGTGATTGGGAAACGTTTCGGAACTATTTCTGACTTTTCGTTTTTGGCCATATTAATAGTTACTTAAGACGCTACTTAAAGGCTTTTTGACTAAAAAGTAAAACCAATAAAGGTTGAGGCACAAAACAACATGCATCAAAAGGTTAAGAACTAAGTAACTCTTGTTGTCAACTAGCAAAGAGTACGACTGGTTGTACAAAATGTGAACTGAACTGAACCAAAGTCTTAAGTATGCCCAAGAAATCACCAGAATTCCCAAACTGAGTCTAAACAACAACCCACACCCTAGTTCGTAGAATATCTTTGTCAAGGACACAAAGATCTCTGGCATGCTGTGCACGTTCAGCACAAGCACTGACACGTACTGCAGACCTAGTAACTTCCCCAGAGCTACCAAAATCACTGCTACTGTATGGTGCAGCAGAACCTCCACAAAGTCTTTTCTAGGCGGACTTAGAGTGTGCACTAACCACCAAAACACGTTGTAACCAAACTGCACGTCCAAAAAACTCCCAAGGCCTTCTCCAGTCATGAGCAAGTAACAGCCTGCCCCAAAACTTAAAGTAAAAAACACCCCCTTAAACACCTCGTTAGTCAGTTTNTGCGCTCTTTCTTCCCTCAACTTGCCAACTAGCTTTGCAGTTATGCTTTTCCTACAAAAGGGCAAAAGGAAGTACTTCAGACTGCACATTGACACAAATAACCCAGCAACCCAGACACACCCGCTCCTGAGTTCACTCAGTGAAGCTTTGCTAGAGCTTGAATCCCAGTCCTTAAGTAACCAACCCGTAAGTGGAACTAGCAAAGCCAGCACTAACAAAAACAAACTCTGCAGAAAGTTTTGTCTCACAAAGGTCCTCACGAGTCCTTTAACTCCTAACTCCATTACACTGCTTATAAATGGGACAACCACAACGTAGGAAAAAGACCACTGCCAAAGACAAGTCAGTCCACAGAGCTGTGAAAAACAAACACTACCAAAAAGACATCGACCAAATCCACAAGGACTTAGAACCCCAAAACCACCAAAAACTAACTAACCAAGAAATTGACGAAGAACTTCCCGGACAGGGCCAACACTACTGTGTGCCCTGTGCAAGGTACTTCATCGACCAAAGCAGCTTAACTCAGCACTGCAAAACCAAACCTCACAAAAAAAGACTCAAAGCCCTCAAGGAACAACCTTACTCGCAAGAAGAAGCTGAAAGGTGCGCAGGCATGACCAAACCTTCCCGAGACATCACAATGAAATCCTAAATAATAACATAATTCATGGAGTCCAAAAGGGTAAAAACAACAGACTTTGAGTTCCTAGAAACTCTCGGCAGGGGTTCCTACGGAAAGGTAGTAAGAGCCCTTAAACTAGACACCCAGCAACTCTACGCTATAAAAGTAGTTAAGAAAAGCCTACTTAAAAGGGTAACTCCAAAGCAGGAAAACAAGGTCAAGCAAGCCCACAACGAAAGAAACATTCTAGCACAACTCAAGGGAGAACCAGGGGTTGTCAGTCTCCACTACACTTTCCAGGACTCCCACAACTTGTACTTCGTCCTGGAACTTTGTCCGTTTGGCAACCTTTTTTCCCTGATTTCTAAGTTCCAAAAGAACTTTCCCCTCGAACTTGCCAAGTTCTACACTGCACAACTCGTTTTCACTCTGGAAAGACTGCACTCCTGCGGAGTTGTCCACAGAGACATCAAACCCCAGAACTTACTTTTGGACAAAAACTACCACTTGAAACTAACTGACTTTGGCTCAGCCAAAGTAGAAGAAACTCCACTTCAAAAAACCCGAACAAACACCTTCGTAGGCACAGCAGAGTAAACACTACTTAGGTATGTTGCGCCTGAAGTCCTTTACGGGCACACTGTAGGCCCTCCTGCAGACCTTTGGGCTCTTGGATGCCTAGTTTTCCACTTGCTGACCTCCTTTCCTCCATTCCAGGCTGAGAACGACTACCTTACTTTTGAAAAAGTCAAAAAGGCAGACCTCGAGTTTCCAGAAGGCTTAACTAGTGAAAGTGTGCACCTCATCAGGATGCTGCTCAAACAAGAGCCTTTGAAACGACTGGGCTCTGGAGTTCCTGGTTCTCCAAACGATTTCCAAGCCTTGAAGTCGCACTCCTTTTTTTCTGGAATCAACTTTGAAGAGATTTATACCCTAGACCCTCCCCTGGACTTTGTGCTTAGCCCTAAGCACTCTGACGACGAGGAACTTAAGTTGCCCCAAACTCTAGTGTCTGGAGTAGTTAAGTTGTGGGAAACTTGGATATACAAAAGAAGGCTGCTTTTCGTCACCGATGAACCCAACATTCTTTACTACGACACAAAAAGTGAGTACTTAGGAAGCATCAACTTCAGTTCTAGTTTGAAAACTAAGATTCGGAGCAAGAAGTGTTTTTGCTTAGAGACTCCCAACAAAACTTACTACTTCAAGGCTGTAGACTACGACGCAACCCACTGGGTTTCAGTCATCAATGGGCTGCTTAAAGTTTAAGCTATAAATACTTTAGTCAGATTCTAAGTTGCATCACTTATCAAAGCAGATCTTGTGATCATCACTCAAAGTCTATACAGTTGTTCCAGCTTATGACTCAGTCACGCTTAAGGAAGGCAACTTTAAGAGTCTGGATCCCTGTTCCACATATTCCATTAATATGTGATTACTATTAAATATGAATTAACTCTTAAAAGTCTTAGGAAACTTACTTAGAAAGTAAGACTTTAAGTCGTTTATGTTGTTCTCGTACTCACACTCTTGCAAGTAAGTTTCTAAGTAAATCAGTGGTCTTTTTAGGGGGTCTGTCAGTCGAATGAGGTTTTCAATGTAACTGTGCATGCTTTTGAACACTGGAATTTCTGCGTGGGTCTGGATTTTTATCTTCCTAAACTTCTTTTCGAGCCTTTTTCTTTTGCTTTCTGACAAACCAGTGACTTTTAGTTTGTGGAAGTTGTTTTTGAACCTCCAGTACTCAGAAAGCATTTCTAAGTAAGGAACAAGTTTTTCCTTCTTTCTTTTTGTTCGGTTCATCTTAGGGTGGGTGTTGGGCCTACTGAGTTTTAAATTAAACAACAACACAAAGCAGTCAAGTAACTTCAGCACTTCTTTGCTGACTGAGTTTTGGTTACTTTGACTTATGTGGTCAGTTACCCTTCCCAAAGAGAACTTGTCAATTTCGTCTAGAGATCCTTCCAGTTCCTCAAAGAGTCTCGAAACTCCAATTGCTTCTTTTGAAAAGTGATTTATGTAAACTCCAAACGACTTTTGGTACTCTTCTTCACTGTTTAGTGGAGACAGTGGACTGGCTACTTGGAACTTGTAGAACTTTACAACAGCCTTATTGAACCTCTTATTTACTAGTCTCAACGGAACCAACTCGAAACTCACTGCCCAATCTAAGTAAACAAACAAGCAGTTCACCAAAATGTTGTCTGACAAAGATTCCATTACAAACTATGGAAACCAAACTGTTTAAAAACCTGCGTTCTATGGACTTTAGCCAAGTTTTACTGGAAGCAGAAAACCTTTTACTGAAAAAGTCAGGCACTCCTAAACTGCACTCTGCCATGCTACAAAGGTGCTCTGAAACATACCGGAAAGAAAACACCAAGGATGCTTGTAGGCTGTTTGAAATTTACAGTCAATATAGACCTAGTTCTGAGTCCTTCAAAGAAACATTTAACCAACTCCAAGAAAAACTACTGCCGAACTTAGTTGAGTTCAGAGACTGCCTAAGTGTGCTCAAAACAACCAGTGCTTACAACACAGGAAGCAAAGAGTTTTACTTAGCAATCCACTCTAAGATGCTTGAGAGTTTCCCTGAAGAACTGCACCCTAAAGAAGTAGCTATTATTTCCAACAGTTTTTGCAACCCACTAAGGCAACTCCCACACAGACAGTCAATTTACGAACCCCTTGAAAACAAAATAAGCTCCTCAAAGTACCTAGTCTTTACTATGCAGGGCTTTTTACTTGCACAGAAAGGGTCGCCTTCTTTTGTTCCTAAAGTTTGCAGAATCTTTAAAGACAGCCTAGACAACTACAACCCTTCAGAACTCTCACATGCAATCCACTTGTTTACCCTGTTCAACTACCGAGACATTGAGTTCTACAAACTGCTAGAAGAACAACAGTGCAAGTTGGGTTCTTTCCAGGACTGGGTTGACGGAGCTCAGGACTTAGCCGGGGTAGAGATTTATCCTGAACTGTTCCTACAGCAAATCCTCAGCCACCTAGAAGAGTCAAGGGACCTCATGCAACTTACTGTAGTGGAGTGGGTGCTTTTAAAGTTCAAAAAGACCCCCACAGAACACTTTTTCCAAAAACGAAGGGAACTAACTTTTCTTTCTAACTTTAGTGAACTTAAAGAACACCTAAAACTCAGGTACTGGATAAGTAATTAACTACTGGAAGGACTAGGTCTCTTGAGCTTGAGTTTCTGGATTAAGAAGTTGTGCCACTTAGCCCGGAACACTTCAGACACAGTTGCAGTTGCCAACAGAAAAAACAGGCCGTAACTAAGTAGTATCTTCCTGCCAGACTTCATTTAACTAACAGCACACAAGTAAGTGCACCTGCTTAGATCGCTAATCCATTTAATGCCTTGGAAGAATTTAATGGCGTCTATTTGGCTAGAACCAATAGTTCATGAAACTACAGGGTACCACTCGGACCCGATCAAACTTAGAAGACCTCTGCAAGTTTCGCAAATCAGAATAGCGAAGCCCGACACAGCCATTTCACAATTGGAGTTCCTTGCAAAGAACCTGAGGCTACCTTCTGACGAATTAGTGAGCATAGAGAAGCTAGAAAGAGTAGAACCAATGGGAAATGATGTTCAGGTAGCTTTGGATGAGCCAATACTGACGAACTACATTTTGGTGAAAGGCGAATTCAAGAACCTCTCTTTATGTCTAGAAGCTTCCGAAGCTACTCTTAAACACGAAAATATAACACTTAGGCCGGTAAATTCGAATTTAGACAGAAGAGGATGTAGAGTTGCTTGCAGCGTGTCCCCTAGGGTGGCCCGGTCTTTTACGGTACTGGGTTGACTCAGAAGGTTCAGGCGAAGTCCACTCTCTGCGCTACTCAGGACTAGGCACTCCTGGAGACCATCCCTTGGTAAGCGTAGGCCCTCCTACTCCCTACTTGCCCGAAGCTCTCGTCGATACAACCTTAACTGCCCTCCAAAGCCAAAACATACTCCAAATTAAGTCTGCACTCCACTTAGTTGACCTAGCAGGCGGACAACTCATAGGCTCAGTGCGTGACCTTTTGTTGGCTTTTACACACCCCAGCAGTTGCTCAGTCTTCAAACTCAACATTGTCCGTGCAATAAGTTCAGTGCTCCACAACCCCCACAACTTCCACTTCTTCATGCATTCAGACATTACTCAGGGCTTGGATGCGAAGACAGCACATACTCACTTTGGCTATGGCAAGGCTAAGAAAGAAAACCAGAAAAAGCTAAAGACAGAAGAAGATGGAGTCTATACCTCTGGGTACCAAGTCATGCTGGCTCACCTGAAGAAACCCTTTAAGTTAGCTAATGCTATCAAAGCTCTTCTTAACAAGGCAGGGTTGTTTGAACTGCTAGAAAGGTTGCAAAAGGCTGCCAACAAACTGGATGAGGGAGTTCTGCCTTTGCTCGACACTGTCAGAAAACACCTTAAACTTCAACTCCTTCAAACATCAACAGTCCACATGACTAAGCACGAGTTCTTAGTAGGCAGACTCACGGCAGACTTCACTCAAGTGTTTCCCCTGAGCTCCCAACTGGTTCTGGGTGACAGCCTTTCAGTTTGGCTGGCCCACACCCGTTTCTTAAGAAACTTGCTACTCGTTATGCTGCACTCACCTTTCCGGGAGTCCCCCACAGACTTCAGAACTTTGTTCATTGCAGTTGCAGACATCTTTTTGACTCTAGTGAGGTCCCGCGGAGGAGTGTTTTTTTTGAGTCAGCACAAAAGAGTTGTTTTGCACACAGTAGCTGTTTTAGAAGCCATCGAAGGACCTCAAGAACCTGGGGAAGTCTCTCTTTTGGAGGAAGAGTACTTGCTAGGATTAATTCCTGTTGAAAAAGTTGCAGTCTACGCAAAGCAGTTGTCTGCTATTCTAAGGGCTTTTTTGAAGCTTTCTGAAATAGTGGCAACACTTATGAACCAAGACTCAGGTTTGGGACTCAAGGAACTTTACTGCTACTTGAATTCTCTGCACCCCGACTTTCCTTTTATTCCTCACCAAGCCTTCTACACCATTTGCCGACTCCACCCCCAAGTTTTTGACTACGTTTTGCAGCAAATCGACCCCAACTCTGAGATTGGCATGATCAAGAGTTTCTACGGCCTAGAAATAGCTGCAGCTGTCCTGAAAGAGGACCGAAACGCTGAGCTCATTTTGCTGAGAGGAAACTACATCAGAGAAGTTCTCGGACCCCTGGCTGAAATAAACACTTTGTTCAAGAAACAAACTGACCTTGTTTTGGAGTGGGCAGGTAGACGCAACTTAAGCATTGACTCCTTAATAGAAGAGGTGAAGGAGTCTGGGGGAGTCAAAAGCGACTCGGTTGCTGGCAAAAAGAGCCACTTGCCAATAGGTGGTGTGAATGACTGCGAAGTTGAAATTGGAGAGTTTGGTTTAATGAGTGAAAGTGGGTCTAAAATCATTCCACTGAGTTCTGCATTGAGGACCCTTAACTCTGTGATTTCAACTTCGAAGGGGGTTTCTGTACAGCTTGTGTCTAAGGGCTTTTTAACAGTTCTTTCGAACCTTGTAGGCAAGGTCACCTACATACTCCACACTCTGTACTTGTGTCCCTTCAACACAGAGGCCTTTGTGCTTGACTTTAAAAACCAACGCAAAACTGAACACTTTGAACTGTTGTTGCCATGCTTCAACATGCTCAACATCATCTTGGAACAACTTTTAGCGACTAACTTGTTGCTTTACAACAACTCTTACTTGCTCGAAAACATAGTGCACGTTTTTTGCATCTCAGACCTCATTCTCAGCAAACAAAACGACATCACTGTCCACAAAGTGTCCCGTTTGATCAAAACAACTCTTATTCTCTGGGGCCAAGAAGCCAACTTCACAGCCGTTTACCTCCCTGTGGTCCTTGAGCACGCTTTCCAGTACCCTTTCAAAGCTAGTGCAGTTATGAACCTCCTAGGTGGGTTGTTTGAGCACTACATCTCTTACAAAGACCCTTCTTTTGGGTACAGGTGCCTCAGCTACTTAATGCAAGAACCTGCTCCAGTTCTTTTTTCTCCCCAACTGATGTACTACTACTTAATGAAGGCCGAAAACACCGAAGCTGAAGACAAAATACTCAAAACCATGATGCTCAAGTACGAAGACGTCAAGGACAGAAGTTCCCGCAAGTACGAAGCACGTCAGGTCTGGGAAACTAAACAGGTCCCTTCTCTGCTCCACTCCCGCAACAACTCCATACTCAAAACTCTTTTGAAGGGCTTCATTCCCTCTAACTCTTACGACTTAAACACAGCGCTTCTCAGGCTGCTTAGGTGCATAGCAGCAGTTGGCCACCTAGAAGGAACACAAACCATAGTTGAAACCCTAGTGGGGCACCTCGAAGCTGAAGAAGACCTCCAGGCCAAAGCTCTCTGGGCCTTGGTAGCTGTGACAGAAGTCCCTATCGGCAAAGCTGTGTGTTTAAAGCACTCCCGACTTATAGTTCCCTTTTTGCGCAAACACCAAGTTTTGGCTCTGAGGATCTACAGAAACTTATTGGATCCAAGCATAGGCGACGACTTAGACCTGCCCCAACTAGTAGAAATCCAGAACTTCCTTTTGGAACTAAGACCTCTACTTTCGTTTTACGTGCCAGGCATGGAAACCAACATGTCAGTAGAAGAAGAAGAAGACGACCTTTACGGAGAGTTCGTTGAACCTGTTAACCAGCAAACTGGGTGTGACTGGGAATTCACTTTCTGGGCTTTAAAATGCACTTTGGAACTAAGCAAACACGAAGTCGGAAAATCTGTGATCCAGTGTGGCCAGTTCCCCTACGACCCGAACTCCCCTCCTTCTCTCGACTTCAGTGAGTGCTTGAACAGGCTAAGTTTAGCACTCCAAAAGCCAGAAATGTTCGAAAAAGTCCTTGCTTTGACTGAATTGATGGTTCAAGTTCTAAAAGAAACAAGTTCAGCTATAGTTCCAAAAGACTCACTTGAAAAATTAAAACTCAATTTAGAGTCCTTCAAAAACAAAAGGGTAGAAAACGTACTTGAACTTCTTAAAAAAGTTCCTGAGTCGGCTAAGCCTTCCAGCAGCAGTCCTAAAGACCCTAAAGAACTTTCTCAACGGTTCACTAAACTAACTCCTGAGTACCAAAAAATCAAAGAGTTCCAAAAAAACGTCAAAAAGAGCCACAAAAAAGAAGTGGTTGAAGGCAAAAGGGCTGGAGAAAAACTAGAAGTGAAGCCCATCCAGTTCCTAACCGACCTGGTGCCTCCTCCCTACCCACCGCTTTTCAAATTCAAAGGTGACCTCAAGAGTTGGTGGACACGAGAACACCAAGAATTCATCCCAGAAGTCACCTTAGAAAAGATGCAAGCTGAAGAAGAAAGGCACAGGTCCCAACAAGTTCCCCAGATGCTCCAGTACCCACGCATGTACTCCATGCAAAGCAACTTCAGCGACGCTGAAAGGAACGCCTTACAAGAACTCATGCAGTTACTACAGAGAAAAGACCGCAGTCACGACCCAAGGCTCCAGCTCCGCATTGAGCACTTACTCACAGAACATCCAAATTTGTGTGAATATATTTCTAGCAGAACTTAATCATTCTAAATTTAAATGGAACACTCACATTCCAGAGTGGCTGACAAGTTTCCCGGGCATAAAGACCCAGCATACAAAACTAAGGACAAAGAAGCCATAAACAACTGGATTAAAAGTTTGGACACTTCCAAGATGAGTGTCATCGAAAGAATGACTCTAGACATAAATCGCAGAGAACTCCTCAAAGCTGGGTCTTTGGAAAGCAACGACTCCAAACCCAAGCCTACAAACAACCAAGTTTTTGAAAGACTCACTCAAGACATCAGCAGAAGAACTGAACACCAAAAACTGGTAGAAAACTTCAAAAAGTCCCAAGAAAAAGAGTCACTTACTTCAAAGAAAGTAGGAAGCAAGGACCAAGTAAACCGCGTCGTTTCAAGACTAAACGCAGACGCTTTGTTGCGGGAAGAACAAGAAAAACTCAGGCAGAGGTTCAAAGAACTCCAAGAAGAACAAAACATAGTTAGGAGTCAGTGCGTTGATGTTGCCCAACAAATCGAAATAGGCAAACGACTCAACTCTGAAGCCCAAAGAAGGGAAGAAAAACTCAAAACTCTCAGAAAACAAAAAGAAGTCTTAGAAAAACAAGAAATTCACCGAATGCAGCACAAACTCCATCCTAACCGCAAGCCCGACCCACTTGTCCTAGAGCGCCTCACTAAAGTCAGATCAAACTCAATCACTAGCGAACAAAGTGCAAAGCAGTCCAAAAGAGTGTTCAATCTTGAAGAAACTAAAAGGTCTGGAGAAAGACTCATGAACAGCCACAAACACCTCAGGAGGTCCGAAACCCCCAAAATAACCACCAAAAGGGTATCTGCCCAAGAATTGACTTCTATCGTTGATAGACTCTACCACAATAAATCCTTCGAACGCCAAAGGGCTTCTTCTAAACCTGACACAAGGCACAAAAACAACAGGAAGCCTCGCTCTTCGCTAAGTAGGAAGTCAGTAACTCCCCAATTGAAACCCTGTGAAACTGAAGTATGTCCAGTTCCTGCACTGTATATTCCAAAGCCTCAAAAAATTCCAGAAGACTACAGAACTGAAGACAACGAATCCTTAGTAGTCACTAATAACACAACATCCTACGCAGAAAACACTAGTGAACAAACAACTTGCAGAGGACCTGTTCTGCCCAAAAATAACTCATTTAGAAAGAGTTTAACTCCTAACCTAAAAGCCAGGCAACTCAGTATCCAAAAACTACATAACTCAGCTAAACTAGTAGGAATCAAAGACTTAGATAAAAAAGTGTTTGAATTAGTGTCTAAAGAAATTGTTTTGCCCTTAGTCGAAAACTGCGAAACCCCAAATAAGTTAGAAGACCAAGAAAACCATAAAGAATTCCCTCTTCTAAGAACTCTAGACCTTGGAAACTACTCACCTAAAATTTCTGAAGAGTCTATTTACCTAATGAGGAACCCGCTCGGCGAACTCAACGCTGTATCTCCAGCTAATAAACCACAAATTACTAACTCATTTGATACATACAAGTTCATTGTTGGCATCACAGAAACTGGAGAATTCATCTATGAAGATTAAGTTAAACTATAAAGTAATCATTACTAAAGACCTCACAATGATTTAGAGTGTTTTTGTATTTCTAGATAAATTTTAATCCTTATAAAACTTTCCGTAAAGCTTTGTGTCCATACTACTTCAAGGAATACGGTGACTCATTAACAAGTTATAAGTGTATTAAGCACTAGTCTCCGGATGTAATGCTTGATTGTGTTGTGCTTAATTATCTGACCAATTTCTAACCAAGCAACACTATTCCGATAACTCACAAACCAATACTTCTCCTTAACTCTTAGTTGAGTAACTAAACTAAGAGTAGCTGAATCCAATAAACTACTTCAAGCTTAAACTTATTAAGGACCGATTCTGGTTCCCTTAAAGTTTTTGTCTTCAGACCTTTTCTGGTATTGCCTGATAAATGGAACCTAGGCTGATTGTTAGCGGAAGTCAGGATAAGACTGTCAGACTTTGGAGGGAAACAAAGAAACTGTTCACCTTTGAAAGAGTGGGTAACCTCAGACCCATTCTCGAGGTGCTTAAGTTTCTGAGTGCTGAAGAGGTCATGGGAATTGCAAGAGTCAACAAGCAATTCTATGAAGCCTCCTTCCACTCCGAAGTAGTCAAGCCTGTGTTCAGACAGGCTAACATTCTTGAAGGCCATACTGACTTTGTCAGATCAATTGCTGTGTCTCTGGAGAAAGGGATACTAGTGTCTGCTAGTGATGATTCCACCATTCGAGTGTGGAGTCTAGCTACTGCACAAGTAACCCAAGTACTCCA
>PR_CR_10_Liq_1_inCRDRAFT_1000192_pt1 | contig 37395 bp, 39 predicted proteins | sample PRCRCaboRojoPR_3_FD_10241 | JGI IMG/M metagenome (IMG submission 10241) | reverse complement strand
TTGGACTCGGTGACCTCTGAGACCAACCGCAGCACGTAGGGGAAATCCTCAGGCTTGGGCAACACCGCCACCAAAGCGCGTTTGGCCAGTCGGCCGTGACCAATTTCGCGGCGCTTAGGACCGAGCATGAAGCTGGTCTCCCCAACACAAAACGGCGGGAAGTTGTAATGAAGCATGAACTGGTCTTTGTACTCGCCTTCGATCGCATCAATGATCTGCGCATCGCGCCCCGTGCCCAGGGTGGCCACCACCATCGCTTGGGTCTCGCCACGGGTGAACAAAGCCGACCCATGGGTTCTGGGGAAAATGGAGGTGTGCATATCCAAAGGCCGCACCGTGGTCAAGTCGCGGCCATCGATTCTGGGGTGACCCGACAGCACCCGATCGCGAACATAATGCTTTTCCAAAGCCGAGAACGCATCGCCGACTTCACCGGCGTCCAACGCCTGGGCATCGTCTTCGGGGCACAGCTGATCAATGACGCGTTTTTTAAGCGCATTAATCGCTTCGCGGCGCTGCACTTTGTCGGTGTGTTGATAAGCCTCATGCAAATCATCTCCGACAAGCGCTTTGACTCGATCGGCGACGCCTTCAGGTTTGGGTTCGGGCTGCCAATCCCAAGCGGGCTTGCCGGCCTCAGCCGCCAACTCAGCGATGGCTTGGATGGCCACTTGCATCTGCTCGTGACCAAACGTCACCGCGCCGAGCATTTCTTCTTCGGTCAACAAGTCCGCCTCAGACTCCACCATCAACACCGCCTTGGAGGTGCCGGCCACCACCAGGTCAAGCCGCGAGTCTTGAAGCTGCGTTTGGGTGGGGTTTAAGACGTAATTGCCGTCGACAAAGCCGACCCGCGCACCCGCAATGGGCCCTTGGAAAGGCACGCCCGCCAGGGCGAGGGCCGCCGAGGCGCCCAGCATCGCCGGGATATCGCCATCGACTTCCGGATTGGACGACATGACCGTGGCGATGACTTGAATCTCGTTGTAAAACTCATCGGGAAACAGTGGACGAATGGGCCGATCAATCAGCCGCGAGGTCAACGTTTCTTTTTCGGTGGGCCGGCCTTCGCGCTTGAAAAATCCACCTGGGATTTTGCCGGCGGCGTAAAACTTTTCTTGGTAGTTGACCGTCAGTGGGAAGAAGGCCTGGCCAGGCTTGGCCTCTTTTCGGGCGACGGCGGTGACCAACAGCACGGTGTCGTTCATGTTGATCAAGACCGCGCCATCGGCTTGACGCGCCACGTGGCCGGTTTCAATGGTCACATTGTGCTCGCCGAACTGAAAGGTTTTGGTGTGCTTATTCACTTAATTGGACTCCAATTGTCTCTTATTCAATGCAAAACACCCCGGGACAGCGAGGCTGCCGGGGTGTTTCAAAGGCTTTCTCAAAATAGTGAGGCCGGATCTTAACGGCGCAGACCCAGCCGCCCGATCAAATCGCGATAGCGCTGGATGTCTTTTTTCTTCACATAATCGAGCAAAGAACGGCGCTGGTTGACCAGCTTTAAAAGACCCCGACGCGAATGGTGGTCTTTTTTGTGCTCAGCAAAATGCTCGGTGAGGTGCTCAATTCGCGCGGTCAAAAGCGCCACTTGGACTTCGGGTGACCCCGTGTCTCCTTGTGACAGCTGGTGGGTTTTCACCACCTCCGCTTTTTTTTCTGCAGTCAACGACATGGCCTGTGATCTCTCCAGCCTCATTTGTAAGTGGGTTGATCTTAACTAAAAGATCAACAAATAACGCGACCGGGCTTTTCCTTAAAGCCTGCTCAAGTCCCCCAGCACGCCGATTTTTTTCCAAAGCCACGGCGTGTGGTGGCGAACAGTCTTGGAGCAAAAGCCCCGATCGCACGATGTAAGCACGCTATTGTAGCCTTTTATTTGGGTGGCTGACAAGTCGATTCCACGGCGCAGGCCAACCGGCAAGGGCCCAAACCGAATTGATGGTCCGCACCCGGATCCGACCTCGGCGCCAATTCACGCTAAAATGCCAAGACCTTGAGGTCATGGTGCCCGCCGCGCCAGATCGTATCAAGAACGACCACACCCGGGAGTCCCGCCAATGGCGACATTGACAAGCCAGATCAACCCACATGAGGCCGAATTTCAAGCGCGTCAGACGCACCATCGGGCCTTGGCGGAGGACCTGGCCGCGCTCAGACAGCGACTGGCCGAGGGCGGATCGCCGGCCGCTCGGGCCAAACACACCGAACGCGGCAAACGCCTGCCGCGCGAGCGGATTGACCTGCTGCTCGACCCTGGAAGCCCATTTTTGGAGGTGGCCCCGCTGGCGGCGCACGGCTTGTATGACGACAGCGCGCCGGGCGCGGGCGTGATTGCCGGCATCGGGCGCATTCACGATCGCTTGTGCATGGTCGTGGCCAACGACGCCACCGTCAAGGGCGGCACCTACTATCCGATGACCGTTAAAAAACATCTGCGCGCTCAAGAGATTGCATTGGAAAACCACCTGCCCTGTCTCTACCTGGTCGATTCAGGCGGGGCGTTTTTGCCGCTGCAAGATGAGGTCTTTCCCGATCGCGATCACTTTGGACGGATTTTTTATAACCAAACCCGACTGTCTGCGCTGAACATCCCTCAGATCGCTGTGGTCATGGGCTCTTGCACCGCTGGTGGGGCCTATGTCCCGGCGATGTGCGATGAGGCCATCATCGTCAAAAACCAAGGCACCATTTTCTTGGGCGGCCCGCCGTTGGTGAAAGCCGCCACGGGCGAAGAGGTCGACGCCGAAACCCTGGGCGGCGGGGATGTCCACACCCGCCTGTCGGGCGTTGCAGATCACTTGGCCGACAGCGACGATCACGCCCTGGCTTTGGCCCGTGATCTGGTCTCACACCTCAATCGCCCCAGCGCGCCACCGCCGCCACAAACGCCACAGCCGCCGCTGTTTGATGCCGAAGACCTCTACGGGATTGTCCCCACCGACACCCGCTATCCTTACGACGTCACCGAGGTCATCGCGCGGCTGGTGGACGCATCCGCGTTTGTCGAGTTTAAGGCCCGCTTCGGCACCAGCTTGGTGTGTGGGTTTGCGCACATCGAAGGCTACCCGGTGGGCATCGTGGCCAACAACGGCATTTTGTTTGGTGAGTCGGCACAAAAAGGCGCGCACTTTATTGAACTGTGCAATCAGCGCGGCATTCCCCTGGTCTTTTTACAAAACATCACCGGCTTTATGGTGGGTCAAGCCTATGAGCACGGCGGCATTGCCAAAGACGGCGCGAAGATGGTCACCGCCGTGGCCAACGCCAAAGTGCCCAAGTTCACGGTCATCATCGGCGGCTCATTTGGCGCGGGCAACTACGCGATGTGTGGGCGCGCCTACCAACCCAGGTTTCTATGGACCTGGCCCAATGCACGGATCTCAGTGATGGGCGGCGAACAAGCCGCCAGCGTCTTGGCCACGGTCAAACGCGACGCCATCGAGGCCCAAGGCGAGTCATGGTCTACCGAGGACGAAGCGGCGTTTAAAGCCCCGATCCAAGAGACGTATGAGCGTCAAGGCCATCCTTATTACGCGTCCGCGCGTCTTTGGGACGATGGCGTGATCGACCCCAAAGACACCCGCCAAGTGCTGGCCTTGGCCCTGGCCACCGCGGATCAGGCCAAAGCCTTCGACAATCACCGCGCCATGGATTATGGCGTGTTCAGGATGTAGACCATGACCCAAGAGCCGCCCCCCACCCATGCGTCGTCACCCGTGATGCTCGCCCACGATGCTCGGGGCGTGGCCACGTTGACCCTGAACCGGCCCCAAGTGCACAACGCCTTCAACGCCGAGGTGGTCACGGCGTTGACAGACACCTTCAATGCCATGCACGCCGATCCGCCCAGAGCGTTGGTGCTCACCGGCGCGGGCGCCAGCTTTTCTGCCGGGGCGGACCTCAACTGGATGCAGGCCATGGTCCATGCCAGCCAAGCCGACAACGTGGCCGACGCAAGGCGCCTGGCCCAGATGTTTCGCCACCTCGACACCCTCCCGTGCCCCACCGTGGCCCGAGTCAACGGCGCTGCCGTGGGCGGTGGCGTGGGCCTGATTGCCTGCTGCGATCTGGCGGTGGCCATCGAGGACGCGCGCTTGGGCTTAAGTGAGGTTCGCCTGGGACTGAGCCCCGCCACCATCGCGCCATTCGTGGTCGCCAAAATGGGCCTGGCTCAGGCTCGGCGCTGGATGCTCACCGCCGAGCGCTTCGATGCCAAGCAGGCGGTGGCCCTTGGCCTGATCACCGACATCACGCCGGCCGATCAGCTCGATGGCCACATTGAGGATCTGTTGGCGCTGCTGTTGGCCGGTGGCCCCAGCGCACAGGCCCACACCAAAGCCATTCTTCGCGCGCTGTCCACACTGAACGACCCTGACGCCATCGATCAAGCCACCGCCGAATGCATCGGCGCGCTGCGGGTCTCGCCCGAGGGCCAAGAGGGTTTGCGGGCGTTTCTGGACAAGCGCGCGCCCCAGTGGTTCAGCACCACCCACACTGACCCATGAGCGCCATGGGCCGGGTACTGATCGCCAACCGCGGCGAAATCGCGTGTCGGATCATTGACAGCTGCCAGCGCATGGGCCTGATCGCCATTGCGGTCTACGCTGAGCCTGACCGGCATGCGCGCCACGTTCGCTTGGCCGACCAAGCGCTGGGCATTGGCCCGGCTTTGGCCCGAGACTCCTATCTCAATATTGATGCGATCATCCAAGCCGCGCGCGACAGCCAGGCCGATGCCATTCACCCCGGCTATGGATTCTTAGCCGAAAACGCCGACTTTGCCCAGGCGGTCATCGATGCGGGGTTGGTCTTCATTGGACCCCACCCCGAGACCATTCGGACCATGGGGTCCAAAGCAAAAGCCAAAGCGCTGCTCGGTCCAAAGGGCGTGCCGTTGATCCCGGGCTTTCATGGTGACGCCTCGTCAGACGAGGCCTTGATCGATGCCGCACAAGCGCTGGGCATGCCGCTGATGGTCAAAGCCGCCGCCGGCGGTGGAGGCAAAGGCATGCGCATTGTCAAAGACCCCGAGGAGATCGCCGATCATTTGCAGGCGGCCCGACGCGAGGCCCAAGCCGCCTTTGGCGACGATCGGCTGATTCTTGAGCGCTATCTCAATCGGCCCCGACACATTGAGGCCCAAATCTTAGGTGACATGCATGGCCGGGTGATTCATTTGTATGAGCGTGACTGCTCCAGCCAGCGACGCCACCAAAAAGTGATCGAGGAGGCCCCCGCCTCGCGCCTTGACCCCAATCTTCGCCAAGCGCTTTTGGACGCGGCCGTGCAGGCTGGACAAGCGGTCGGCTATGTCGGCGCGGGCACGGTGGAGTTCTTGGTCGACGAAGACAGCGCGTCGTTTTATTTTTTGGAGATGAACACACGTCTACAAGTCGAGCATCCCGTCACCGAATTGATCACCGGATTCGACTTGGTCGAATGGCAGCTTAAAATTGCCATGGGTGAGGCACTGCCCGCACAAGAGACCGTGTTGCCACCGACCGGCCACGCGTTTGAAGCAAGGGTGTATGCCGAAGATCCCGCACGCGGATTTTTGCCTGCCACCGGCACTATACGGGCGGTGCATTGGCCCGCGGATGTGCGCATTGACAGCGGCATTGACGCGGGCGATGCCGTGGGCATCGACTACGACCCGCTGCTTGCCAAAGTGATCGTCCATGGCCCTGACCGAGCGAGCGCTTTGGAGAAGCTCCAGCGGGCTTTGGCGACGTGTTGGATCGATGGGGTGACCACCAACCTGGGTTTTTTGAGTGCGCTTGCCGCCGATCCAATGATGGTGGCGGGCACGGTGGACACCGGCCACCTGGATCGGGCACTGGCCAATCGACTCGCGCCCGATGCGCGCCTCGACAACACCGCGGCGATGATTGGCGCATCGCTCTGGGCGCAATATGAGCAGCGACGGCTCCACCAGCGCCTGGGCGCCAATCCTTGGGCGGCCTCCACCGGCTGGCGCGCCAGCTTGCCCTCGATGGGCCAAACCTGGTGGGTGGCATCGCTGGATCAACCCGACCAGCCCCCCACGGCCATTGCCCTGTTAGATCACGGCCAAGGCGCCCGCGTTGAGCGCGACAGCGATCAAAGTGACGGCTCATGAAGCCGGCCGCGTCTACCCCATCGAGTGGCATGCTTTGCATTGGACCGAAAGCTCTTACCACACCCTCGTCGAGATCAGCTTAAGCATCGACCACCACACCATCGATGCCATGGCCCATCTTCATCCGCGCGGTCACGTGGAGTGGGTCAGCGGCGGCCAACGATATCGGGTCGCCATCCAGCAGCAGTGGCTGGGTCGGGAGGATCAGATCGAAGCCACGGGGGCAATCACCGCCCCCATGCCAGGCCAAGTCACCGCCCTTCATGCCCGCGTGGGCCAAACGGTCCAAACCGGCGAGCTGTTGGCGCTGATGGAGGCGATGAAAATGGAGCTGTCTATCCGCGCACCAATCGATGGCACGGTGGCTGCGGTCCATGTGCGCGTCGCCGATCGCGTGGACGCCGCCGCTGCCCTGATCAACATCGACCCTGCCGACAACGACAGCTAAGCTTAGCGCGTCGGCGCACCCCGCTTAAGACCGGTCACCCGCTGGAATCCGCGGGGCAGCTTGCGACCGCGCTGGGCCCGCTCGCCCCAGTAGTGGTCGGTGTCATCCCAGGTGACTTTCATGTGACGTTGGCCCGCCCAGACTTCGGCGTGCTCGCCCTCGGCCAACACCACCGCGCCGACCAGGCGCTCGCCCTCACTTCGGGCCTTGGGTGGAATGTGAATGATCTTGTTGCCTTTGCCTTTGGCCAGTTCAGGAAGCTCCTCCACATAAAACGCCAGCAAATGGCCCGCCGAAGTCACCGCCACCAAGATCCCCTCTTCGGGGTCTGTGATCGATGCAATCGGCAATGCTCGGCCCCCTTTGGGCACGCTCAGCAGGGCTTTGCCGGCTTTTTGTCGCGTGTGCAGGTGGCCCAAGGTGGTCACAAACCCATGCCCCTGATCGGAGGCCAGCAGCACCGCGTGCTCATCATCGCCCACGGCCACCCCGACCACGGCGGTATCCGACGCGATGGCGAATCGACCCGTTAACGGCTCGCCAAGGCTGCGCGCCGATGGCAGGCTGTGGGTGGGCAAGCTGTAGCTTCGACCGGTGGCATCCAAAAAACACGCCAACTGATTCGAGCGGCCCCGCGCATAGCCAAGCAAAGCATCGCCCTCGCGGAAATTGAGCTCGGCGGGGTTCACCTCGTGGCCTTTGGCCGCCCGAACCCAACCGTTCTCACTGAGAATGACCGTCATCGGCTCGGCCGGCACCAGCTCGGTTTCGCTGAGCGCTTGGGCGGCCTCGCGCTCAACCAGCGGTGAGCGTCGCTCATCCCCATAGCGTTTGGCGTCGTCTTTCATCTCATCGCGAATCAGGCGGGTGAGCTTTTTCGGCGAGGCCAAAAGGCCCTCCAAGGCCGCGCGCTCACTTTCGAGCTCATCGCGCTCGCCTTGGATTTTCACCTCTTCGAGCTTGGCCAAATGGCGAAGCTTCAGCTCTAAGATCGCCTCAGCCTGTGTTGCAGTCAGACCAAAGCGTGCGACGAGCTCAGCCTTGGGCTCGTCTGATTGACGAATAATGGCGATGACTTCATCAATATTGAGATAGGCCACCAACAGGCCTTCTAGGATATGCAGCCGATCCACCACCTGATCAAGGCGGTGCTCCAAACGCCGCGTGACGGTTTGACGACGATAGTCAATCCAGGCTTGCAACAGCGACTTCAAATCGCGCACGCCAGGCTTGCCATCGTTGCCGATGACATTGAGGTTCACGCGAATCGATTTCTCAAGATCGGTGGTGGCAAACAAGTGCGCCATCAACGCCGCCACATCCACGCGGTTGGACTTGGGCACAATCACCAAACGCGTGGGATGCTCATGGTCCGACTCATCCCGAAGGTCGGCCACCATCGGGAGCTTCTTGGCCTGCATTTGTTGGGCGATCTGTTCAAGAATCTTGGCCGGTGAGACCTGATGGGGGAGCGCGGTGATGATGAGCTGATCGCCCTCTTGGTTCCACACCGCGCGCTGGCGAATCGGTCCATGCCCTGTCTCGTAAACCGTTGCAATCTCCTCGGCACTGGAGACAATCTCCCCCCCGCCGGGAAAATCGGGCCCTTTGATGTGTTCAAGCAGGGCCGACAGAGGCGTTCGGGGCTTTTCTAACAGCAAGGTGGTGGCGCTGACCACCTCATTGAGATTATGCGGCGGGATGTCGGTTGACATCCCCACGGCAATGCCTTGGCCGCCATTGAGCAAGATGTTGGGCAGCCGGGCGGGCAATAGCTTGGGCTCTTTCAATGAGCCGTCAAAGTTCGGCACCCAATCGGCCGTGCCCATCCCCAATTCTTGGAGCAGCACTTTTGAGTAGGCCGACAGGCGCGATTCGGTATAGCGCATGGCCGCAAACGACTTCGGATCATCGGGCGAGCCGAAATTCCCTTGGCCATCGACCAGTGGGTAACGGTAGGAGAAAGGCTGGGCCATCAACACCATGGCCTCGTAGCACGCCAAATCACCGTGGGGGTGAAACTTACCAATCACATCGCCCACGGTGCGAGCGGATTTTTTATGCTTCGAGGCGGCCGACAACCCCAGCTCGCTCATCGAGTAGACAATGCGCCGTTGGACGGGCTTTAGACCATCACCGACATGGGGCAAAGCGCGATCCAAAACGACGTACATGGCGTAGTCAAGATACGCGCGCTCGGCGTAATCACGAAGTTCAATCGGCTCGAAAGAATCATTGAGGGATGTGTGTGTGTTCATGGCGATTATTGTCGCCCAAAACAGGCCCTTTGGCGAGATCAGATCGGCCCGCACCATTTCCTCATATCATCCAATGACGCTCGCACCCCCGCCCCCAGGCGCGCTTTGTTAGCGGCTGAGTTCGGGCCTTAAGGGGCTATAAGAAGCCGCCCAATGCCAACGCGATCAGCACCGCAATCATGCCCGTCAGCCCGGTGAGAATGAGGCTGGGCTGCCAGCGGCTTTGCGCTTCTTGGCGCGACAGCCACTGGACGGGTGAGGTCAGCGGGGTCTCCGGTCGAGCCTCNCTGGCCTTGATGGCGCGCANNANCTCTTCAATTAAAGGATCAGAAAAATGGTGGGGGTCAAACTTGGTGAGGCGTTCGCGGGTTAACAGGCGGTGGATGTAGGCGTCAACATTGATGTATTTCATCGACCACTTATCAAACAGCCGTTGCACGACCGGCCGCTTCCACAACAGCCACACCTCTTGGTGACGATCGTCTTCTAAAATTCGATCATACAACGCCTCAACCGCATCGCGCTCACCTTCCAAGGCCTGAAAGAAACAGCCATTGTCAAAGCACAACACCCCGGTGATGCCGTCTTGAATGTTGCGGGCTTGGGCTTGGCGAATAATTTCGTCAACGGTTTGGTGACGCGCACCCACGTGCTGGTCACAAAACGTCGCCTTGCTGGCATAAACCAATCGAATTAAATCTGACATGCTGGTGCTTTATGCACGCCACCACACTCAACATCACGATCAGGTGGGCGCCAAAAACCTCAATTGCGAACTGAGCGACCAACATAGTCCAGACGTCTCAACAAAGCGTGAACGGGCCGCTGATGCGGCCCGTCACGGTCTTAAGCCCACCACCCTAAAGAAGGCGGCACGATCTTAGGCGTCAGGCTTTTGGAATTTTAGCGTGAACCGATCGCTTTCACCGATGGCGGCATAGTCTTTGTCATCACCGTCGGCGACGCGCAGCGAGGGCGGCAGATTCCATACGCCATTGGGATGGTCGGCCGTATCCAGCGGATTGGCATTGATCTCAGAGCGCGCCACCAGCTCGAATCCACTGGCCCGTGCCAACTCAATCACCTCGTCTTCATGGATATAACCACTTCGATAATCGGGATCGCGTGGGCGATCGGCCGGAAGACGATGAGAGACAATGCCCATCACGCCGCCGGGTTTGAGAACATCGAACGCGGCATCAAACACCGCCGGCAACGCACCATCACGCGCCCATGAGTGCATGTTTCGAAAACTCAAAACGCGGTCAGCCGAGCCTGGCGATCCCAAATCGCTGCGCTCGGGTGGATCGAATGGCAACACTTCAATCTCACCAAACGCATCGGGGTTTGAAAACCGCTCATCAAAGCCCGCGCGAATGCGGCGATACATGTCGCTGACCTCACCGCTCATGTCCCAGTGGGCCGCAATCAGTTGGCCATTGTCTTTGAGATAGCGCCCCAAGATCTCAGAATACCAACCGCCCCCTGGGGAGAGCTCAACCACCCGCATGTCGGGCTGAACATCGAAAAAGCTCAAAGTCTCTGCTGGGTTTCTGAACGCATCACGTCTGCGCTGCGCCTCAGGTCGGTTCGGATGATTGATGGCGGCGAGCAACGCCGGGTTGGGTTCTAAAGACGCTGAATCCGGCGCGGCGGCATCGGCGACCGATGACATGGCAGGCTCACTCGAGTTGGATGAGTGGCCACTGTCTTGGGCTGGGTCAGGTTCACTGGCTGGCTGACAGGCCATCAAAAACGCGGCACTCAGCACGACAGCCCCACCCCATTTGATCGTTGTACGCATAAACAGGCTCCTTAGGTCACGGGTGTCAGGCCACACGGCGGGTGGGTCCCTCCCGCTCACAGGCCTTGCGCGTTGATTGTGACCGAAGCGCTCGGTCAGCGCAAATCACCGCTGGGCGTGATCTGAGGGCAAGGCTCGATCGGCTGGCGCCGGCTGGTGACTTCATACAGCGGCTGCCCACGCATGGCATATTTGTGCTCAAACGCACTCCATGCATGATCCTTAAGCGTGTCTGGGCTTAAGACCGCACAGTCGATGTCGGCTTGCTTGGACCAGTGGAGTGCCAAGCGCCACTCTTTAGCAAACACGCATGAGTTGGTGCGCATCGTCAGCCGCTCGCCCACCGCCAACAGCACCGGCCAGACGGGGTGACCGTGCCAACGTTTTTTAAGATGAACCGCTTTGGGATAGGGATTGGGGTAGAGCACATGGTGCGCCTCAACAGGCCACTGGGCCGACACCACCAACCGCCAAAAATCGCTCAGCTCGGCGCGGACAAACATCGCGTTGGGCTCATCACAACCGGCCTTGGCCAAGCGATGGGCAGACCGGTCCACGCCCACGACCCAGTGATCGGGGTGGGCTTGGGCCAGCCGCTGCGTTGACTGGCCAGTGCCACAACCCGAATCCAAAATCACCCGATGCGGCGTGGATTGGATCGCTGCATGCACCTGGTCAAACGCCCATTGCGTGTGTGCTCGAATCGGCTGCATCCACGCGGTTGAGAGGTGGCGCAAAACAACCTCTTTCAAGCGAGGATGGGGGACGACCGTTGGGCGGTGAGGGCGATCCATGGACATGACAGGTGGGCGCAAGGCGGCGCAAAGACAAGCCCAATCGGCTTGGCCCAAGCGCGGATCGACATGGGCAAATGATGGTGGGCCGTGAAGGACTCGAACCTTCAACCAATAGGTTAAAAGCCTACTGCTCTACCATTGAGCTAACGGCCCGCAAGCCGGCAATGATAACTTGAAAACGTGAAAGACTCAACGCTTAGGCTTGTTTGACACGCCACCGGCACTTGACCCCTCGGCCATGGCAGCCTCACGCCGCCTTTGCTAAGCTGGCGCATACTGTATTGATGTGACAGACCCACCCATTGACAATGAATGCGGCCAACCCGCTTGGCCGGCCATTCCACCGACAGAGCCGATGAGCCCAGCCACTGACGTAATCCAATGACCGATTCCCATCACCCTCCCGTTGGCATTGATGCGCTGGCCTTGGCCTGCCCCAAAGCGTTTATTGCCATGGACACCTTGGCTGAGGCCCGCGGTGTGCCGAGCGCCAAATACACCCAAGGCTTGGGCCAAGAGAAAATGGCGATTGCATCGCCCGTCGAAGACACCGTGACCCTGGCCACGGCGGCCGCCCGTCGCGCACTCGAGACCTTTGATGTCGATCCGCAATCCATCGGCACCTTGATTGTGGGCACCGAAACCGGCGTCGACCACTCCAAACCGGTGGCGGTGTATGTTCACGAGCTTTTGGGACTGCCAGAGCGCTGTCGGACGTTCGAGACAAAGCACGCCTGCTATGGCGCAAGTGCGGGGCTGACCACTTCACTCGACTGGATTGCCTCAGGGCGCGCGCGCGGTCAAAAGGCATTGGTGATTGCCGCCGACATCGCCAGCTATGGCCTCAACACCCCCGGCGAGCCCACCCAGGGGGCAGGCGCGGTGGCGATGGTCATCGGTGAGCACCCTCGGCTGTTGCGCATCCACCCCAACACCATCGGCGACTACACCCGTCAAGTGATGGACTTTTGGCGACCGCTGTATTCGAAGTATGCGCTGGCCGATGGGCACTACTCCATCGAGTGCTACCTCGAAGCGCTCGCCGGTGCGCGGGCCGCGGCCCTCGACGGTGGCGATGAGGTGTTTGATGAGCTGCTGGCGTGTCTTTATCACGTGCCGTTTGTCAAAATGGCGCACAAAGCCCATCGCAAAGAACTCGAGTGCGTCCACCATCGGCCCTTTGATCTCGACACCGCGGACGATCAAGCGCGTTTCGATGCCAGCTACCAACGCCTGGTGGCCCCTTGGCTGTCTTTGAATGCCCAGGTGGGCAACATCTACACCGGCTCGCTGTATTTGGCATTGATGGATCTAATCAGACAAAGTCAGGCCTCGTGGGCCGATCGGCGGGTGAGCTTGTTCTCGTATGGATCAGGCTGCGGGGCGACCTACATGCTGGGCCAAATCGCGCCTTCAGCGCACCAATGGGCCGGCCACTGTGACCCGCAGGCCGATCTGGACCAACGCCGTCGGCTGAGCGTGGGCGAGTACGAGGCGATGATTGCCGCCGTTGAGCGCGCCGAGCGCGCCGAGAAGCTCGACCCCAGCGATTGGGGGGTCTTGGAGGGCTTGGCGTATGTGGGCACTCAAGACCACCAACGGCAATACCGCTGGTTGGGGCGCGATGGATTGACGCCCGCCGTCTGATCAGCGCTTGAGGGTCTTTTTCACGGTCTGCCAAAGCGCCTCTTTGCCCTCCAGATCGAGATCCTCTAAGGATTGGCCGCGCGCTTGGGCCACGGCCTCCATCTTACGAAACCGGGTTTCAAACTTCCGATTGGCCCGCCGCAGCGCCAGATCAGGATCAAGATCCATGCGCCGGGCGACATTCGTCAGCACCAGCAAAGCATCGCCCAATTCATCTTCGATCGAATCGACATCGCCGGTCTCAATCGCTTCTTTAAGCTCATCGATCTCCTCGTCAAGTTTGACCAACACCGACGGCATATCGGGCCACTCAAACCCCACGCGGGCAGCGCGTTTTTGGAGCTTTAAGCATCGCGTGAATGCCGGCAGCCCCGTGGCCACGCCCGCCAAAACGCTCTCGTCGGCATCCCTTTCTCAGCCCGCTCTTGAGCCTTAATCCGCTCCCAGTTGGCCGCCACCGCGTCCGGATCAGTGACCGTGGTGTCTGAAAAAATATGCGGATGGCGTCTTTCGAGCTTATCGATGATGTGCTCGACCACGGCAGCAAAATCAAACGTTCCGCGTTCTTGACCCAAGCGCGCATAAAACACCACTTGAAACAACAAATCCCCGACCTCATCCGGCAGCGCCTCAAAGTCTGACCGCTCGATGGCGTCGGCCACCTCGTAAGCCTCTTCAATGGTGCATGGCGCAATGGTTTTAAAATCCTGCGCCAAATCCCACGGGCAACCCGCGCTGGGGTCTCGAAGCGCGGCCATGATCGTCAACAACCGATCCATTCGACCCACGTCCACCGATGGTGTGCTCATAAGCGAAAACCTCTCCTGGCCCGCGCCAACGACATGTGCGCTTTGGCACGCATTAAAAGATTTCACCAATGCAGCAGCGCACGCTGCCGCCGGCTTTTTCAATTTCATCCATCGCCACCGGATGGAGCTTAAAAGCGCTGCGCTCAAGCTGATCAAGGGTGGCCGGTCGCAGCCGATCCATGGCGGTTTGCGAAATCAGGACATCTTCGAAAGTCACCGCCAAGCAGTTGCCCGCAAACGCCCTTTTTTCATCGTCAGAAATCACAACCGCCTGCCCGTCAAAGGCTTCAATAATCGCATCAGCCGCCGCGGGGTCGACAAACGCATCCGGGCAGATGATCACCGTCCGTGATGCCAACACACTCATCACCACATTGGTGTGGTACTCCGATGGCTTTAAATCAAAACAAAACGTCAAGCCAAGATCAAAGGCCTGATGCATGGCCTCAGCGCCCCGCCAATCCACCCGCGGCGTCATGCCACAAAATCCCACTCGCCGCGCGCGGTCAATCACCAGCGCGCCGGTCAGTTCAGCCACGCAGTCTGTCGTGGACAGGTCCACACACTCGTACTCCATCAAGTCCTCGAAAAAAGCACGAATGTCTCGACGCTGGGCTTCTTGCTGGCGTTCGGGGTGTTTCATCGCGCCCACAATCAATCGCTGGCGGATGGTGGCGAACACGTTGTTGGGAAACAGATCGTCGGGGGTTTTGGACTGACCCACAAAGCGCACCACCGGGACCCCCAATTGCGCGATGCGCTCGGCCAAAGCGCGGTGTTGGTCCAACGCCAACATCGGATCGACCGACGTGTGCGTGTCCATGTACGCGTTATCCCTGGCGGTTTGGTCGCTGATCCGAAAGCCACTGGGCTCGACCAAAAAAACCGCCTTGGGCACGCTGGCCCCATCGCGAGTCACCCCACCCCCTCGCACGGCCTCGCTAAATGCTTTGGCATCGTGGACAATCACGCCGCCACCGGCATTAGAGTGCCCCTCCGTCGATCAGCCCCTCACCGGGCCAGTCCAGCCCCTCCAGCGCTGGGTTGAAACAGCTCGGCTCGGGGCAGGCATCGAGCAGCAGCTGTGGGGTGGCATCGGGCCGATGCATGGTTTGACTCAAACGCTGCCTCCACCCGCGCGCGCCTGGCTGGCCATGAAACAACCCCAGCATGTGGCGGGCCACCTGGTGCACTCGCCCGCCTTGTTCAACGTGGGCGTGAGTGTAGTCCACCATCCGCTCGACCACCCAGCGCCGAGAAGGGGGCACCGGTTGGCCCAGCTCAGCGGAGACTTCCGCCAAAAGCCAAGGCATTTGATAGGCCGCCCGACCCAGCATGACGCCATCAAAGGTCTGAAGCTGATCGACCACTTTGGCCACCGAATCAATCCCCCGTTAATGATCACTTCAAGATCGGGGAAAGCGCTTTTCAAAGCCGCCACCCGCGGATAATCCAAAGGAGGCACCTCTCTGTTTTCTTTGGGCTTAGCCCCTTCAGCCATGCCTTTCTGGCGTGCACCACCACCGTGCTGATCCCCGAGGTGATCGCCTGATCGATGAACGCCAAAAACGCGTCTTGAGAATCCATCTCATCGACACCGATGCGACACTTCATGGTCACCGGTGCATCCGTGGCTTCGGTCAGCGCCGACAAACACTCCGCCACCAAAGCGGGCTCTTTCATCAAGCACGCGCCAAAGCGGCCCTTTTGAACTCGATCAGAAGGACAGCCCACATTGAGGTTGATCTCATCATAGCCATACTCACAGGCCACGGCAGCGGCGCGCGCGAGTTCATCGGGCGCCGAGCCCCCCAGCTGCACCGCCACAGGGTGCTCGCTGGCATCAAAGCCCAATAGCCGATCTCGGTCGCCATGAATCACCGCGCCGGTGGTGACCATTTCGGTGTAGAGCCACGCGGTGGGCGCGAGCAAACGGTGGAAGTAGCGGCAGTGACGATCGGTCCAGTCCATCATCGGCGCCACCGATAACGTGCGCGGGGGAAGCGGGTGTTGTGTGGCGGCGGCTGACATCGCTTCATTGTAAATTTTATTTATAATGGGCGCATGGACAAACAAGCCACCGACCGCATCCCCGTTCTCTCACTGACCGATTTCACTGGCCAGCGAGACGCCTTCACCGACACCTTGGGTCAAGCCTATCGCCAGTTTGGGTTCATTGGCATCCGAGACCATGGCATTGATCAGGCCATCATCGACGAGGCCTATGCGCAATTTAAAGCCTTTTTTGCCTTGGACGACGAGACCAAAGCACGCTACCACCGGCCTGGCATCGGCGGCGCGCGGGGCTATACCGGCTTTGGGGTGGAGCAGGCCAAAGACCACAGCGTGCCTGACTTAAAAGAGTTTTATCATGTCGGCCGCGAGATTGAACCCGGCCAGCCCAACCCATGTCCCGATCAGCTCCTGGCCAACATCTGGCCAGAAGAGACCCCTCAGTTCAAGCAAGCCGCGGTCGATCTTTACAACGCGCTTGATGCGGTGGGGACCACACTGCTGTCGGCCATGGCGATTGATCTGGGCCTGGATGCCGACTGGTTCAATGACAAAGTCAACTACGGCAACTCCATTCTTCGCCCAATCCACTACCCGCCGATTGAGGCGCCCCAGCCCGGTGCGGTGCGGGCCGCACAACATGAAGACATCAACTTGATCACGCTGCTGATCGGTTCGAAAGAACAAGGCCTGGAGATCCTCACCCGCGATGGCGACTGGATTCCGGTCGATACCTTGCCCGGCACCATCGTCGTCAATGTCGGTGACATGCTGCAACGTTTGACCAACCACGTGTATCTATCGACCACCCACAAAGTGGCCAACCCCGATGATGATCACTCCACCGCAGCCCGGTATTCGATTCCCTTTTTCCTCCACCCCAATCCGGATTTTTTGATCAAGACCCTGCCCGGCTGCATCAGCGACGACAACCCCGATCGCTACCCCGAGCCCATCACCGCTCACGGGTATTTGATGGAGCGCCTCAACCAAATCGGCTTGTTGAAAAACTAGCTCAAGGGATGGGGCCGATGGCCTGGGGTGGATGCGGCCTGGCAGCACCCATCGGGTGACGTCAAAGCCTTGAAGCTTATTCGAAACTTAAAAGTCAGCGAGACTCGACGCCGGTTTCGGTCGCCACCAGCACTCGATCCGCCCCACGGCGGGCGAAGATCCCGGAACTGACCACGCCGGCAATCTGATTGATGGCGGTTTCGGTGCTCACCGGGTCAACCAAATCCAACCCCCGCACATCCAGAATCAAATGGCCATTGTCGGTGGTGATCCCATCACGAAGCGCCGGTTGCCCACCCAGCGCCACCAGCTGACGGGCCACATAGGCTCTGGCCATCGGGATCACCTCCACCGGCACCGGAAACTCACCCAACACGTTCACGCATTTGGTTTCATCGACAATGCAGATAAACTCGCGAGCCGCCGCGGCAATGATTTTTTCTCGAGTCAGCGCCCCACCCCCGCCTTTGATCATGCGCCGATGCCCATCGACCTCATCCGCGCCGTCGATGTAGAGCGACAAATCCCCGGTGTGATTGAGATCAAGCACATCCACACCCATCGCATTCAGACGAGCGGTGGTCTCATCGGATGACGAGACCGCGCCTTTTAACGGGATCTTGGCCGTGGCCAAAGCGTCCATAAACGCATTGACCGTCGATCCTGTGCCCACGCCCAGAACCATGCCCGCATCGACGTGCGCCAATGCCGCTTGGGCCACTTCTATTTTCAGTCGCGCTTGGCTCATTCCATCAGCCGGCGTGCTCAAGCCCAATCAGGTAGTCCCATTGGGCATCGGTCACGGGCATGATGGAGAGTCGGTTGCCCTTGCGAACCAACGGAAAATCGCCCAAATGATCGGCGTGTTCTTTGATCTCAGTCAACGAAATGACCCGATCCGTGTGGCGAACATACTGGACATCACGAAGCAACCAGCGAGGCGCCTCAGGCGAGCTTTTCTCATCAAAGTACTGTGAGTGCGGGTCAAACTGCGTGTGGTCGGGGTAAGGCTCAGAGGCGATGGTCATGATCCCAACAATGCCTGGGACCTTGCAGTTGGAGTGATAGAAAAAAGCCCGATCGCCCACACGCATTTGGTCGCGCATAAAATTTCGGGCCTGGTAGTTTCGAATCCCGTCCCAAGGCTCGATGCCTTTCGGACAGGCTTTCAAATCGTCGATGCTGAACGCATCAGGCTCAGACTTCATTAACCAATTCATGGCGCTATTCTACCCACAACCGCCCCCGGTCTGTCACCACCATCGCCATCGACACATCCCACGACTCAACGGGCAGCGCATCGACCTGCTGAAAGGCGTAGCCCACACCCACCTTAAGCGGGCTTGACGCCGCCACAGAGGCCAGCGTTCGATCGTAAAAGCCCCCGCCCATTCCCAGGCGCGCGCCCGCCGCCGAAAACCCCACCAGCGGCATCAGCACCCAATCGAGGGTCTCGATCGCAACGCGGGGTTGATCCACCGGCTCAGGGATCCCAAAGCGGTTGGCCGTCATGGGCACGTTGGGATCATACCGATGGAAGGTCAGCGCGTCCCCCTTGAGCGCCGGCAGAGCCACTTCACGACCCGACTCGAGGAGTCGGTGCGCCACAGGCAACAGATCCGGCTCGCCGCCGTGGGCGACAAACATCGCGATGGCGTGGTTGGGGTGTGGGGTCTCCAACACCGCACTGAGCACATGCGCACAGACCTGCGCATCCAGCGCGCGGCGGCGCGTGTCCGTCAACGCTTGACGCGTGGCTTTGAGTCGCGTTCTCAGGGCCTGTTTCAGGTGAGCGGGGTCGCTGGGCGCGGCCGTGGCCTCGGGTGGGTGTTTGGGCATGGTGAACCACTCAGCTCAAAAATAAGACGCCCTCCGCCGATGCCGCTGTGGTTCAGTGACCTTGAACCAATGGGTTCAAGTGGGTCGGCTCTTGGCTGCTTTAGGCGATTCGCTTTAAAACGAATATGCTCACCACATCCAAATCCGCCGTCCCGAGGTCAATCAATAGGGACAAGGCATATTACATTCCCACTGGCGAACACCGCAGAGAACGTCAGGGGAGTCAGTCTATTCTTTTCACCCCGCTTGATCAAGCGAGGCCGCCAACTGCGCGATGCGCTGATCGATGCTTTCGGCGTGGTGTGCCCGCTCTTCTTTGAGCTGTTTGTTTTCAGCCGCCAAGTTCAGCGCGCACATCACCGCTATCTTTTCGATTGAGGTCACTTTCCCGCTGTCACGAATGGCGCGCATTTGCTCATCCAACGCCAGTGCTGACTCCACCAAAGTCCGTCGCTCATCTTCGGAGCACATCACCCGAAACTCACGATCTAAAATGCGCACGGTCACTGGCTCTCGACTGACACTCATGAGCCCAACCCCGCCAGCTCCAGGGCCTTCAACCGTTCAATCATCGCCTCAACGCGCGAGCGCGCCTCTTCGTTGCGCTGCACCAAGGCCGCGCGCTCTGCCACCAACGCGTCTTGGCGCTGGTGCAGCAGTCGATTCTCCTCTTCCAAAGCGGCCACGCGGTCATTCAGCGTGGCCAAGTGCTGAGCAATGCGCTCCAGCTCGTGCGCGGTTTTTTGAGCATCGCCGCCAGCGGCGTTGGTTTGATCTGTACTCATTGACTTACCCCGTGTCCTCAATCCCGACTGATCGGCCATGGCATCTGACAAGCTTGCCACCGATTCATGCCGATAAGGCCACTATCATAGAGCCTTTCAGGCCGCAGCGACAAGCGCTCACCCACCTCAGCGGTGATAAACTGGCCGTTATGGAATCGCAATCCCCCGACACCCTGAACTGGGCGCTGGCGCTGGCCCCCAGTCGCGATGCCGCTGGCATCAGCGAGGCCCATGGGCTGATGACCGGCCTGGTGGCGGCCAGTCCGCAAATCGACATGGACACGCTGTGGCACCACTGGGCACTTTTGAACCTCAACAGCGATCTGGCGGCCGATGACCCCGCCAATCCCAAAGACGAGTTCTGGCCCCACCTTAAGGCCGCGTTGGAAGGCATTCAAAACGCGCTGCAATCGCCTGACATGGCTTTCGACGCGCTGGTGCCGGCCACCGATCAACCCTTAAGCCAACGCACCGAAGGCCTGGCGCACTGGTGCAGTGGCTTCTTGTCAGGCTTTGGCGCCAGCGGCGGCACCATCCAAGACAGTGAGGCGCAAGACGCGCTTGGGCTTCTCGGCGAGATCGCGCGTGCTGCCAGTGAGACCGACGCCGACGACGCCCCCAGCGAAGACGATGAGCGCGCGTTCAGCGAGCTTGTTGAGTTTGTCAAAGTCGCCGCGCTCTTGCTCCACGATGACCGGCGCGCGCAACTGGATATCACACCCTCCGCGACGCCCTCGACGACACCCGATGGATCCCACGCCTAATTTCCACGCCGAGGCGCACCTCAAACGCCGCCAGCGGCTGATGGCCGAGGTGGGCGATGATGCGGTGGTGGCGATTGCCGCCGCACCGGTCAAGCTTCGCAACAACGACGCCCCCTACCCCTATCGCCAAGACAGTGATTTTTTATATTTGACCGGACTCAATGAGCCCGAGGCGGTGCTGGTGCTCACCCCAGGCGCCAAAGTCGAGCAAACGTTTTTCTTGCGCGCCAGCGACCCCGACAAAGAGCGCTGGGATGGGGCGCGACTGGGCATTGAAGGCGCAAAAGAGGTGCTTGGGATGGACGCGGTCTTTGATATTGAAACGCTCGATGCCAAACTGCCAGGGTTGATGTCCCACCGCTCCAAGCTGTACTACTTGATGGGCCAACACCAACAGTTTGAACAGCACCTCAATGAGCTCCGGGCAGACATGCACCAGCGCAGCGACATGGCCGGACCCACCACGGTGGTGTCCTTACAGCCGCTCCTCCATGAACAGCGCCTGATCAAATCTGCCGATGAGATCAAGCACATGAAACGCGCCGCCGCCATCTCTTCACAAGCGATGCAGCACGCCATGACCCGTGCGCTGAGCGCGTCCAATGAAACTGAGCTGCACGCCACCTTGCTTCACACCTTCACCGAACACGGCGCCGTGCCGGCTTATCAACCCATCGTCGCCGGCGGTGAGCGCGCATTGGTGCTTCACTATGTGACCAACAACCAAGCCTTAAACCCCGATGCGCTGGTGCTGATTGACGCCGGCTGTGAGGTCTGTGGGTACGCCGCTGACATCTCCCGAACGTTTCCTGTCAGCGGGCGATTCACCGACGCACAAAAAGCGCTTTATGAAGTCGTCTTAACGGCCCAAGCGCGCGCCATCGAAGCGGTGCAAGTCGGCGCGTCTTACCACGCGTTTCACGAGGCGGCGGTGGCGGCATTGACCGAGGGTTTGATCGAGCTTGGCCTGTTGTCGGGCAGTGTGGATGACAACATCGCCCAGGCCCACTACCGGCGATTTTATATGCACAAGACCGGTCACTGGCTGGGGCTCGATGTCCATGACGTTGGCGACTACCGAATCGATGAGCAGTGGCGCGTGCTTGAGCCCAACATGGTCTTGACCGTTGAACCCGGCCTCTACATTGACCATGGCGATGACATCCCCCCCGAATTCCGTGGCATCGGCATTCGCATTGAAGACGACGTGCGCATCACCCGTCAAGGGCCCGAGGTGCTGAGCCGCGAAGTGCCCAAGACCATCGAGGAGATTGAGCGATGGATGGCGTGAGCGCTTCAAGGGCCGAACAACGCCCCTACGACGCGCTTGTGTCCGGGGCAGGGTTGGTCGGTTCGGCCGTGGCGTTGGGCTTGGCCCGCATGGGCCAGCGGGTGGCTTTGATCGAGCCTCACGCGCCCGCGCCCGTCAGCGCCCCCGAGCACGATCGGCGCACCCTGGTGTGAATGCGGCCTCGATCAACCTGCTCACCCACCTTGGCGTCATCACCGACCGTCTGCCCCGTGTGCCGATTGAACGGATTGTCATCAACCGCCAAGGTGGATTGGGGCATTTGATTTTGGATGCGCATGAGCACCGCGCCCTCATCGGCGATGACACCGACCCCGAGCGCCCTTATTTTGGGCAGGTGGTGGTGGCGGCCGCGTTGGGCGAGGCGCTGCAGGCGTGCATCACCGCTCAACCCAATATTGATTGTTTAACGCCTGCGACCGTCAGCGGGTTTGTCCAACACGCCGATGCGGTTGAGGCGACGCTGGCAGACGGCACTCGACTGATCGGCTCAGGGCTCATTGGCGCCGACGGCAATGCGTCTTTGATCCGCCAATTGCTCAACGTCGCCACCGAGCACCACGATTATGGACAAAGCGCCATGGTGTTCAACTGCCAAGCCGCGCGCCCACAGCCCCACACCGCGTTCGAGCGGTTCACGCCGCAAGGGCCACTGGCGCTGCTGCCCCAAGCCCACGGCCGCTATGGGGTCGTTTGGATTGATCACCACCGCGCCATTGACGAGGCGATGACTTGGTCGGATGAGGCCCTCTTAGACCGCCTTCAGGCCCGCTTCGGCCCGCGGCTGGGCGCCTTTTCCAAAGCCAGCCCGCGACAACGCTACCCGTTAATTCAGCAGCGCACGCCGCAGCCGGTGGATGGGCGGGTGGCGCTGCTGGGCAATGCCGCCAACGCTGTCCACCCCGTCTCCGCCCAGGGGCTGAACCTGGGCCTTCGCGATGTCGCCGGCTTCATCGACGCGGTGGCCTCACACAGCGATTGGCCCGAGGCGTTGCAAACTTATCAACATCAGCGCGCCCAAGATCAGCGCGCCACGCTTCGCTACACCGACACCTTGGCGCGAACGTTTGCCCATCGAAGCGGGTTGATCCGAGGCTTGGGCGGTTTGGGTCTGGCGCTCCATGCCGCGTGGCCTGCCCTACAAAACCGTCTGGTGCGAAGCGCGATGGGTTTTCGTGAACCCCGCGCCGAGTGGACCCGCCCGGGCTCAAGCCTCGCGCCTCGAAGGTGGCCCGATGAGTGCAGACGACACCCTGTTGGTGGTCGGTGGCGGGGTGACGGGCGCCACCACGGCCGCGCTGCTCGCCCAAGCCGGATGGTCGGTGGCCGTGGTGGATCGACGCGGCTTTGACGTGCACTCACCGCAGCCGAACGATCGCGTGGTGGCGCTTGGATTGGGGGCCCAACGCGTGTTCAAACACTTAGGGCTCTGGTCTCGGCTGATGGAAGGCGCCGTCACCCCTTATCCCACAATGGTGGTGGAGGCCAAAGGCCACCGACTCACCTTTCATGCCGATGCCCACGGCTTACCCGAGTTGGGATTTATCGTGTCCATCCCGTGGCTTGAAGCGGTGTTGGCAGAACACATTCAAGCCCAAGAGAACATCGAACTTCATGCGCCGGCGACGTGGTCTGACTTTAAAGTCACCGATGACGGCGTTCGGCTTTATCTGGGCCCCAACCCCCAGACGGTCACTGAGACCTTATCCGGTGCCTTGTTGGTCGGCGCTGACGGCGCCGGGTCAGCGGTTCGTCAACGCGCGGCATTGAGCACACCGCCATTGACTACAACCAGCAAGCCCTCATTGGCCCGGTGGTGACCGCGCGGCCCAACCCCGGCATTGCCTGGCAGCGGTTCACGCCGTCGGGGCCCTTGGCGCTTTTGCCCTTGCCCAACGGGCAATCTTCGATTGTCTGGTCGATCCCCACCCATGAGGCCAGCGCACACCGATCGCTCCCGCCCGATGAGTTGGTTCAGGTGGTCAATGACGCCCTCGGGGCCACGCCCCCCGATCCAATGGGCCTCATCCAGGCCATCGATGCCCCGCAGTGGTGGCCTTTGAAGCGTCAGCGAGCGCATCGGCTCCAGCAGGGCCGAGTGGTGCTGGTGGGCGATGCGGCGCACTCGGTTCACCCACTGGCCGGACAGGGCTTGAACTTGGGCCTGTTGGATGCAGCAGCATTGGCCGAGTGCCTCCAGCCGGTGATCGAGCACCGCACAACCGGCGCTTGGACCCAAGCGCTGGCTCGATACGGCCGCTGGCGGTTGTCGAACACCACGGCAGCCGGCGAAGGCATCCACTGGATCAATGCTTTGCACCACACCCCCATGGGGCTGGGGCAGCATGCTTTGGGGCTGGCGCTGGCCGCGGCCAACCGGGCCTGGCCCATTCGCCAGGCGCTGATCAAGCGGGCGACCGGGATTGATGCCGACGCGCCTTTGATCTGTCGCTGAGTATGCCGTCTTCGTCTCGACCCACGCCGCCCTTGTCAGCCACCCTTGGCCTTCTTGCCGGGGCGATCATGATCTCGTTTGCGGCGGTGTTTGTGCGTTTGTCTGACATGCCGCCCACCACTTCGGGGTTTTATCGGATGGTGTTTGGGGCATCGGCGTGGCTGGTGTTGCTTCTGGCCGTCCCCGCGATGCGCGAGGGCTGGCAAAAGACCTGGCCAAGCTCGATCTTGATCGGCGCGTTTTTTTGTGCCGACATCTGGTTTTGGCATCAATCGATTGCCTTCATTGGCCCGGGGTTGTCGACCCTGCTGGCGAATTTTCAAGTCTTTATCTTGACGATGGTGGGCGTGGTGTTTTTTAAAGAGCACGTGCACTGGCGTTTTGGGCTGGGTGTGGGCTTGGCCATGGCCGGGCTTTGGCTGCTGTTTGGACGCGAATGGACCGAACTGAGTTTGCAAGCACGCTCAGGGGTGTGGCTGGGATTGCTCACCGCGTGTGCCTACGCGCTGTACCTTCTAAGCCTTCGAGGCTTTCAAATCAAACACCCCACCGTCCGACCTGAAGCGCGGCTGATGCAGGTCACGCTGTGCTGCGGTGTGATGCTTGGCATCATCAACGGCATTGAGGGGCATGGCTTTGCCATTCCCTCAACCCAATCTTGGCTGGCTTTGATTGGGTTGGGGCTGTTTTGTCAGGTGCTCGGTTGGCTGCTGATCACCAAAAGCCTGCCTCAGCTCCCCGCCGCCGTGGTGGGGTTGTTGCTGCTGATCCAACCGGCCGCATCAGTGGGCTGGGATGTGTGGTTTTTTGAATTGGACTTGTCCACCGGCAAAGCGTTGGGTGCTGGCTTGGCCTTGGTGGGCATTTATTTTGGTCTCCGGGCCAGCAGAGGTTCTGATAGCATAGCCAAACCATGACCAATCCCTACATCAACGTGGCCACAGAGGCGGCGCGCCAAGCCGCCTCCTTAATGAAAAAATACGCCACCCGCTTAGAGTCCATCCCCATCGAGCGCAAAGCGCGCGCCGACTACGTCACCGATGTTGATCGCGCCTGCGAGCACGTGATTAAAGACCACATTCTCAAGCGCTACAAAGACCACGCGTTTTTGGGTGAAGAAACAGGCAAAGTCGGCGACAGCGACCACGTCTGGATTGTTGATCCCATCGATGGGACCACCAACTATCTGCGCGGTCTGGGGCACTATGCGGTCTCGATTGCCCTTCAAGTAAAAGGTCGTATCGAACATGGGGTCATCTATGACCCCAACAAAGACGAGTTATTCACCGCCTCACGGGGCGAAGGGGCGTTTCTGGACGCACACCGGATCCGGGTCAGCGGCCGCGCGTCACTCGACGGCGCGGTCTTGGCCACCGCTTTCCCGTTTCGGTATCGACGGTTGATGCCGGCATATCGCGCCATGTTTGATGATTTGTTTGAACACATCGAAGACATCCGCCGCCAAGGCACGTCGTGTTTGGATCTGGCGTATGTGGCCTGCGGCCGACTGGACGGCTATTGGGAGCTCGGCCTCAAACCTTGGGATCTCGCTGCCGGCGCACTGATGGTCCAAGAGGCCGGTGGCGTGGTCATGGATGTGGCCGGCGGTGAGCGGTGGCTGCAATCAGGCCACATCGTGGCCGCCCCGTTTAAGTTGATCACGCCCATGCGCCACGCGATCGAGCCCCATCTCACCGAAGCAATCCAGGCCAAGCTCAAAGACCCGCCCCACCTCGCCTAAAGGGGGAAGACCGCGCGCGGCTGAAGTTGACCGTGCACGCACTGGGCCAACCCCACCACCACGCCTTGATGAAAGACGCACACCCAATCGAGCTCACCCATGGCTTGGGGGGCTTTCATGGCCACCACCCGGCCTTGACGAAAATCCACCAGCTGCTCGGGCGATAAGGCCACTGCGGGCCAGTCCGGCACCGCCTCGTTGATGGGTCGAAGACACGCCCAGCGCTCGGTCTGTTCCATCTGTTCCAGTGTTTCCAGGCGATGGGCCGCGGTCAGTTCAAACGGCGACGCTTGGGTGCGTGTCAGCTGACACAGATGGGCCCCGCAGCCCAAGCGCTCACCGATGTCTCGGACCAGCGATCGAATGTAGGTTCCCTTGCTGCACCGCACCGCCACCTCAAATCCAGGGGCGGTGGCATCGTCCAGGTGCCAGGCCACCAGCCCAAGATGGTCAATGCGCACCGACCGCGGTGGCCGCTCAACCACCTGCCCCTCGCGGGCCATGGCATACAAGCGCCGCCCTTGGTGCTTCAGCGCAGAATACATGGGAGGCACCTGCTCAAGCTCACCGACAAACTCGGCCAGCACCGCCTCCACGCCCGAGGGGCTGAGCGATGGAACGGGGCGCTGCTGGACCAGGTTGCCTTCGGCGTCTTCGGTGTCGGTGGTCTTGCCCAAATGCAGTCGGGCGCGATAGGCTTTGTCGGCGTCAACCAAGTGCGCAGCAATGCGGGTGGCGTGTCCCAAACACACCACCAAAAGCCCGGTGGCCATGGGATCCAGCGTGCCGGTGTGGCCGGCTTTTTTGATGCCGAACAGGCGCTTGATGCGGCCTAAGACCTGATTGGAGGTCATCCCTTGGGGCTTGTCGACCAACAGCAAACCGCCGCCTGGTTGTGCGCGTGCCATGGCTGAGCCGTTACGAGCGCCGTGATTTGGCGAGAAGCGCCTCGATTCGCGCGCCCGCCTCAGAGGCCGTGTCTTGGAAGAACTTAAGGGTGGGCATCATCCGAAGCCGCGTGCGCTTGGCCAGCTCGTGACGAATCGATCCGACGTTTTCGTTCAAAAAGTCCAACAGCGGATCCACCTCATCGGCCTGATAGATCGCCACAAACACTTTGGCATGGGACAGATCTCGGGCGACCTCAACATCGGTCACGCTGAAAAGCCCTGGGGGGATCTCATGCTGAAACGACTGCTGGATAATGGCGGCCAATTCGCGGCGCAAAAGGCCCGCCACCTTGTCAGCGCGCTGAACCACGCCCATTCACCGATCGCGCCATCGAATCAATCATTCGATGGCTCATCCAGGGTCCGCTGAACCTCAACGCGCTCAAAGCATTCGATCTGATCGCCCACCTGAACATCGTTGTACTGCTTGACGCCAATGCCGCACTCGGTGCCCGATTGGACTTCCTTGGCGTCGTCTTTAAACCGCCTCAGCGACTCGAGCTCGCCCTCAAACACCACCACGTTGTCGCGCAGCACGCGGATGGGGTTGGCACGCTTGACCACGCCATCGACCACCAAACACCCGGCAATCGCGCCGAGCTTCGATGAGCGGAACACGTCTTTGACTTCGGCCAGACCGATGATCTCTTCGCGGGTCTCGGTGCCCAGCAAACCCGTGATGGCTTTTTTGACATCGTCGATGACTTCATAGATCACGCTGTAGTACTTCAGCTCCAAGTCCGCCTCTTGGATCACGCGGCGCGCGGCCGCATCGGCGCGCACATTGAAGCCAATGATGATCGCCCCAGAGGCCTGAGCCAGGCTGGCATCCGACTCGGTGATTCCACCCACGCCGGCAGCGATCACCTCGACTTTAATTTCGTCGTTGGACAACCGAGTCAGCGCGTCACGAAGCGCTTCCACTGAGCCTTGCACGTCGGCTTTGATCATCAAGTTCACGGTTTGACGGTCGCCGACTTGACCTTCTTCCATCTGATCGAACAGATTTTGGAGTTTGGCGGCCTGTTTCTCCGCCAGGCGCCCTTCCCGAGACGACTCTTTGCGGGTCTCGGCCGCATCCCGCGCTTTGCGCTCATCGGCCACGGCCAACACATCATCGCCTGCGTTCGGCACGCCCGACAGGCCCAACACTTCTGCCGGCATCGATGGGCCAGCGGATTTGATGGCCTGTCCCGTTTCATCAAACATCGCCCGCACTCGACCAAACTCTTGGCCCGCCAAGAGCATATCGCCTTGGTGCAGCGTGCCGTCTTGAACCAGCACCGTGGCCACCGGTCCACGGCCTTTATCCAGCGCCGATTCGACCACCACGCCGCGGCAGCGTCGCTCAGGTGAGGCTTTGAGTTCGAGCACCTCCGCTTGCAAGACGATGGAATCAAGCAGTTGGTCAATGCCCTCGCCACTGATGGCAGAGACCGGCACAAAAATCTCTTCACCGCCCCACTCTTCGGGAACCACTTCTTCGATCGCCAGCTCTGAGCGCACCCGCTCAGGATCTGCCTCGGGTTTGTCCATCTTGTTCACCGCCACGATCAGCGGCACGTTGGCCGCACGCGCATGCTGAATGGCCTCTTTGGTCTGCGGCATCACCCCATCGTCGGCCGCAACCACCAACACCACAATGTCGGTCGCCTGCGCGCCCCGAGCCCGCATCGCCGTAAAGGCCGCGTGTCCCGGCGTATCCAGAAACGTCACCGTGCCGTTGTTGGTCTGGACGTTGTATGCGCCGATGTGCTGGGTGATCCCGCCGCTTTCGCCCGCCGCGACTTTGGCGCGGCGAATGTAATCCAAAAGTGAGGTCTTGCCGTGATCGACATGGCCCATCACGGTCACCACCGGTGGCCGNGAGACCGCCTCAAAGCCATCGTCGGCAGCCTCTTCAAAGAGCTCTTGCTCGATGTCTTTGTCTTCNGCCGGCTTGGCTTCGTGGCCCATCTCTTCGACCACCAANATGGCAGTGTCCTGATCCAGCGGCTGGTTGATGGTGACCATCGTGCCCATCCCCATCAAAGTCTTGATGACTTCACCGGCTTTGACCGCCAACAGCTTGGCCAAGTCACCAACGGTGATGGTCTCAGGGATCTCCACCTCACGCTTGACCGGCTCGGTGGGCATTTGGAAGCCATGCTCGGTGCTCGCGGCGGTGCTTGGCGCACGCCGCTGTGGCTTGGCCTTGCGACGCTTGCTCTTGGGCGCGACATGCAGCTCTTCACGGTAGCGCTTGCGACCCTCATCGCCGTCGTCTCGTGGGCCTTTTCGCTTGCGCTCAGCGTCTTTCTCGGCGGCCTGCTTGGCGACTTTGGCTTCCACCTTGGCTTGCGCCTCAGCCATTGCGCGCTGACGCTCAGCCTCTTGACGTTCGGCTTCCTCGCGGGCCTCACGCGCCGCCCGCTCTTCGGCTTTTTCTGCCGCCAACGCTTCGCGTCGGGCGGCCTCTTCAGCCTCTCGCTGGGCGCGTTCTTGCTCGCGACGTTTCGCGTCCTCGGCGGCCTGACGCTCAGCCGCTTCGCGCTCGGCCTGCGCTTGGGCCAAGGCCTCTGCGGCCGCTTCGCGTTCGGGATCGTCTGAGCGGGTGTCTTCCACCGCCCCGCGTTTGACATAGGTGCGTTTCTTGCGCACTTCAACGTTGACCGTTCGCGACGGTTGAGCACCGCGGGTTCTTGCTCGCCCCGCGCCACCGCTGGGGACTTTCAGCTCAGAGACCGTTTTGCGCTTGAGCGTGACCTTGCTTGGCGCTGAAGGCCCTGTGGTGTCGTCGAGCTTGCCGTGACTGGTGCGAAGGTAAGCCAGCAGCGCTTTCTTATCGTCATTGCTGACCCCCGCCTCAGGTCCTGAGACTTCAATCCCCGCTTCTTTGAATTGCTCGATCAGGCGAGAGACTTCAACGCCCAATACATCAGCGAGTTGTGAGACGGTCACATCAGACATGCAATCTTCCTTTAGGTGCGCTTTTTAAATTTTACTCTTCGTCAAACCAGTGTGCACGGGCAGCCATGATGAGCTCAGCGGCCTGCTCGGCCTCGAGCCCCTCGATGTCCTCAAGCTCATCGGTGGCGCAGTCGGCCAAGTCATCGCGCGTACAAATGCCTTGCTCCGCCAGCGCGTACGCCAGGGTTTCAGTCATGCCCGCCAGATCCAAAAGATCCTGCTGAGGCTTGTTGCTCTCCAGCTTTTCTTCTGAAGCAATCATTTGGGTGAGCAACGCATCGCGCGAGCGTTGGCGGAGCTCAGCCACGATGGCCTCATCAAATTCCTCAATCGCCAACAGCTCAGACTCGGGCACGTAGGCGACCTCCTCGATGTTGGTGAAGCCCTCAGCCACCAAGATCGTGGCAAGCTCTTCATCGACATCGAGTTTTTCTTTAAACATTTCCAGAACAGACCGCGATTCAGACTCGGCTTTTTCATCGGCCTGCTCGACGGTCATGACATTCAGCGTCCACCCGGTCAACTCAGCCGCCAAGCGCACGTTTTGGCCACCTCGACCAATCGCTTGCGAGAGGTTGTCTTCTTCAACGGCGATGTCCATGCTCTTGGAGTCTTCATCGACCACGATTGAGGCAACTTCTGCCGGTGCCATCGCGTTGATCACAAACTGCGCCGGGTTCTCATCCCACATGATGATGTCAACACGCTCGCCGGCCAGCTCGTTGGACACCGCCTGCACCCGCGAACCGCGCATGCCCACGCACGCCCCGATGGGATCGGTTCTCGGATCCAAGGCATGCACCGCAATCTTGGCGCGCCGCCCAGGGTCTCTGGCGGCCCCTTTAAGTTCAATGAGCTCTTGTCCAATCTCGGGGACTTCCAGTTTGAACAGCTCAATCAAAAACTCGGGCAAGGTTCGGCTGACAAACAGCTGCGGGCCGCGCTGGTCGGGGCGGACCTCATAGAGATAACCTCGGATGCGGTCTTTCAACCGGGCCGTCTCGCCGGGAATGGCGTGGCGAGCGGGGATGAATGCCTTCGCGTTCTCACCCAAATCAACAATCATGCCGCCGCGCTCCATGCGCTCAACCTGGCCATACACCAGCTCGCCAACGCGCTCGGCGTAGGCCTCCACCACCAACTCGCGTTCGGCTTGGCGGACTTTTTGAACGATGACCTGCTTGGCTGCTTGCGCGGCGATGCGACCGAACTCAGGGGGCTCCATCGACTCTTCGATGTAGTCGCCCACCTCGAGTGAGGCGTCCTGCGCCTTGGCATCGCTGAGACGGATTTGGCGATCGGCCGACTCAAAAACCACCTGGTCTTCATCCATCTCTGTGCTCTTGGGGCCGTCGGGCGCGTCATCTGGCAGCACCTCCCAACGACGAAACGCTTCATAGGCACCGGTTTGATGATCAATGCTGACCCGGACGTCAATGTCTTCAACACTGCGCCGCTTGGCCGCCGAGGCCAGCGCCGCCTCAATCGCCTCAAAAATAATGCCTTTATCCAGTCCCTTCTCGTTCGAGACGGCTTCGGCCACCTGTAAGATTTCTTTGCCTTGGTCGCTCATGGCTGGTTTTTCGTCCTCACACGCAAACGCTTAATTTAAGTTTTCAAGTGAATCACCGAGCAACTTTAAGTTGCCCTTCTTCGGTCCTGGCCGACTGACTTCTCGCCGACCTCAATTGTTGGAACTTCTTTTGTCCTTGGCTTGTTTGAGCCATTGATCCATGTCGGGTTTGAGCTTGGCTTTGGCGACCTGCGACAGCGGCAAAGCCTGCTCGCCCTGATCGGTGAGCATGACCACGCTTGCACCGACCTCATCATCGATCACCGAGACCAGCGTGCCCTTGAATGCCCGCTGGCGCCGCCCGCTGGTCTCATCGACCAGTGGCGCCACCAAATGCACTTCCGCACGCTCGCCCACGAACCGCTCGAAGTGCGAACGGCGAAAAAGCGGCCGCTCAACCCCAGGCGAAGAGACCTCTAAGCTGTACTCACCCGAGATCGGATCTTCAACATCAAGCCAGGCCGAAACCTCGCGACTGACCCGCTCGCAGTCGTCCACATCGATGCCGCTGTCGCTCAGCGGCTGATCAAGGTGGCCATCGGCCCGAGCATCATCGGGCTGATCGATGTAGACGCGCACCAATCGATTTTTGGGGTTGGAGACATACTCCACGCCCACCAGCTCATAGCCCAAATCTTCAACCAGCGGCGTCAGCTGCTCGGTCATGTCATCGGCAATGGCCATCAATCCACCTCTTTGGGCGCCCAACGGGCCCTCAACAACGCCACTTGGCCACAAACATTTGGCCACAAAAAAAGCCCCTATCACCAGGGGCTTTTTTCAATAAAACCTGGTCGCAGATCGCTCAGACCGCTTCACTGAGNCGCGTCACGATCAATCAACGCATNCTCAGCACACGGTCGGCATTGACGATAGGGCCATCAACGCCAATCTGCTCAAACNAGTCAGTCATTGTACTGCGTTATCGCGAAAGTCTCAACCGAAGGCGGCGATCGCCCCGCTGCATTTGCTGGCCCCAACGGGTGCGGGGTCTGCTTTGGGGGCAATGCGTGCTGGGGGCGGTCTAGACCAAGACCGATGTTTACAAGGGATCGGCGTCCAATTGGTAGCGGGGGCAGGATTCGAACCTGCGACCTTCGGGTTATGAGCCCGACGAGCTGCCAGACTGCTCCACCCCGCAACTGGACTCACCATTATAAGCACCGTTCAAATTTCCGTCAAGAAAACGCGACGATGCGTTATCCTAAATCCCAACCCAGACACCCCCAACTTGACCGAGTCATGCTTATGATCTTTGCCCCCTTCGCCTCACGCCGCATCTCACGTGCACCCGCCCTTGCCACGCTGTTGGCGATTGCTGGGCTGGTCTCGAGCGCTGTGGCCCACGCGCAAACCACACTGACGCTCCCACAAATCATGGCCGACCCCGACTGGATCGGCCAACCTGTCCAAGATGTTTGGTGGCAGCTCGATGGCTCGGCGGTGCACTACACCATCGAGCGGCCCGACAGTGACCTGATCGACACCCACCGCATTGACTGGACCGATCAGCGCGATACGCGGCTTGACCACCCCGATCGGGCCACCATTGACGGACCCAATCCCATCCTCTCGCCCACCGGCGAACAGGCGGCTTTTGTTCGCGATGGCAATGTCTTTGTCCGCGATCTCAACACCGGCGTGCTCACCCAGCTGACCCAAAGCCGCTCATCCGACCGACAGCTGACCTTCAGCACCGATGGCCAAGTGGTGTATTTTTCGCGCGCGGGACAATGGCACGGGGTGAACGTCGCCTCAGGCCTGCAATTTCCCGTGGCCGATCTTCGCTTCGAGGCCGATCCGAATGAGGCCAGTGACGATCACTTGAGCGCCATGCAGCGTCGCTTGTTCACCAGCCTGGCCCGAGACCAGGCGCAAGCGACCGCGCGCGCCAAAGCGCGCCGCCTGGCCGGAGCGCTCGACCCCACCCAAAGCCCTGCGCCCTGGTTTTTGGGCGAGGATGATGCGCCGGTGGCCTCAGCATTGTCGCCCGATGGCCGCCACCTGCTGATGGCCGTGGCCCCGGCCGACTATGACGAAGGCCGCGAGGGCCAAATGCCCCACTATGTCACCTTTGATGGCTACATCAAAACAGAAACCGTCAGAACACGCGTGGGGCGTCGCCAACCGCCGCCTCATCAGCTGTGGCTGTTGGATCTGGTTGAGCGCACGCGCCAAACCATTGATTTGTCTGGTTTGAGCGCCATCGATGTCGACCCCTTGGCCGACCTCAAAGCCGCCAATGGGCTGGACCCGCTGCCCGACGATCAGCTTCGCGACGTGAGCATCCAAGCGCTGCAGTGGCACCCCAGCGGCGCCATGGCGGCCGTGCAGATCCGAGCGCGCGACAACAAAGACCGCTGGATTGCCACCTTAAGCCCAGACTCACCCCAGCTCGTCGAGCGCCACCGACTCAATGACCCCGCGTGGATCAATTGGCGCTACAACGACATGGGCTGGTTGGGCGACGCCACCGAGCCCAAGCTGTGGTGGCTGTCCGAGCACAGCGGGTTTTCTCATTTATATCTGGCCGACATCAACACCGGCGTGGTCGACGCGCTCACCGAAGGCGAGTTTGAGGTCTCGGCCCCAACGTGGAGCCGCGATGAACAAGCGGTCTTTGTGCTCGCCAACCCAAGCAACCCGGGGCGCTACGATCTTTACCGCCTCGACATCAACACCGGCGACTGGACCGACCTGACGCGCCACGGCGGCGTGGAGTCATTTGCACTGCACCCGACCGATGATCGGGTGGTGCTTCGCTACTCTGAGAGCTACCTCCCCCCGCAGGTCGGTCGCTTGGCCTCCACCGACACCGGTCTCGAGGCGCTGACCGATACCCGCAAACGTGCTTATCGAGACATTGACTGGCAGGCGCCGCGCTTTGTTCAAGTGCCCGGCAGCCACGGCCAAGGGTCGGTGCCGGCGAAGTTCTACCCCGCCCGAACGCCCCGCCCAGCGGGCGGTCATCCCGTGGTGCTGTTTGTTCACGGGCGGGTTATTTACAAAACGTCTGGCACCGCTACCCCAACTACTTTCGCGAACAGATGTTCCACAACTTCCTCACCGAGCGCGGCTATCACGTCTTGGACATGGACTTTCGGGCCAGTGCCGGTTACGGGCGCGATTGGCGCACCGCCATCTACCGCCAAATGGGCACCCCAGAACTGGAAGACCTGATCGATGGGGTGCGCTGGCTGGTGGACGAACACGGCGCCAACACGGACCGGGTCGGCTTATATGGCGGTTCATACGGCGGCTTTATGACGTTCATGGCGCTGTTCAACGCCCCCGATGTCTTCCACGCCGGGGCGGCACTCAGGCCGGTCAGCGATTGGGCGCACTACAATCACCCCTACACCTCGAACATTCTCAACACGCCCGAAGTGGACCCTGAAGCGTACCGCCGCTCCTCACCGATTGAGTTTGCCGAAGGCCTTGAAGGCCATCTGCTGATGACCCACGGAATGCTGGATGACAATGTGTTTTATCAGGACGTGATTCGTCTGTCCCAGCGCTTAATTGACCTTGAAAAATCTGACTGGGAGCTGGCGTCATACCCGCTGGAGCGCCATGGGTTTGAGCGCCCATCATCGTGGCTCGATCAATATCGGCGGATCTATGGCCTGTTTGAAGAAACCATCGGCTATGGGCCAAGCGCCGAGCGCACCTCATCCATGACGAAGTAAGGACTTGGCAATGAATGTCTTAATCACTGGCAACAGCTCGGGCCTGGGACTGGGTCTGACCGAAGTCTTTTTGGAGCAAGGCGCGATTGTTCGAGGCCTGTCCCGACGCGGCTGTCCATTGAAAACCGAGCGACGCGACAGCCACGACGAGGCCTTGAGAGACCAACGCGTTGATCTGGGCGATCTCAACAAAATTGTCCCGGCACTGGAGGCCGTGATGTCCGATGCACACCGCTTGGACGTGGTCATTCTCAATGCCGGGGTGCTCGGCAAGATTCAGGCCATGCACCAAACCGATGTGCATGATCTAGAGCACCTCTACCGGGTGAACGTGTGGGCCAACAAAGTGATTCTTGACTGGCTCATCGAAAGCGCGATGCCCGTTGATCAAATCGTGGCGATCTCTTCAGGCGCGGGCATCAACATGCACTATGGCTGGGGCGGCTATGCCATGTCCAAAGCCAGCATCAATCATTTGATTCACCTCTATGCCGAAGAAATGCCCCAAACGCATTTGTTGGCCTACGCGCCCGGGCTGGTGGACACCCCCATGCAAGACTACCTTTGCCACGATGTCGACACCGGTGAGTTCCCCTCGGTCCAGAAACTGGTCGACGCCAAAGGCACCGAACACATGCCCGACAGCCACGAGGCCGCGCGCCAGTTGCTGGCGTTGCTGCCAGACCTCAAAGCCAACCACCCCAGCGGCGGCTTTGTAGATGTGCGCCACCTGTAGCCATCCGTCGGATTCATCGATGGGCGCAGGATCACTCGATGCCGCGCGCCCAGCCTTCATAGAGGGCGGCCGCGGTCGATTCAAAGGTGTTGGATTCGATGGCCCCACGCAATGTGGCCATGAGATCTTGGTAGTAATGAAGATTGTGGATGGTGGCCAAGCGGTGGCCTAAAATCTCATTGCACTTTTGTAAGTGCTTAATGTAGGCCCGGGAGTAGTTTTGGCATGCCGCACAACCGCAGTCTGGGTCGATGGGGCGGGTGTCTTGAGCAAAGCGCTGGTTTCTGATTTTTAAAACGCCAGCATGCGTGAACAGGTGCCCATTTCGAGCATTGCGCGTGGGCATCACACAATCGAACATGTCCACCCCGCGTCTGACCGCCTCAACAATGTCCTCGGGCCGGCCCACGCCCATCAGATACCGCGGCTGATTCACGGGCAAAAGGGGCGTTGTGGCCTCCAAGGTCGCCTCGCGTTCGGCTTGAGGCTCACCCACCGCCAGCCCGCCGATCGCGTAGCCATCAAACCCCATCTCAATCAACGCCTCGGCCGAGGCTTGGCGCCAATCTGGGTAAACCCCGCCTTGGACAATCCCAAACAGCGCCTGCTGGCCGCTGCGGTCACTGGCTTGATGGCGGTCCAAGCAGCGCCGGGCCCAGCGCATTGACAGCGCCATCGACTGATGGGCTTGGTCACGCGTGGCCGGATACGGCGTGCACTCATCAAACGCCATCATGACATCCGCGCCCAGCGCGTGCTGGATGTCGATGGACTCCTCAGGCCCCATAAAAATTGTCGAGCCGTCGACGGGCGATTGGAACGTCACACCCCGTTCGTCCATGTTGCGAAGCTCAGCCAGACTCCACACTTGAAACCCCCCAGAGTCGGTCAATATGGGTCCTGGCCACGCCATGAAGTCGTGCAGATCGCCATGCGCCCGAATGACGTCCAGCCCGGGACGCAAAAAAAGATGAAACGTGTTGCCCAACACCATCTGAGCGCCGAGCGCGCTGAGCTCTTCGGGGGTCATCGCCTTGACGGTGCCGTAAGTCCCCACCGGCATAAACGCCGGCGTTTGCACCACGCCTCTTTGAAACGTCAGCGCACCGCGGCGCGCTCGGCCATCGGTGTGGGTCAGTTGAAAGTCCAAAGCCGCCATCACAACAACAGCGTGGCATCGCCGTAGCTGAAAAAACGATAGCGCTGATCGATGGCGTGTTGATAGGCGCTTAAGATGCGTTCTCGCCCGGCAAAAGCCGCCACCAGCATGACCAAGGTTGACCCCGGCAGGTGAAAATTGGTCAACATGCCATCGATCACGCGAAACTCAAATCCGGGGTAGATAAACAGCTGAGAGTCGCCCTCGTAGGGTTCGATGGTGCCCGTGTGTGCCGCGGTCTCCAAGGCGCGCACCGCGGTGGTGCCGACCGCAATCACGCGGCCACCGCGGGCTTGGGTGGCTTTGACCTGCTCGACCAAAGTCGCCTCCACCGACAGCCACTCTTTGTGCATGGTGTGGTCTTCGATGCGCTCGGTGCGCACCGGCTGGAATGTCCCCGCCCCAACATGCAGCGTGCACCAGCCCATCTCAATGCCTCGATCACTGAGCGCTTGCAACAGTGGCTCATCGAAATGCAACCCGGCGGTGGGTGCTGCGACCGCACCCGGCACTTGGCCATACACCGTTTGGT
>PR_CR_10_Liq_1_inCRDRAFT_1000191_pt1 | contig 37424 bp, 31 predicted proteins | sample PRCRCaboRojoPR_3_FD_10241 | JGI IMG/M metagenome (IMG submission 10241) | reverse complement strand
CTAGACGAACTCTTAGTTAGGGAACTCCTTAGGGCTTGCAAAGGGTACCTTCATATATAATAACTCTAAATGAATATGGACATAGAAAGTCTTACAAGAGTGTGTTTGAGGAACATCCAAGAAATAGGCGGGAGACCGGTGTCCTTAGGAGGAGCACAAGGTAAGCCATAAGCAGCTCTGGAACTACTAGAGAGACTCCAACAAGCTGAGAAATTAGAACAAGACTTCTATGCAAGTCAGAAACAGGAACCTTCCGAGGACACTGAACCACCAATTATCACAGTTCCATCCTTGCCCGCAAGGACTCCCTTGTTGAGGACCTCGGATAACCCTAAAGATATAATCTTTGATGCTTTTTTGGCCGACAGACCTATTCCCTCTCTCACTTGTGTTAGCCCAAACCGTTTGTCTTTGCTTTTAAAGGCTTTGGCGCTGTCTGGAGACGGACAGCCTCTGCTGGAAGAAGAAAAGGCCTTGGTGTCGCACTTCGTGCAGAAAAGCGACTTGGAAAGTCTTGAGAACTTCTTGTACCAGAAACTCATGCACGGGTACTTGCAAACTCCTCAGCTATACGAGGAACTAGTGAGTTACATCCTCAACACGATTTCAGATGTTTCTGTGGGTGAACAAATCATAAGGCGCCTTCCCCTGCTAACCCAGGACGTCTGGAGCTTCATCTGGACAAACTCTACTGCACTTCTCGACTTAATTCGGGAGTTAGTCGTCACATCTGAAGAAGCCTCGCAGGGCCTGCACCAGATCTTTAGTATGCTTGAAGACCCTGACCCAGAGATCCAGAAGCACGCTATTTCTTTGATTGCCAAGCAGTTGTACACTGTGTGTTCCAACGAGATAGAAGCTAAGGCCCTAAACCACTTTGAAGCTATTTGGTAAGTTTTACTTAGTCAGCAGCCTATCTACCCCCAGGGTTCAGAGGCTAAAATCAAGGTTTACTTCAAACTTTTGGCTAAAAACCCTGACCTGCTTCCGCATTTCATTACTTTTTTGCCTGGAATTGCTAACCCGCTTACAAGGCAAACAGTTCTGCAGCACTACTCCAAAGTGTTGCAAAAGTCTTTTCCACAAGACCACGCAGTTTTATTAGAATACTTAGACANCAACCCTGAAGAGACTTTTTCCAAAGAAACCCTGACCATCATTTCCCAGTTGCCCTCAATAAACTCCCAACTCAAGCAACTGCTTATTGAAAAAGCTAAGTCCAACGTGCAACTAATCACCTACGTTGCAGCTCACTTGAACATGCAGGAAGTTGAAGAGGTCATTCCTACGTTAGTTTCCCAGCCAGAAACTTCTTTAAGTACTTACATGAGTGCGCTTTTGGAAGCTCCTGAAGTAGACCCTTCAGAAGTACTTGCTAAGATTCTGAGCTTGGACTTAGCAACTCCTCAAGTCATCAAAGCACTCAAAGTAGCTTTGGACTTGCGGCACGTTTACTACCAAGAAACACTCCAAGCTGCTACAGAAAAAATAGTTAGACTTGAACCCATTCCAGAGACTTGTATGTATTTTATTTTGAAAGCTAACGAACTTTATCCACAGTTAAAGAGTTTCTTCATTAGTTACGCTTTGCCTTATTTGCTGGAAAGGAAAGTATGGGAATACCCTAGGATTTGGAAAGGATTTGTGACCTTCATAGAAAGAACCACTCCTGACTCCATACAAGTCCTAGACCTCATGCCTCACGATGTACAGCAAAAACTTTTACAGAGGGAAACCATCCGCAAAGGGAAACTCGAAGAAACTATGAGAAAGCAAAAGTCTTAATTAATGTTTATACTTAACTAGACTTACAATTTAAATTCATACTATGCGGAAATCTGCCAAACCAGGGCGCTTGGAACTCTTGGAGTGGGTCAACAAACTCTGTGAAAGCGACTACCCCAGAATCGAAAGCTTGTCTGACGGAGTGGCTTACGCACAGATCCTAGACATGCTTCACCCCAGAACTATTCCTCTTTCAAGGATTGTGTTTTTGCCTCGTTCTATAGAAGACAACGCTAAGAACCTTAGGATGGTAGCAGATGCGCTGAACAAAATCAAAGCCAAAAAACCCCTTGACATAAGTAAACTCTCCCAGGGCAAGTTTGCAGAGCACATGGACTTAGTTCAGTGGATGTATTCTTACTTTCAGAAAAACCAGTCACTAGTTAAGGGCAAGTACAGTGCTTACACTAAAAGACTTGAGGCTTACAAACGCCAAAAAAAGATTCCTCCCGAAAAAACCAACTTTGAAGTAGTTATGAGTGAACACTTAATTCCCAACGACCCTGACCTTGAAACCCAGGACTCAAGCATTCATGAGCAAAGACTTAACCAGTTAAAAGACTTAGTAAGTTCTTTAGAACAAGAACTCACCAACCAAGTTTCTAACTACAAACTCTTACAGGAAGACATTCAACAAGTAGAGGAAGAAAGGAACTTTTACTTCCAAAAACTCAGACAGATCGAAATCATTTCGGAAAGCAACCCCCACGACCCCATTACAGAGTCACTAATGCAAATTATATCCGAGACTCCTGAAGACTTTTTAACTGTTGACAAGTAATGTACTTAAACCTTGTTAGTTACTTTCCGTCGTGAGTTGAAGTGTTTACGCTTCCGTCAATAACTATTGGCGTTTCCCCAGACTCCGGGTTCCAAAACCTTAGTTTGCCATCAAGGGACCCCGACCCAATGTAGTCTTGTCCTTGGGCGTTTTTCACAACTGCTAAGCAAGTAACAGCTTTTTCGTGCTTTGCAGGCAATTCTTGTCCTTGCCACTGCTCCTGGTCCCAAACCTTAACAGTACAGTCTGCACTGCCTGAAGCAAGACGGTCCCCAACAACCAGTAAGGACTTAACAGCCTTTGTGTGGTCTGTGAGAGTTTGAATTTTTTGTTTGGATTCAAGGTCCCATATGATAATGGTTTTGTCCCAAGAAGCTGAAGCAAGCTTTCCACCTACAATCTCCAAGCATGACACACGATTAGTATGCCCTTCTAAAACTGCTTCTTTTTGCATAGTTTGCAAGTTCCACAGTATCACGTTTTTGTCCCTAGATCCAGAAGCAAGGTACTCTCCTGTGAACTTCAGGCACTCCACAGAGTTGGTGTGCTCTTGAAGCACGGCAACTGCTTCGTCACTGTCGGGACTCCACACCCTAACCGATTTATCTACTGATCCTGAGGCAATGTAGTTCCCTGCTGCTTCAACACACATAACCTGGTTAGTGTGGCCTTGGAAAACTTTTACAGGCTCTTTAGATTCCAAATTCCAAAGAACCACTGTATGGTCCAATGACCCTGAAGCAAGAAATTCCTGGAAAATTGCCATGGAACTCACAGACTGGCTATGACAACGTAGCTCTCCAATTTCTCTTGAACCGTTGTCCCAAAGTTTGATAAGGCCGTTTGAGTATCCCGAGGAAAGGCAATCCCCAAAAGCTTTCAAGCAAGTTACACTAGGAACGTTAGCTTTCTCTTGCAGTTCAAGAGTTGCAACTCTTTCTGCGCGTACTATGTCCAGCACTACTATGCGTCCGTTCTTAGCTCCTGATGCAAGATAATGGCCAAAGCTTTCAACACAAGTCACTGATTCTCCCATTTATAGTCATTAAGCTGCAATAAAAATAGCTTTCTCGAGTGTAATTATCCTTAAAGTTAGTGATAATTCATTGCTTATAAGGTGCTTCTTAAAGAATTGACCATGTCTNTGAGTTCATTAAGGTGGGTTTTAACTATTCTGAGGTCATTTACTTTTTTTTTCAGTTCTTCTTGGTTTGCTTTGCCTTCTTTTTCTTCTTCGGGTCTTTGGTTCCTTAGTTCTTCGAGCTTTTTAAATTGGTTGACAGTTATTTCTTGGGTTCTAGTTGATATCGTGTGAATGAGTTTAAAAACTTGTTCCCTTGCTTCAGTAATTGGCTGCGTTAGCATTTTGAATACTAATTCCTTAGGAACAGGCTTGACATCCTCACAACCTCCGTCTTGATGGTCTTCTGGGGTTTCATGTTCTGAACACAAGTATATACTGCAATCTCCGCAATAAGCAACAGCGGTGCACTTCTCAGGACAACTAGCAATGGGTAAATCAGCCATTTAACACTATAATAGCCATGCGAAGATGCTAGAATTAATTGCAGATAAGCACCTTATCTTAGTTGGTTTTAAGACTAGGTACCCAAAGCAGAATGTTTGTGCTAGCAGTGGCCATCAAAGCAAAGTCTTTACTCCAAACTATACAGTTAATTCTTTCAATGTCTTCTTCTCTTTGAAAAACTAAGTTGCCCTGTGCGTCGTACATGCTTACAGTTTTGTCAGCAACTCCACACACAAACTTACTGTCTGGAGTGAAACAAGCTACTTTTTCAGGGATGTTAAAAACTTCTTGGCCGTTCCAAGCGTCAAGAACTCTAGTAAATGCTCCAGTGCTCAGCAAAAACTTGCCGTCGTCGCTTACTTCTAGGTGGTTTGGTTTTTCTGTGTGACTTGATATTTTAATTGAGTCGCTGAGTTTTCTGGTGTCAAGCATTTCTATTCCAGTCTGGGAACCTACAAATATTGCTGTGCCTGAGGGGTCGAAGTTACTTACAACTGGCAAGCCAAACTCCTTTTTCAAAAAAGAGTTTTTTTCTGTGATGCTTTGGAGTTTCAAAGACCTTTCGCAAGTAGTTAAAAAGTAGTTACTAGTAGGGTGGAGTTCCAGAGAAGTTACTCTAGACTGGAACTGGTAAAGTTCTACTGTTTCTGGTTCTTGGAAGTCGATTAAGCGAATTATGCCTTCGTGGCCTTTAGAGTTAGCTGTAAGTATAGTGTGGGGGTCTTGTGTAAAAGACACAAAACTGGTACCATAAATCTCTGACTGAATGCAGGTTTCTCTACTGGCAGAGTGCAAGTTGTACAGGTTAATAAAGTCGTCCCCACCCGAACTAGCTAGCAAGTTGCGACTTATAGATATACTTTGGACTTTAAAAGTGTGGTCATTTAGTACCCTGAGGGGCTGGAAGAACCCCAGTGTATCTTTGGTCAACTGGTAAAGCTCCATTTATTACTTACCGTACTTGGCAAAGGCCTCTTTGAGGAAAGGCTCTAAAGTCCCATTAAAAGCCATCCAAAGCATTTTGTAGTCCCCCATCAAAGACCAAATTGGGTAGTTGAAAGTTGCAGGTTTATTTTTTTCAAAAGCAAAGTGGCCAACCCAGGCAAAACTGTACCCACAAAGCGGGTACAAAACTAAAAACCACAAGTTCTGAGTCAAAAGGGCCAGAACTAAAAACACCGAACCAAGGACAGTTCCTATGTAGTGAAGGGTCCTGCAAGTAGGGTTGGAGTGCTCAGACAAGTAGTAAGGGTAGAAGTCTTGGAAACTGTAGAACTCAGGAACTTTATTCATAATTATATAAATGGAAATCACCCTGACTCCCCAAGAAGAAAGCGACATCAAAGACGTAATAACTGTGTACGGAAACCCTTTGGACATGAACATACCTACTAACTTGTTAGGCTCAGCCCTCAGAGCACTTAAGCTCAACCCTCTAGAAAAAGAAATTTCGCAGTTCAAAACTGAATTTGACCCTTCAGGTTCAGGAGTTCTGAGCGAAGAACAGCTCAAAACAATTTACTTCAGAAAGAAAAAAGACCCTGACACCTACGAAGAACTCATTCAAGCTTTTAGGTTGCTAGACAAAGAAGGAGAAGGCTTAATTTCTACGCAGGAGTTCAGGTACTACATGGTGAGAATGGGAGAACAAATGCCAGAAGAAGAAGTTGACGACTTAATCAAGCAGGCAGACAACGCTTCTGGGAAAGTGGACATTGAAAAGTTTGCTAAGTACTTGCTAGGAATAAAGGAGTAACTTTGAATAATAAAGAAATGGTAACAGATATCTAGAGTTTAAAAGAACCTAATTTTGCACCTGAAACAGTCATGGATTCAGAGGAAGGTGCTTGTAATGCTGTAAGCACAGAAGAAGTTCCCAAGTTGAAATATAAGCACGTTTGGCAGAGAGTAAAAGGAAGGATCCTCATGAACATTAGGTTCAAAAAGTTTATGAAAGAAATCAAGGTGTACGGTCCTGGACAAGGGTATTTTTCAGAGTACCCCCAAGCCACCACAGACTACGAAGGGTATTTTCAACGGAAAGCCAACTACTTGCTTGAAAACAACAATTCTAAAGAGTCCCAGAAACTCCCTAGGTTCATTTCCCACCCTTCTAAAGGAGTTAAGGCTTACTGGAACATATTCGTAGGGTTTTTGCTACTTTACACTGCTACAGTTACTCCCTTCATTCTTGCCTTCGTGGAAACTTCTTACTGGGACAAGTGGTTTTGGAGTGACATGATCATAGACTTTTGCTTTTTGGTAGACGTAGTGTGGAACTTAAACACTGCTTATGCAAAAAACGAAGGAGTTCTGGTAACTAGCCGCTGGAAAATATTTTTGAACTACTTAAAAGGTTGGCTCATTTTAGACTTGTGCGCAAGCATTCCTTTAGGACTAGTTGAAGCCCTAGCTTTCGAAGACGAAGGCATAGGTGGCTACAACAGTTTAGTGAGACTTATGAAGCTGAGGAGTCTTCCCAAGTTGTTCCGACTTTCAAAAGTTGCAAAGTTGCTTAAGCACTACAAGTCCAACACTGTTTTGGAGCACCTGCAGCTGATGCTAAGCATCAACCACGGAGCAATGAGGCTAATTAGTACAGTTTCGGGGATTGTGATAAGTTTACATGTGGTTTCGTGTTTTTGGTACTTGTCTGCAAAGCTTGAAGACTTTAGCCCTGGCACTTGGGTAGTTAGGAACGGCTATATAGACTCGGACTTGTTTACTTCGTACCTGGCTTCTCTTTACTGGGCAATGACTACTCTGACTACTATAGGTTACGGAGACATTTCTCCTTACACTAACCTTGAAAAGATCCTAGCAATGCTTTGGATGTTAGCAGGACTGTACTTTTTGTCTTTTACAATCAGTAGTTTGTCTTCTATGTTTAGTCAAATCGACACTAAGCAAACTATGATTGACACTAAGATGAGCCATATTGACGAATTCGCCAAAGAAGCCCTTATTGACAAGGAAACCAAAAAGAAGATGCAAAGAGTAGTTAAAATGAACGCAATGTACTCAGGGTTTTCAGCTGAAGACCGAGAAAACTTACTGGACGAAATGCCTAACACTCTTAGGTACTCAATAGCTACAAGCATGAACAAAAGCGTAATAGCTAACTTCACTTTTTTTGAAGGAAGGGACAAAATATTTGTTTCAACTATAGCTCCTTACCTGCAGCCTTATTTCGTTCCTCAGTACGAAAACATTTACAGCGAAGGCGAACCTGCCAACGAAATCTACTTTGTAATGCAAGGCAGAGTAAATTTTGTGTACGGAGAAGAACAAACAATGTACAGACACCTTGGGTTTCCGCACTACTTTGGAGACATCGAAGTAGTCAAAAAGGCCGAAAGGAAGCATAACGTTATAGCTGGTCTTACAAGTCAGTTCCTTGTACTTAATAAAAAACTCATCCAAACCATTGAAGAAAGGTTTCCATTAGTTTGGAAAGAAATGGAGTACTTAGCTGAGGAAAGGTACAGAAAGATCAAAGCAGGCTTAATTGAAATGAAAGTTCTCAAAAGAGTTAACGAAGAAGGCAAACTCAAACAACTCAAAGCCCAAGAGTTCAAGAACTTAATTGACGCTGAAATCCAAAGCAACTTAGAAGACTCAATCACTAAACCTAACAAAAAACAAGAAGAAGACATCTTTTTTTTGTCTGAAAACATTCACCAACTCTCAGACGAAGTGCACCAGAACTCCGACTCTATTAAGAAGATCGAAGAACTCCTTGAACAACTACTTGAACAACAAACAGACAAAAACAAGTTGAGTCCCAAGCTTTCTACCAGAAGGAACTTGGACCAGACACTTCCTAGTCTTAACTTCAGGTCCAACCCAGGGTCTATTGCCAATTCTTTTTCGCCTTCTTCTGAGCGCCTAAGTGATACATAAACTAAAATGGAAGAGGACAATGTTTTAGACAAACTTAGAGGAGAAGGTCTTTCCAAGTTAGTGGAAGCTTACTTCAAAAGGATGTTAGAAGACCCCCGAGTCAAAAACAGATACCTAAACAAAGACCTTGAAGACCTTAAAACTAAGTACGAAAACTACCTTGAAAACTTGCTTTCGAAAGGAACAGAAGAATACAGTGGAAGGTCAATGCAGGAAGCCCACAGCGGATTAGGACTGACCCAGCACGAAATGGACGTTGCTATTACTCATTGGGAAGACGCAGCTTTGGAATGCGGTCTCACAGCTTCCACTACTCAAATCATCACTACCTACTTAACTTCAGTTCGCAGTGAAATCGAGGGTAAGTAACTATAAGTTAAGTTTAGTTTGAGTTACTTTAATCTAAGTGAGGAGTTAAATCAAAAGAGTAGTCTCCGAAGCTAAGAACCCTTGGTCTGTCTAAAGGCATTCCCTTCAAAACTGCTCCAGGCTCTCTAGAGTAAATGGGGAAAAGATCAGAAGGTTCACCACTCATAAACTGCTCAAGACCCTTCAGTAGGAAAAATGTTCCATTGCTGGACCCTGCATCTTTCAGTTCCCAAGTGCTGCTTTCTGGAAGGTAGTTTATGTAAGCATGGAGTCTACTGACTCCTGTGCCGTTCTTTGTAATGAACAAGTCTGGGGCGTGTCCACCTCCTCCACAGCCTACTTTGAAGCTTTGTTGTTCAGAAGACTCGAATTTCTTTACTTGGTCTTTATGGGGCTCGCTCAGGAACCTTAGGTATATTTCTGAGTTGTCTTCTTCAGAGTTTATTTTTTGGACTTCAACTACCATGCACGTGGAAAACATAACAAGCATTCCTGCTTGGAGTTCCAAAGAGTCTTCAGGCAGCAACTTGATTCCTACCTTGCCCCTTTCTGAAGTGTCTTGAATAAAAACTGCTTCCTTCCTCAGGTACATGATTGCGTGCAGGTAAGAGTTTATGTCGTCTTTTGGCGGCAAAGGAATGTCTACAAGGTCTTCTTCGTCGTCCACTCTTCCGAAAACCACTACTCCGTCAGAGCAGTACCTTTTGCTGCCAGGAAGTCCTGAAGGATCAATCTCGAACTTTTGGTCAGGCCAAATGAATCCATTGTCCCGGAAATCAGGGTAAATGTTTTTAACTGTGACTGAAAACTCAAAACTGGTTCCTGGTAGTTCTGGGTCGCAGTACTCAGATATTGTTTTGAGTCTTAAGTAATCGTTGAACCTTCCGTAGACCTTTTCAAATACCTTTTGGGTACTTTCGGCTGGGAAACTGGAGTCTTGCTCTGAGCCTAGTAACTTTTTAAAAAGCCCTTCAATAGCTTCTACTTTCCCAAGGCTTATTTCTGCAAAGCGCCTACTAATAACCTCTTTGAACTTTTCAAAGTTTAGCTCTGACGGAAACTCTTTTTTGAAACTTTTGTGAGCTAACTTTGGCAACGCTTTGTCAATGGCTGAGTAAGTTCCTAGTTTCCGTAGTTTTTGCTTTGACTTTTCGTAGTCTATTGGCAGCACAGCAGCCACCAGACCGGCTTCTAGGCCTTTCAGCCTTTCTTCAATTTCAATTCTGCTTTTTTCGTCTCTAATTACTTGAGTGAGTTCTTGAGATGCGTCAATCAACTGGTTGAAGTTCCTTTGTTGGTTGCTTTGGGTTACAAATTTCAGTCTTTTCATTTCGTTTAAGAAACACTCAAACCTCCGCTTTAAGTCTTGGGAACTAAGTAATTGTTGAATTTCTTCTAGGTGTGACTGCAATAATTGTTCTGGAGTCATGCTTTGGGGCTGGTCTTTCGATTCTTCCATTAATTATATCGACCAATCAGTTTTAATTGGTTATTCTAAAATAAACTAAACTTTAACAAAAGGTTTTCTACCGAGTCTGCTATGGCTGGGGCATTGCTTTGCTGGTACCCTCCTGAAAGAACCATAGCAATAGGAATTGAACTTTCTAAGCAGTGCTTAAACACCGCTTCGTCCCTTCTGACTATCCCGTTTTCTGTAAGGTTAAGCCCTCCTAGCGGGTCTCCTTCCATGCAATCAGTTCCTGCGTTGTAGACTACTAAGCTTGGTCTGAACCTTTCAATACACACTTCTAAAGCTTGGTTGAGCTTTTCTAAGTAGCTGTCGTCTGTGTCACTAGGTGCAATGTGTTCTGCGTACTTAATGGCTCTTCTTGCGTAGGTGTCTCCTGGGTAAATAAAGTCGTTGAAAAAGTCAATAATAAAAACTTCTTCATCGTCTATGAAGTCCCTTTCGTGGCCATTGCCTTGATGAGCGTCTAAGTCTATAATCATTACTTTGCTAACTCTGTTGGGGTACCACTTCCTCAGCCAGTAAATTGCCAGGGTGATATCTGCATATATGCAAAATCCTCCTCCGTTTCTCGAGCAACAGTGGTGGTAACCCCCTGAAAGGTTAATGCCCCAACCCCTTTCAACTGCAGCCACTCCTGCTAAAATGCTTCCGTAAGTAGCATAAAGCATTGGCTTAAGCACACGCATCCTCAACAAAGGTCCTGGGACCAAGCACAAAGGCACTTCTACAAAGCGAGTGACTTGCAAAGAATAAGACAGCAATGCCAAGTACCAAAAGGGATGGACAGGCTTGAGGTACTGTCTAGGGCACTCTTTAGAGCTAACGTGGTCCTGCCTAAATGCTCCTTTAGACTTAAGTATTGAAAAGATCCTTCCGTACTTTTCTGAGTCAAAGGGGTGGAGCTTCTCTAGCCCACAAAAAGTAATGTTGTAATTGGGGTGGTAAACTATTGGCAGCACCTTTTCGAAGTTGATTCTTGGAGGGTGTGCAGACTGGAAACTCGAGTAAAGGTGAATGAAGCCTTCTAATAAAAAGGGGTAAAACACAAAAACCAAAGCCCCTGCCAGAACCTAAGTAAGCCCTACCCAGAAAAAAGGGCTGTCTAGAGTGCACCCGTAAATGAAAATAGCTAAACTTCCTAAGTAAAAACCCAAGTCTACCCATGCGTACATTTTATTATTAGGAAATTACTGGTAAGTTTCCAAGCTCAACCTTTAGCTCGTCAGTGGCTTCTTTAAGTGCTTGCTTTACACCTTTGTTAGCGAATTCGTCTAGAGTCCACTGGTTGTGCGAAGATATGAGTCCGTCGTCAAAAGCTCCCGAGAAGTCTTCAGGACACTCTTCTAGCCAGGTGTCTACAGTTTTAATGATTTCTTCTTTTTTCAAGGCAAAATGCTTGTTTACGACCTCTTTGAATTGTTCAGGAGGGTTCTTGAGCATTTCAGTCATAGCAAATTTAATGTTTCCGTATTTTACAATTGAGCAGTATAATTGGTTTTCGTAAGAGTTTTCATCGTAGCATTCATAACCAGGTTCCTTTTGAATGACTCTTTTGTCCATCACAAGGGCTTGGATGGACAAAAACACCTGCAACAAAGTACTGTAAGTAGGGTTCCACATTTCTTCAGGGTCTCCGTCCCAAGTGTTTATGATCGACAAGCACACAAACCCACTGTCGTAAAGGTTGGGGTTAAACCTCAGAACTCCCCCTCCAGTGGTCAGAATGTTCATGTTAGGGGGTTGGTTGGGGTAGTTCCCGTCTAAGTTTATGCTAAACAAGTAAAGTCCGTGCTCGTAAGGAGTTTCTGCAGGGCCTGATATCAAAGCATATATTTCCCCTAGGTTTTTGCTGTTCATGCTCACGAAAACCGAGCCCTCAGCTTCACAAGGCAGTGAGGTTGACAAAGACTTGATTTCTTTGTTGATTCGGGTAAGTGCAGCCCCAGAAAGGCTAGCTTGGGTTTCTGTTTCGAACATGTTGAACGAGTAGCCAGAAAGTTCAGTTGAGTACTTGGAGTTGGAAGCTGGCGCTTGGGGGTCATCGGAAGTTGCAGGCTTTAAGTAAGGCAAAGGGGGGTACTGGCACTGAGCAACTAGACTATCTTCTACAAGACCAAGATCCTTTTTCTGGTCATTTATGTCCTCAGTGACATCTAAATCTGGAAACAGCATAAGTTGCTCCTCAGAAAGCTCTGTTAAGTCTTGAACCTGGCACTCCTGATGATTTTGGTTTTCTTGCAAGTAGAAGTCAGAATTGGAGGATGATTCATCAAGAACTGAATGCTGAGACTGTGCGTTTGAAGCTAAGTCTTCTTGAGACGAAGGTCTTGAGTCTTCTGAGTCCCCTGTGGAGTCACTTTTTGCTATTGGTGCAGAAGAAAACTTTTTCAGCTGGGGCAATTCGTGGTCTGTCGGATCGCTTCGGAATGGAACTTCCATTTATAATGCTTTTGCTAAAGCTTATTAAAAGATGTTGCAGATTTTAAATCTCTTTCCTTTTTTAACAGAAGCGCCTTGGGCTCTTAGATACTCCTCTATGTCTTGGTGGCTATTTAGAATGGCTAGGTCGAGGGGAGAGTAGCCTTTTTTGTCAACAGGAGACAAAGCTGCTCCGAACTTAACTAGTTCTTTAACTGTTTCTAAGTGTCCGTTTTGGGAAGCTTGGTGCAGTGGAGTTCTGTAAAAGGAATCTCTAGAGTTAATTAAGCAGCCGTTTCCTATAAAGTAACTTACAAGACTCGAATGGCCCATTGAACAAGCTGCAAACAAAGGTGTCCAGCCAAACTTGTCAGTAATGTTTAAGTCGCAGCCTAGCGTGACTAGTTTGTGTATGCATTCTTCGTTGTTGGTTTCTGCTGCCAAAACAAGCAAAGGCTTACTGAAAAACGAAGACTTTCTTGAGTAGGTAGCCAGCACTTCCTCTAAAATGGCTTTTTCGTTTTCAAAAGCTTCGATTTCTTTAAGTCTTGCAACGAAGAAGCTTACGTTGTCAAATTTCTGTTTGTGGAAGAAAAACTGAGCTGCAGAGTAGAGTTTTTGCGCAAGGTCTTCAACCTGGATTTCTTTCTCAAAGATAAGTTTTAGAATCTGAGGTGTAACCGATTTTAGTAAAAAGATGTTTGTGTGGTTTTGGCAAGTATCTACTATGAAGCCTTCACTCAGCAGAAACTCCAGTGCTTTTAGATTTCCTTTTCTCAAGGCTTCGCAGTAAGGACTGCAGTAGCTATGTTTGTTCCGAGACTTCTTGTGAAGCCCGTACTTAGTAAAGCTCTTTAAAATGCTCAATTTCCCTTTTTTAATAGCTTCGTGAAAAGCAGGAATCTCACTTGACCCCGACTCAAGCACAGGCCAAACGTCTGCTCCGTTCCGCAGCAACAAGTCTGCAAGTTTCGGAAAACCAAACCTAATAGCACTTATAAGGATAGTATGAGTGCTGGTCTCGGAATGAAAGGACAAGTCAAGTCCAGCTCCAATTAACACTTTGTAAGCTTCCACAGTTAAGTCTTCATCTGTGAAATAAGTCAATAAGTTCATTTGGGGGTACACAGTTATAGAGTTAACTATTGCTGTTTGGAACTGGTTGCAGTGCACGTTCACGTCGCCTCCCATCTTAATAAAGTCTTTTATGTTGCAAAGGTCCTCTTGGGACTTAAGTTCATTTAACAGTTCCCCAATAGTAACTCCTACGACTTCTACTCCACATTGCATAAAGAACTCTAGAATCTTGTCGTTGAAGTTAGTTGCGAAAATCAACTCCAAACTTGTCTCTGACATGAAAGAATTGATTTCGTTGAGGTTGAAGTTTCCAGAACTCTCCATACTACAATAGGAGATGTCTAGTAACTTCAGGTGTCTGAAACCTGCGATGATCTTGTAAATATCGTCGTAGTTGGTTTTGGTGTTTCCAGAGTAAAGCTTTTCGAGTTTGGGGAAAACACTTTTCATGGAGTCGTAGCATGGAAGGCTTTTACTGTTGGTAATTCTGAGTTCTTTCAACGCTAGGGTGTCTTTCTGAAGTTTGCTTGAGATGCAACTCCATAGTTCGCCTAAGCACACCTCTGTGCTTGTGAGATTAAGTTTCTCTAAGTAAGGCTGGTTGGCAACTACTCTAGCTATGACTGAGCTCTTTAAAAGGGTTCCCATCAAAGAGATTTCCCTGAGTTTGAAGTTGGAAGCCCTTGAAAAGAAGTCCTCGTCCACCAAGTTCCTAGGGTACAAACAAATCCTGCGAGTACTTTCTAACTCGAAAAATAGCGGGTTGGTTTCGATAAGGTTCTTCCAAGCTTTGCAGACAAAGGTAAGCATCAAGACCTCGTCAAAGCTACCTACTTGTGCTAGGATCAAGTGGAGCACTGGCTTGGGTACAGTTTCCATATATATTAGTAATTCAGAAACTTTCAAACAATATTAATATGGGAAATGGTATAATAAGTTGTTGCGACACAGCATACAAATCCAAAGCAGGAGAGTTCTCGATAAGTTCGCCTAAGACGCTAAAGACTCCTATAGAAACAGGAAACAACTCGGAAATGTTTCCATCCCTAGGGTCACCACCGAGTTCCTTAAACATTCCAGACCTAGAAAATCGACTAGAACTTCTTCAAAGCCTAGGGTGCTCCAAAANCCTTACCTTGAAAGTCATCAATTCAGGGAACTTGCCTAAAGGAACCACCCTCAGCATAACTCCTAAAGGCATAGACAAAGGTTTTAGGAACGCAAACGATGGGTACACTTTTTTTGGGTGCAAGAAAAAACAAAAAGGACGGGTTGTCAACGACTACGTAATCCCAATAAAGCAAAACGAATTAGGCGACCACCACAGAGGCAGACACTTCATGGTTTTTTACCAGATAGAAAAGGACTCTTACTGGATAAGAGACTTAAGCAAGGGCTTCGGAGTGTTTGTGAGACTTGACTACGCACTAGTAAGTTCCAAGTAGGTCCTTAAAGACAACATGCTGCTTAACATGGGGGAAAGCTTCATTGTAGTGAACTTAAACGCCCCTCAAGAATCCTGCCCGCCGCTTCTCACACTTAAGTTGTTCAGTGGAACTGTTTCAGGTGAGGTATTGTAAGGAATAAACAGACACTTTAACGCTAGCAACTTCATCAACGAATACATAAAGGTAGGCAGAAATTACTTTTGCAACGTGAAACTTGAAGACAAACTGCTGTCTAAGGTGCAGTGCAGCATATTCTTCAACCCTGTTTCAGGCTGGACTTTAGTGGACGGAGACGTTGAACACCAAAAAAGCAGCACCAACTGCACTTGGCTTTACTTGAATGAAGACTTTCAGATTTATAACGGTATGATTTTCAAATGCCACCAAACTCTGTTCCAAGCTACTGTTGTATAATATCTAATAAATGGGAGAACAATGTTCAAAAAGTTGCGTTAAAACTAAGTCTTACAGAAAACCCTCTGTCAGAACCCCTGTAGTTAGGAAGCCCAAGGAACCAGAACAACCTCACACTCAAAATGCTCCCTCTGCCAAGCCTTCTGTTAAATCGAGTTTTGTTGAGCAGATGGCTGTTGAAATGGTGCCAGATGTTCTCAGAAAAGCTTACTCTGGAGATGTTCCAAGCTTAAGAAGCATGCTAGACTCAGGCTTCCCTATAGACTACCCTTTGAACAGTTCAGGGTGGACTCTTGCCCACATAGCAGCTGAAAAAGGAATTGAGGAGTTGGCAGACTTAGTAGTTAGTGCCTGGGGGGACTTAGAAGTCCAAGAACTAGGCCAGGGCTGGACTCCCCTTATGGTTGCTGCAGTAAACGGGAACGACCAAGTAGCTAAAGTCTTTTTGAAGGGAGGAGCCAAAAGACGCGTCAAAGACAACAACGGCATGAACGCCAGGGAACTTGCCCAGAAGTACAAAAACTTGCATGTGTACAAAGTGCTAATATCACCTGATAACTTTTAAATGTTTTGAATTATCGAAGTTTCTAATAAAGATGGAAGAAGTCTACCTTAAGGACTCGATAAAATGCCTGTCCATAGTGAGTTCGGAGTTCCTGCTGTACCCCATGTCCACAGTGATAACTAGAGTCCAGGCTAACCACATCAACGTTTCGGTTAACAAACGACTACTTTCTTCTTACCACGGAGGAATGAGTATATTCTCAGTTGTGCCAGCTTTTATTTTCCGCTTGAAGTTCACAGACGTAGTTGAACCTACTCTTAAAGAGAAATGTAAGTACTTACTTAGACAAGTTTTCAGAAGCCTCTACTTTTTTCACAGTTTCTTGTATAGCTGACGGACTAACTTGCTTCTTAAGGTGCCCCACAGAGCACTGGAGGCAGCAGTTCCAGTCAGGCAACTACACATCTGGGAAAGCCCTTATGAACGACATTGTGGGGTACACTGGTCCTCTAGGGTTCTGGAGAGGCATGGGTGTTTTCTTTTTAAGAGACACAGTGTTCAACGTAATCAGGTTTGGACTTTTCAACCACCTCCAAAACAACTACAGACGGAATCCTGAGTACAAAAGACTTAACAGACGCAAGTACCAAGAAGAACTAAGCGAGTCGCCAGAACGACAAAGGAACAAAAAAATAGTTGAAGAAATGAAAACACTGACTTGGATTAACCTGTTGTCTACAATCCCTGCAGCAATCATCACTACTCCTCTTGACGTAGTTAAAACAAGACTCATGACACACCCCCTTTACGAACCCATAGGTGCTATGGAGCACTTCAGAAAGATCCTGAACGAAGAAGGTTTTTCAGCCCTTTTCAGAGGTGCAGGAGTTAGAGCACTTTATGTGTGTTCACTTATTTCAGTGTTTATGTCACTTGACTTTTTCTTGTCGTACCCACTTGAAAAGGCCAAAACTATGCAGATTGATACACGCAATGAACTCTTTAAATAGTATTATAATAACTCAAACCTCAAAGCAGCAATACTTTCTTGGCACTTGACTTGTTCTGTTTCAAGATGCAGTAACTTATACATGTCGTATATCAGCAAAGTGTTTTCGTTGTTGAGTTTCGAAAACACAAACTCGTCTATGGCGTTTTGGTCCTCTTCAGTCAGTTCTTCTTCACTGGTGACTTTGGACTTAAACAGTTCGTAAAACTCGTAAAACAGTTCTTCTCCTATTTGCTGTATTATGTTTTGTTTCCTGGCTCCTATTAGTTTTCCGAACTCGGCTTCTTTCCTTTCTATGTCTTTGAGTTTAAGTCTTACTTTGTCGCAGGTGGACTCAAGGTCCTCTTCTTCGTCTTCTTCTATCCAAACAAGGTCTTGGCTTTCTTCGCTGTAGTTGTACGCTTCGTCTTCGCTTTCTTCCGGGGAGGAGTTGTTTTGCACTGAATAGTTCACTTGGTATAGTGGAAACTCAGGCGGGTTTGACACTGCTATTGTTGGTTGTTCTGGAGTAAAGTTTGTTTGCGATAGCTCCCAGTCAGTTGACTTCAAAGTGAATGATTCGGGCGTGCTTGGTTCAGAGGAGTACACTGGAGGTTCATAGGGCTTTTCAAGGAGTTCGAAGAATTGAGTTTTTTCTATTCTAGTGAACTTTTGGGGTTTCTTGGGTTGGGGTTTAGGTTCCTGTTTGGGTTCCTGTTTGGGTTCTTGTTTGGGTTCCTGTTTGGGTTCCTGTTTGGGTTCCTGTTTGGGTTCCTGTTTGGGTTTTTGTTTAAGCTCAACCTTAAGGTCTACTTTGTGCTCTTCTTTAAGTACTTTTTTAGGTTTTTCTTTAGGAGTTTCAGCTCTTTTAGGCTGATACAAGTTATTTGCAACATGGTTGCCTCTAGGAAAAACTTCTCTTCTATAAAGAAGCTCTTTAGGTTCAGGTTTTTTGCTAGGAAAATCTGGTAAGTTTTCGACTTCTTTAATTTCTTCAATCTCTTCTTTAGACTTTGAGTCACCGCGACCTGGGTGCACTGGACGTGAAGGAGGTTTAAAGTGAGGACCAGAAGGAGCAGGCTTAACTACTTTTTGTCTCAAAGCTTGTTTGGCAAGGCCTTGAGGGGCACCTTTTCTAACTCTTTTGGACACAGGAGCTCCTTTAGGAGCAGGTTTGGGTTCAGGTTTGGGTTCAGGTTTGGGTTTGCTTTCAGGGATATTCTGTCTTGTAGAAGGAATTTCTCTTTGGAGCCTGGGTGGTTCTAATTTCTGAACTAAGGGTTTGGGAGGACTTAATTCTTGTTTTTTGGGTGCTTTTTGTAGTTTTTCAGACTCTTCACTGACTTCTGGGTTTCTTTTGATTTCAAAAGGAGTGCTGTAGAGTTCGGAGTCTTCAGGTATGACTACGTTCATAGAAATAGCTTTTTCTTTAACTCCAGGACGCTTAAGGATGCTTTGGATCGATGGTCTTTTTTTGTAGTCTTTTGCCAAACAAGCCTCTACAAGTCCTTTCAGTTCCCCAGAAAACTGACTTGAAATCGGAGCGTAGTTAGCTCTAAGGATCTTAAGCACCAGAGCTCCTTGGTTGTGGGCGTCAAAAGGATGCTTCAGAGTGCACATTTCGTAAAGCACGCAGCCTAGAGCCCACACGTCGCTTTTGACGTTATAAGGTTTTTCCTCACAAAGCTCAGGCGACAGGTAGTAAGGAGTTCCTACCATAGTGTGTGCAAAGGCAGCACTGTGGGAAAGAACTTTAGCTACGCCTAAGTCTCCAATGCGCACACTATCTTCTTTAGCTAAGAAAACATTTAAGCTTTTTATGTCTCTGTGGAGGATTTTTTTGTTGTGTAAGTACTCTAGTCCAAGCACCATCTGGATGAAGAACTTCCAAACCCGGGGTTCAGAAAGCAAGCGCCCCATTTGGTTTTTGATGAGTTTGGAAAGGTCCCCTCTTTCACAGTACTCCATAACGATGTGGAGGGTTTTATTTTCCACAAAAGAGTCGTAATATCTCACTATGTAAGGGTTGGTTAGAGACCCTAGGATTTTCACTTCGTTAATTGCTTCTTGCTGGCCTCGTTTGTCCATTCGGGAAATGTTGATCATTTTGATCACAAATAAGTTACGGTCGGCTGCATAGGAGTTACCTTTCCTGCGGACTTTGTGCACAGTTCCGAAACTGCCCTGTCCTAGTTTGTTCAGTATTTCAAAATCCTTGATGCTTCCTTTCTTTGCCATTTAAGTTAATAGAAACCGAGTGCATATAAATGATATTAAATGTAGTGTGTGAGGATAGCACTTTGGAGGTGCAGATACAAGAAGAAACTACTGTGCTCGACGTGAAAAAAGCAGTTTCAGAGAAACTTGGGATACCTTCAAAGTTCCAGCACTTAGTATACTACGATAAAGGCACTAAAGTCCGTTTGCCAACTGCTGGGTTCGTTAGGGACTTTATAGATAGTGACACCAAAGTTTACTTGGAAAAAAAATCAACTAGTGTTTCCAGAGAAGTTCCTGGCGGAGAAGTCAATAAGTACGTGCTTACTGCAGTCACAGCTTGCAGTGAAAACAACGTTGAAAAACTTTACTCAGCACTTAAGTCTTATGAAAAAACCTTAGCAGTTGCACTGAAGATAGAAGATGTAGGTAGAATACTAAATACACTTTACCAAGGAAAGTGGGCTTGCATCCACTACGCATGCTTCATGGGCAACAAAACTATTCTTAAAGAGTTACTAGAACTAGGCGCCCAAGTTAACATTGAAACTAACGACTGCTGGACACCTTTGCAAGTTACTTGTTTCCAAGGACAGTTAGAATGCTGCAAGGTTTTACTAGACCACCCACTAATTCAAATTAACAAGTCTACTAAGCAAAGAGGAACAGGGCTACACTTAGCAGCGCAACAAGGGTTTGTAGAGATAATAGAACTCCTGCTTTCATATGGAGCTGACTTAAACATTGAAGACCAAGACCAAAAGATCCCTATAGAGCTATCTTGTTCCGCTGAAGTTATGGAGACTTTAGGAAAGGCTGCTGGACAAATGATGCTTGAGAAGTACGGAAACTTAAGTCCTCCCTTGCCTTTCAGCGGGGAGTTGTGGTACACCAGTTCTTTGCAGATTGCTGATAAAAAGGTGTTCTTGGTGCTTGACGTAGACTCTGCCAAACTCAACCACTACAAAGAAAGAAGTGACTTTTTGAATTCTGAGCCACCTAACATCAGTGTTCCTTTTAACAACATAGAGGACTTAAGGAGGTGGAGGGACGGAGACAAGCACTTCTTCGGAGTCAAAAGCAAAGAACAACAACTGGACTACTACACTGAGTTTGGGGATATGACCAACGAGTGGACAAAGCGCATCATTGAGATAGTGAACTACTACCAGATCTTCAAAAACAACCGCGAAAACAAACTGAAAGAACCTGAGGACAACTATGAAATCGTTGAAGAGTTCAGTGAGTCCCACGAAGGCGACTTAAGCATAGACGACTTCACTATTGAGAAAGAAATAGGTTCAGGCAGTTTTGGGAAAGTTTACAAAATCACCAAAAACGACTCAGGCAATACTTACGCCTTAAAGTCCTTAAGCAAGCCCGCACTTATCAGAAAGGACCAACTCAAGTACGCCATTGGAGAGTGCAAAATACTGAAACTAATTAGCCACCCGTTCATAGTGCGTTTGCACTGGGCTTTGCAAACAGCTTCTGAGTTGTGCTTTGTGCTGGAGTACTGTCCGAACGGAGACTTGTCTCAAGTACTTGCAAGGAAAAAACTATTTCCAGAACCAGTGGCTAAGTTTTACTTATGTGAGATAATACTGGCTATAGAGCACCTGCACAACTACGACATAGTTTTCAGGGACCTTAAACCACAAAACCTTTTGCTGGACGCGGAAGGCCACATTAAGCTAGCAGACTTCGGCTTAGCAAAAGAAAATGTGACTGAAAGGAACTTAGCAATGTCTTTTGTGGGTTCTCCAGCTTATCTTGCACCTGAAGTCCTCAAGAGTGAGGGAGCTTCTAAGTCTATGGACATCTACTGCGTTGCTACTAACTTTTACGAGATGCTTACCGGAGAACCTCCTTTTTACACTGACGACATTTCACTGCTGTACCGAAGAATTTCTCTTGGGGGAATCAGTTTTCCTGAATTCGTTTCAGAACCTGCTAGAGTATTTACTGAGTGGCTTATGAACAAAGACCCCAAGAAAAGGCCCAAAGTAGACGAAATCAAGCGGTCAAGTTACTTAAGTGACGTGGACTGGAACAGTGTTCTGCAGAAAGTTAACAAGCCTGATTTGGAGTTTCTAGGAATTCTATAATTTAACTTTAAGTTAATGAAGTTTAGCATGGGTACTTAACTTCTTAGGTTCTGGACAAGTGGTTTGGTTTGTTTCTACAACTTGTGCTCTTAGAATGCTCAGCAGGAACTATACTTTATCTTAGCATCCTATTTTATCTGGTTATAAAACCATCTAATCTAAATTTCAGAAGAGCGCCAAAATAACTGCAACCCTAGATTCATTACAATCAGTTAAAGTTTAAATAAGCAAGCATTTAGGTTCGCAACAAGAAGTACCTACTGCAGATTTAGTAAAAGTTCTGGATGACTCTGGGCTAGTACAAAGGTCTACGAAGTCTTCGTTATAGTATTTACTGCACGGAGTGCTTGAAATTGTATTTTTAAGGACACCGGTACTAGGGGAGTCCCTGTTGTTTATAGTTCTGATTCCGTCTGTACTTGAAAGAGAACGTACTTCTTCCATAATTTTTTTTTATGGAAAGTACGCAAACTATATGTTTTGATGCAGACTGGACCCTTGTTAAGTACAAGTTAAAAGAATTCGTACAGTTGTGTTACCAAGACATGGTTACGAAAATAGCCCAGAAAGGCTACGACAGTGCAATTCTCCAGCACCCCTCTTCTGAGTCCCCAGAGAATTATGTTGTGTCTGGACTGGTTGCTGACCTCCAAACAGGGTTTTTACTTAAACTTGACAAGAACTACCAAGTGCTAAAGGCATACCAAGGCTTTGAAGAAGTTTCCCGAAAAACTCTGCAAGAAACATACGGAATTCCTTCTGTGTTTGAACTAAGCAACCCACAGAACATCTATGTAAAAGGGGCTTACTTTGTTTTTGTGGCCAATTTTTGCTTAGGACTGCAACTAGCTTTTAGAGTAGGCGTACAAAGGATAAAAGAAGGGGCTTTACACACAAGTTATGCTAGTTACATGCACGAAGCCTTAGAAGTGTTTGCAACTATACTGGAAGACCAAAACTGCGGGTTCTACAAAGAAGTAGTAGCTAAGCCAGCAAACTACGTAATACAACAACCAGAGTTAGTTCCGCTTCTGAGAAACTTAAGAAGCTCAGGCAAAAAGTTAGGAGTGGTTACTAATTCCCCTGGAGTCTACGCAAAGGTGATACTTAAGCAAACACTAGGAGAGGACTGGGAAGAGTTGTTTGACTTTGTAGTAGTTGACTCTTGCAAGCCCAGTTTCTTTTTAGAAACTTCTGAGTTCTGTGAAAGCGAAGGGTTTCTGCAGTATGGAAACTGGGAAAGTTTGCAACTCCAAAAAGAACTAGGAAGCACTATGTACGTAGGAGACCACTATCTAGGGGACATTTATGCTCCTAAACTTAAAGGATTGAAAGTAACTGGAATATTTGAAGAAGTTTACAGAGAACTAGGCCTGGAAGGAGTAGTCAGCAAAGAACTAACTAGTAACACAGGAGCTGAGTACGAAAATGAATGGGGTTCTATCATAGGCCCCCATGGGGAGGGGCTGTGGTGGAACTGGGTTATTAGGTATTCGGACTTAGTTTCAACAAGTGTTAAAGAGCTCTTAAGTTATTTAACTAGTGCTTCTTAAGACTTTTAATAAGGTTTTCACAGCTTTTGGGGTAGTTTTTGGTGTTTAAAAGAGAACCGTACCTAGACTCCTGGTGGTTTCTAATAGAGTCAATAGTAGAAATGGATTCAATGTTCCTTCTGATGCTGAAGTTGCTTTTGCCTACTTCTCGAGATTTGTTTCTTTTCCTAGTTAAGTCGCCGGTTTCCTCAAAACCTCCTAAGTAAGGGTCTTTTGCAAAGAACTCGTCTTTTTTTGGGACTTTTGAAAACACAAAGTTTTTGCCCACCCACTTGTTCTTTTGGTCTATTCTCCAGGTAGGGTTTGCGTATTCTTTACACTCTAAAGGTTCAGACTCAATTTCGCGTTTAGGCAGTTCTCTAGACTTGGTGTTGAGTCTTGAGTTCGGGTTTGTAGGTCTCAGCCAGTTTTGGTGAGTGTGGGGACTGTTAGGGTTGTAGACTTCGTTAAGGTAAGCTTTTCTATAGTTAGTGGCTTCTGTGTGAGCTCTGTCACGAGAGGTCATGCACTTCCTTATGTAGATGCTTCCTGAAAGTTCCTTTGTTTTCTCGCGAGTGCGAAACTGGTGGTTAGAGGGGTGGTCAATAGGAATAACGCCTTTGTTAAGAGCTTGTGCTGATTTGGGTTCTAAAGAACAACACCAGGAGTTAATTCTTTTTTGAGAGTTTTGTCCGGAAACCTTTTTGGGCTTGCTTTTTTGAGCATTGAGTCTTCTTTTTCTTTTTTCTTGAAAGAAATTAAACATTTTAGNTTAATTATACTTGGATTGCTAAAGCACCAAAAAGGGTGCAAACCCCTGCAAAGCCCAACTGCAACAGAACCACTAGTAAATCCCATAAAAAGGAACTTTGGTAGTACAGCAACAAGATGGTTAGTACCATACTTAAGAGCAACAAAGAAACCCAAAAAAAAAGTTTAGTTTGGCTCGATCTCCAGAACCTGTCAATAACCAACACTAAAGCTATAACTTGAATGGTTACTATTGCTAAGTACCCTATAATCAATCCCTTGTATAAAAACCACAGTGTAATTTCTTTGAGTTTCTCAGATAAGCACACAAAGTACACGAATAACGCTATAAGTGACAACCCAATTAACCCAAACTTAACAGTGTTCAGAATAATACACTTCCTGTTGTCGTGGTTGAAGTGGTTTTGTTTGCAGTACCAACAAAACTCGTAACTACAGTTTTGGCAAGTCATGTGGGGACACCCTCCGTTTTTCTGAATAGGACACTGGCACATTGGACAGTTTTTAGTCCAGGACTTCTTCCACAAGTAATTACTTAAATCTTCTTCGGCACTAAAGATTTGCAGTCCAAACTCAGCAAACTTTTTACTAAGTGACTTCAAAGAAGGGTCACTCCACTTGTTTCCGCACTTTTCGCACTCAAGCAGTTCACTACACTTAAGCCCAGACTCAACCCACCCCACGTAGTCACACCCATTTCTAGGACACTGCTTGAATTCTTTGTTTTTAATTACAGTCCTTCTAAAAAGCACTTCTTGGTAAAGGTGGTAGTTTTCTGAGTAAAGTGATTTTTTGATGTCTTGTTCTGTAAGAGCATGGCTTTCGTGGTTGCTCGGACAAAGTAACTTAAAAGAAGTCTTGAAAAACGCTTCTAGTTGAGTTAGGATCCAGTTGTTAGTTGTATTTTTGCAGAACTTGCATCCGCAAGAAAGCACTATGAAGTTACCAGAGTCTTCATACTCGTAGCAAACAGAACAGTACTCAGTCATAAATGGATTACTATTTATTGATGGTTATTTAAAGTCTTTCTTGAGGCTTGACGCCCAAGAGTTCAAATATCTTCTTCATAGTTAACTTAGTGCTAACGCACAGTTGGATTCTAGAGTCTTGCTGTTCACTCCCGATAACTTTGCAGTGGTTATAAAACTCGCTGAACTTCACGCTTATTTCGTAAATTAAGTCACAGAGTTTATGCAGAGCCAGTTCGTCAATCACGGTTTCAATGACATCTGGGAATCTGGAAATAAATAAGGCTAAAGACTTTTCTTGGGTAGTTGTAATTTCACACTGAGTTCCAAGTGCACTTGCAACAGCTTCTTCTCCAGCTTTGTCTAGAATAGAGCAAATTCTTGCGTAGGCGTACAACAAGTAAACTGCTGTGTTGCCTCTAGGGTCCAGCATCTTCTCAAATTCAAACTTGTAACTCGAGTTCCTGTTTTGCCTTAAGTCGTAGTACTTAATGGCTGCAATTCCAATGTCTTCAGCTGCCTGTTCAAAAGTTTCGGGCTGCAAGTAGGTTTGCTGGCCCATCCCTGGTTCTTCTGACCTTTGAGTAAGTCTGTCCTTTGCTCTGCTTTTGGCTTCGTTAAGTAAGTCTATGAGTTTGACACTTTCGCCTTCCCTTGTTTTGAACTTTTTGCCATCAGGCCCCAAAACCACTCCAAACCCTGCGTGGTCCATCCTTGTTTCAGGAGGTAAGTGCCACCCTGCTGCTTGGGCTGCTTCAAAAATAGAGTAAAAGTGGTTTGCTTGGCCGTTGTCAGTCACGTATATAACTCGCTTAACATCAATTTGTTGTAGTCTGTACCTAGCAGCTGCAAGGTCTGTTGAGTCGTACCCGTAGCCTCCGTCTTTTTTGCGCATCATAAGAGGGACTTCGCATACTTTAACAGACAAGCACAAAGCACCTTCGCTTTCTTCGACAAGTCCTTTTTCTGAGAGTTCCTTAGTTACGCTTTCAAGCATGGGGTTGTAAAAGCTTTCGCCGTAGTCTTCGAGTTCTATTTCTAGTCTGTCGTAAATGATTTGGAGGTACTCACGAGAGACCTTGTAGATGTAGCGCCAGGCTTTCATAGCTTGTTCTTCTCCTGACTGCAACTCAACTACTTTGAGTCTGGACCTTTCTTTAAAGTCGCTGTCTTCGTCAAACCTTTTTTTAGCTGCTTTGTAAAAAGTTTCTAAGTTAGAAATGTCGGGAGAAGTAGTTTCCCAGTCAGGGTAGGTGTCCATCAAGTAAGTTAAAAGCATTCCGAACTGCGTTCCCCAGTCGCCTAAGTGGTTTACTCGCATCACAGGGAACCCTAGAAATTCCAAGCACCTGCAAATGGAGTCACCTATGATGGTTGAACGCAAGTGGCCTACGTGCATTTCTTTTGCAATGTTGGGACTAGAAAAGTCCACTAAGGTCTTCACACGCGGAATGTCTAAGTCCAAAACAACTTGTCCTTCCCGGCACACTTGTGTAATGTTGGTTCCTAGCCACTCTTCACTTACGAAAAAGTTCAAAAACCCGTTCTTAGCTACTTCGACTTTGGAAAGGACTCTAGGCAGTTCTAAGTTCTCGTGTATCTTGTCTGCAAGGGCTTTGGGGTTGGCGAACCCGAAAGCCCCTGACTTTTTGTGCTTATTGAAGATAGTCAGAGCAATCGGGGATATAAAGTCTGTGTTGAATTTAGCAGCGGCAGGGGTAACTACAAGGGCTTCTTCAACAGAAACGACTTGCTTAAGGGCTTTTCCTAGTGCTTCTTTGAGTTCGCGAACCACAGACAGCATTAATATGGCTTCTTTTTTAAGCAAAAATTCTAAGGTTTGCAAAACAGTTGCTCAGCTCAAAAACCAAGACTCTAGACCTCAGAAAGTAAAGTTTACTTAGATTCTGGAGGGTCTCTACTTAGGCTCTGCTGCTGCTGCTTGTTCAAAAAGAACTTTACACTACTTAGGAGTTACCCATGTTCTAACGGTTTGCGATTCTTTAGAACCTGAGTTTCCAACTGACTTTGTTTACAAAGTCATAAAGATCCCAGACGACCCTAGTTACAACATTTTAAACTGCTTAGAAGAAGGCTTGGAGTTTATCCAAAAAGGTGTTAAAGAAGGCTCAGTTTTAGTTCATTGTCTTTGTGGAGTCAGTAGGTCTGCTTCATTCGTAATTGCTTATTTGATGAAAACCCAAGCAATGAGCTTATCCTACGCACTTAGGTTCTTAAGACAAAGAAGACCCCTTTCAAACCCTAACGGAGGGTTCCTTGCACAACTAGCCCTTCTTGAGAATAATTAATTATGGACAAACCTAGTGCTCTTGTAGAGAAAGGTTGGGAAAGCATAGGGTACTCAAGGTACTCTTTTGGAGACACCCAAGTTGTGGCAAGTGCCTACGGACCTTACGAGTCCAAAGCTGTAGTGAAGTCTAACTTTGAAAAGTGCTTAGTAGAAGTAGTTATTTCAGACGTGTTCTTTTCCACAGACACTTCCACAGAAGAAGCCCAACTAAAAAACCTTTTCAGCTCACTTGTGGACTCTAAAAAGTACCCTTACTTGTGTGTGACTATTACCATACAAATAATTTCTAGAGGAGATCAACTCATTGCTAGTTGCATTAACGCAGGATTTTTGGCCTTGAAGCAAGCATGCATAGACTTAAAGTACGGTGCTTTTGCTATGGAGTTCAAGGGAAAAACCTTCGAGTGCTTGTTAGCCCTTGTACCCCACACAGACTTGATTCTGCTGAGTGTAGTTAAAGGCTTGATGACTATCCAAGACTACAAAGCTTGTGTGCAACAAGTTTGCGCCAAAACACAGGAGTTGTTTACTCACTAGTTATAAAGTTAATAATGCAGTCGGAGTATGAGATGAAAAGATTCATATGCAATGATTGCCAGCACAGAAACCTAGTCAACGTGATGGACCGACTTAGGTGTCCTACTTGTGGAAGCGGAAACCTCACTGAAGCCAGGCCAAACCGAAGACATCGAACTTCTAGATCCGAAGATTGGGACAACTTTATTTCTGGATTCTTCCAACACCCCCGTCCTAACATGCGGCCTCGGGACTTCTTTTTCGACGGCATTTCTCACTTCGGAAACACCTTTGGAAGGAGAGAAAGGAACCTATTCAACATGTTTTTCGACGACTTCGACACGTTTGGATTTGACAATGTTAGGAACTTCTTTGAAGAACCAGACCCTGTATTTACTTTTATGGACATTGGAGACATACTCTCACACATGGCCCAGCAAAACCCCCAAAGAGCTACTCCTGCCTCCAAGTCTGCCATTGGAAAACTCCAGCAAGTTGCAGTGGACGACCAGCTGAAGCAAGAACAAGGCACTTGTTCCGTATGCCAGGAAGAGTTTAACCTCCGAGAAACAGTTAAACAACTGCCGTGCAAACACATTTTCCACGACAACTGCATTCTGCCTTGGCTCAAGGTTAAGGATACCTGTCCTTTGTGCAGAAAAACTATTTCTTAACACCCTTAGTGTAGGTTAGTCTTCAACACGTTTGTGGTTAGTATAAATAGAGGTGTTAGATACTATTATGAACTTGTCCAGGTATTCGCCTGTGAGTTGGAGCAACGAGTCGCAGAGCCAAGTAGTTTCTTTCGAGATGACCTCAGCACAAGCACTTAGGTCTACAATAGAAAACGTGAACTGCTTGTTGTCCATCCTAACAAATCCTCTAGATTCAACTGCACTAAGGAACGGTAAGCAACATGTAGACTTAACTTATTCCGAACACCAAAAGGTAGCAAGGCACGTTTCAGAAGCTTCTCGTTCGTTGAGCAAAATAGCTCTGGACTACAACGTTTACTCAGCCACTTCTCCAATGCTTAAAGGTGACGAAGACTTTAGAATCTGCACTCCCCAAACCAAAGAACTAGTTTCTTCATTTAACTCTGTAAAAGACGACTCAGAGTCTTCTTTCCCGAAAGAAGCTTCTCTCTACGTAAAGCAAACTATAGAAATAGAACCACCTGTTGATAGCGAAAATATTGCTATCGGCAGAACCTTTGCGACTTTAGAAGAAGCCCGTGACGCCTTCAAAGACTACGCCTTCCGTTGTGGCTTTAACGTTTGCAAAGGCAACAGCAAAAAAGACGTCTACCAAGAATACGCTTGCTCTTCAAGGGGCAAAGTCAGAATGCGCAAAGTCCATGACCCCACCAAAAGGAGAAACCGAAAAAGCATTAAAAAGATGTGCAAGTGCCACATTATTCTGCGCAAGAAAGGCCAACAGTGGGTAATCACTACTAGAAAACTCCAGCATACTCACGAACTTTTGTCTCCGCAAGAAATTAAAAACACTGCTAAAAACCGGTTCATTCCAGAATCTGTCCGCCAAAAAGCTTTGGAGCTTTACCGTGGAGGCGAAGCTCCAGCTAAGATCCAGTACATGTTTGAAACTGAACTAGGAGACAACTGCACCTGGAGCATGAAAGACCTGTACAACATGCTTTACAGGTATAAAAAGGAAGTCTAACTTAATCTTTGTAAACTGCAGTTCTGTTCCAGCATCTTCTTCGAACACAGTCAAAGAACTTGCTTTCTTTGTGGAAGTTGCTTCCAAAGTCAAGTGCGTACTCCCAGTCGCTAGGTTCCCAGTCACCTGTCCACTCCCAGTTTTCGGGTAACTGAATTTCTTCCCGAGTTAAAGGCCTGCCTTTGTTGTCGCTCCAAGAGTTTCTTTCAGTTGGCAAAAGGAAGTGCTTCCAAACTCCCAACCACTTTCTTTGGTTCTCGTAGACTTTGTAAGTTTTTTGGTTAGACTGCGTTTGGTAAGTCGGGCTGATGTTTTGACTTACTTCGTCAATAGCTCCGATTGACCTTGAGAGAATCAAAACCAACCCTGTGTGGACGTAGGGGCAGTTCCTTGTTAAGTCAACCACCAGTCCAATGAACAGCAAGTCTGGAAAACTTATGTAGTAGCAAATAACTAACCCAGGAATAATTGAAATTTCTATAAGTCTTTGGAACTTCTTGGCCTTTAGTGGGTCTTGCCATTCTATTACCTGTGCTTTAAGTTGCTTGAGACTGTTCATAGTTTCTGCAAGGCTGTTCATAGATTCCTGTATGAAGTGCAGTCTTTCGCTAAGCTGACTTTCTTCGTCAAGGTGTTCTGGACGGTGCACTGCGTAGTAAACCATCCAGAACCAAAGAGCGACCAGTAGAATAACAGGGATGTAGTTGCTGTACAGTCTTAGTAAATATACAAAAGTCAAAGTGAAAAGCGACACAAAAGGTTTCTGCCATGAAACAATTTCCCGGTAAGTGTTGTAAACATCAACTACTGGGCCTATGGCAAGCACGAACTTTCTGAAGTTGTAGCTAAAGCGGTAAGCACTAAAGTCAGTTTTCTTTTTGTCAGCGATTTTTTGCAAGTAGCTTTCAATTCCAATATGCTTGTTTTCCATTTAACTTATCTAGTAAAGTTAGGTTTGTACTTAATTCCACTTGGACTTTGGAAATAGTGCTTTTTGAAGTCATGCAAATGGAAAGTTTGTCTGTTGGTTTCCCTGATGTCTTTGGCCTTCAGTAGGGTCTGCAAGTAGTTCATTAACTTTTGAAGTTCAAAGTCCTCCAAGTCGTCGTACCAACTAACAACAGGAATTCCGTTATCAAGTTGGTAAGCAAAACTAAGCACTGAGTTGTCCACAATTATAGTGTCTTCAAGTCTTCTGTTACCAAGTACTCTTAAGTCTTTTATAAACAGTCCATCTACCTTCAAGCAGTTCTCTCTGTAAAGTCGATGGTGCACGTACCTGTTCAGAGGGTCCAAAAGGTCCAGTACCCTGTCTGCGTAGCACTTTTGTGAAGCTGTGAACGCTATGACCTCGAACTCTTCGTTTGCAGCTCTGAGGAGTTCCTTTGCAAAGGGCCTGATGTTTATCCCAACCTGGACTTCTTGGCCAGACGCAAAACTAACGTTGATAGTTTGTTGGGCTTCTTCTTTGTTCTTCACGCAGTGGACCAGTGTTTCGTCCAGGTCTAAAACAAGTGTTTTTTTGTGCTCGTAACCAGGTTTTTTGGGCAGGTTTACGATTTTGGAGTTCAACTCAGTTAAGCTAACAGTACTGAGTTTAGCAGTGTAAGCAAGGGCCTGCTCAACTTGGGCTAAAAAGTCTCTATGTACAAATGGGAAGTTTTGTGTTGGGGTAGCCAGCGAGTCAAGGTTATTTGGTACAATGGAAAACCTAGAGAGCCGAGCTCTAGGGGTAGCTGGTTTAATGTAATGTTTTCTGATTAGGGGGTTTTTTGGTTTAAAAACGTACTTGCCAAGAGGAGGTTTTGAGGGAAAAGAATCTGAGAATTCAAACTTTGAAGACTTGGAAGTGCCTGTGGTTTTTGGAGTAATCGTTATGCAACTAGGTGGGTTTTTGCTAGGGATTTCTTTGTTTTGGATATCGTCGAGTACGTCTATTTCTAGGTTTTTAAGTGGCTTGTATCTTCTGTTCCGTAGTTGCTTCGTGCTCACCGAAGTACTTTTGGCTGACATTTAAATGTTATGACTATTTAACATTAACTAAGGTGCTTATTAATTATCCAAGGACTCTTGCCTTCATAGGAGTCCCCAGGGATCTTGAAGGGAATTTTAGAAACCACTTCGTTTTTAGTAGCTGAAGAGTCCGTTTCTGGCATAAACACCACTCCTAACTCGTAGTTTGCTATGAAGAGTTGAGAGCACTGCTTTTCGAACTTGCCCCAAGCTGCCATAGAAAGGTTGTGGCTTCCTATGTAAATTAAAGTGTCGTCAGTGTACTCGTAGTTGTTGTGGGCCACTATTACTTTGCTGTGGGACAAGTGGTTGCAAACTTGAGGAAAGGTTTCTGGAGCTGCTAAGTCTCTGAAACTCTCCCTGGGGAACTTCGGAGCATTGTAGTGACTTTCCTTCAAAAAGGTCGTACCTCCTCCTTCTAGTCCTAAGTGGGAGTTTCTGACTGTTTCCACCGAAGGAAATATGATTTCGAAGTTTGCGTCTTGGTTGTTTGCAAAGCTCAAACAGTACTCTTTTTGCATGCTAGGGTTGATATTGCCTATACTTGAGCATTGCAAAGTAAGGTTGTTGAAGCTTTTGTTGGAGTTTCGAAGGAGGTTTCTCAAACGGCCTTGTCCGTACTTAAGAGTGTTTTTATGCCTTCCTGGGACCGAACTGACCAACTGGACTTTTGCTTGGGAGTAGTCATAACGTTCCAGGTGAATTCCTAGTTCTTCTGCTAAGTTGTAGTTGTTTGGCAAAATACTACTCACAAACTCACTAAGCTCTTGGTAGAACTCGCCTGAAGCAACTCCTGTTGGAAAGTCCTGGAACCAAACTACTTGGCCTATGCTGTTCCAGTCATAACTTACAAGGTTGGCACTCATCACAACTACTCTTAAAGTGCTGGGGAACTTGACCAGGCAGAGTTTAGCGTGGAACTTGCCCCAGCTTTCTTGGACACTTGGGGACACCAAAGTGAAGTGGTCAAACACCCTTTTGAGTGCTTTCCTGTTTGAGTGACAAACTAAACAAGTTTTAATTCCTTTTTGAATAAGTGGAGCAATAAAGGTCTCTTCGAAGCAAAAAGTAGTTAGTAAAGTAGACTCTGCTGTAAAGGAAGACTTTAAGTCTTCCAAAAAAAGCTGTTTAAAAGCTAGCATGTGGGAAGGTGGGTTCTCTACAAACGAAAGTTTAGTAATGTATATGCTTGAAGATTCAAATTCTGTTTTCTCGTTTAACTTTTTCTTTTTGGTGGGTTGGGTGCGTTGGTGCATTTTCCTTTTAAAAGGAGTTTCCATTTAACTAATTACAACCTTTTCAAGTAAGTCAACTATGCTAGAAAAAGAAGGCCTTTTGTCTGGAGCAGTCCTCCAGCACATGCCCATTACTTTTAGAAGCCGTTTGGGACAGTCACAAGGCACTAAGTCTGTGTTGGGTCTTTGGTGGTTATGCAGTACTCTATGCTTGATTTCTGAGTGGGACAGTCCGCTGTAAGGAATTTCTCTTGTGATCACTTCGTACATCACTATTGCAAAAGAAAACACGTCTGCCTTAAAGGTGTACTCGCTTCCACTCAGTACTTCAGGGGCCATCCAGTGGCAAGTACCTACTTGGTTAGTCATGAACTCGGGGTTCTTCAACACCCGACTAAGACCGAAATCTGCGATCTTAAGAGCTATAGGGTCAGTTGGGTTCAGTATTGGACAGCACAGCAGTATGTTTAAGGACTTTAGGTCTCGATGGAGGTACTCTTTGGAGTGCAGAAAGTGCATTCCCTTTGCCACTTCCTGGAGCATTTTGAGTTTTTGAGGCCAGGACAGAGTTACTGAGTCTTGTTTGTGGAGCAAGTGGAAAAGGTCTCCTCCTTCACAAAACTCAGTAACTATTGTAAGTGGAGTTCCTAAGTAGGCGCCTAAAAACAGAACTAAGTTAGGGTGGCGTAGTTTGATGAGAACACTAACTTCTCTGCCGAACTCTTTGTAGTTTTGGGAACCTGAGTTGTGGAGTTGTTTAATAGCAACTTGGGTTTTTTTAAGCGTGCCCAACCAAACTTCACAAGAACTTCCCCTTCCAATTCTTTTAGTGAAGCAAAGTTGGTCTAAGCTTATTTCCCAGTTTCTAAGTGACTTGTTGATGTGCCTTGAAAACCTACTGAGGGTTTCAGTTTTAAGGTCCACTAAACTGAAGTCTGAAGACTCACTGGGTTCCTTTGCAGAGTTACTTTGGTCAATCAGTAAGGTGCAAAACAACTCAGGGGGTTCTTGTGGAACTTCAGAGTTGTCTATTTCAAAAAGTGACTTAGCTTGGTAGTAGCACCTTACGTACTCAGGCTTGCTGGTGTGCATCAAAGAGTTCAGCAAGTTGATTAAGTTTACTTGCTCACTCACAAGACTCACTCGCAAGTTCTTTCTGGTTTGTTCTAGGTAGCCTTCACTCACTAGCAAGCAGTGGGTTTTCAACAGTTTGTCCCAGTAACTAAGTAGTTCTTCTGTTAGGCTTTCAGCTGAATCGCTGGTGTATTTAAAGAACTTAAAGTCGTTCAAGCTAAGTTTCCCGTTAACAACTCCAATGTGGTTTTTTACTATGAAGAACTTTTCTTTAATGACTGAACAAAAAGAGTTGGTTATAGCTTTGAAGTGCTGGGTTTTCAAAGGGTGTTTAGGCTTTACAAAACATTGAGAGTCTATGTACTCCAGAAGAGTTTCAAACTCCTCAGCAGCTTCATAAGCCAGCAAAGGAGCTTCTCTTAAGTAAACAAACAGCAACGAACAAGCATTCAGTCTAGTTCTGGGGTGGCTTAGTCCTATTAACTTTGCCATTTCCTGAAAGAACTTTTTGATTTTGTAAGGTTTGTTTTCAGACTTTTCAACAAGTTTCTTAACTTGCACTGACTGTTTAGTGTTTACAACATACTTGTGGATAAGCTTAGCTGTGGACCTTCTCGACTTAAAACGCAGAAAAACCAGAGTTCTGGGAATACAGAACAAAGAGTCCAGAATGAACTTAGACTTTTCTTCGTAGAGTTTGCTAAGCACTCCGTTTATTTCAGTTCTCAGAAAAGGGTTAGGGCGCAGCATCATGTTCAGGAGTTCTTTGACTTTGACAGAAACTCCTTCTTGGGGTTTCCATTTTCCTTCGCACTGGCACTTAGTGCTTTCAAAGGGAAAGACGCCAAACAAACTGTAGTAAAAAACCATTCCTAAGTTCCAAATGTCCATTTTGGTGCTAGGAACGCTGTGGGCTTGTGGGCTGATTAACTCTGGTGGCCTCCACTTTTCGTTGGCTAAACTCCCAACTTCTTGGAAACTCGAGTACTGCTTAGCTGAGTGTTCAAGTCCGGATATCTGCATTGAGTCTTGGCTGTAAAAAATGTTTTCGGGATTAAGGTTTCTGTGCAGAACGGGAACCTGTTGCGAATGCATGTGTTTGAGTCCCAGTGCTAGTTGGTAAAGGGCTTTGAAGGGGTCTCTAGGCAGTGACCGTGCCAAGGACCTGTAGCAGTACTCGTACAAAATCACTATTCTTTCTTGGGTTTGTTCTTTGCCTTTGAGTGAAATTATATTAGGGTGGGGATTTAGTTCTGCAAGAAGGTTTACTTCGTTGTTGGCTTGTCTAGCTTGCAAAGGAGTTGGGTTTGGAATGATTTTGGCCAGATAATAAGCTTCGCTTTCGTGCACAAAGTACAAGTCCTTAGAAACTTTGTGGCTGATTTCCAACTCTTTGTTTTGCATAGTTAATTTTCCTTCCATTTTATAGTATGTCTTTTGCTTATGCAAAGTTACAAGCACTCAACGGGGAGGACCACTACATCACAGAACTTCCTTTCAACATAGGCTCAGGCCCTAAGCCCTTGTTTAACTGTTCCAAACTCCAAGAAAAGCACTGCACTATATCTTTTTCCCACAACCAGTTCATGCTAAAAGCCCACGCACCCACTACTGTAGTTAACTCAGGACTCTTCAGCAACGAAGACCCTCCTATCCAGTTAAAGGACTTGTCCTGTATTTGCTTCCACTGTGACCGACACCAGCCCCACATTTACTACTTCGTGCTTCCTTTCATGAACGGCTACGTAAACGAGCCCCCTGGCAAAGCACCTATTCCTGAAAACGAAGAAGCCATTCCTATCGACACCTTTCCTTCACGCCAAGCAGACACTTCTATGATGAAAAAGTGGGGAGTCAACGACCGCGAGAACCTTAAAAAGTGGCTGTTGACTTTTGGCTACGGAAGGTGGAAGAAACTCAGGGAGGTTATGAGCGAAGGAGGAGCCTACACTACCAAACCCATTCCTGAAATACGCTCCTTTGCAACAGCGCTTGTCCGAACTGTAGGTGAAAACTTGCCCCTCGAAAAGCACGAACTCAAAAAGAACCTTACTAAAATGATCCAGGAAACCGAAGAAGACTTTTACATCCCTCCTAGAATCAAAGACTGGGGCCAAATGGTCAGGCAACGCGCAGTGCCCTGGGCCAAAAGACTCGACATGCTGTGGAGAATCAAGGACTTGATTAGAAAGTTCAAAAAGCAGTACCAAACTGACCCTAAGTGGGGCAACTTGCTGAACTTCATGAGCAGCAGTGCGTTTTACGGACAAAGACCTTCTTCTTGGTGGACTCGAAGACACGACGTAGACTTAATCAGGGGAACTTACAAACACGGCTACGCCAACTACACAGCAATGAGGAGTGACCCACAACTGAGTTTCAGCCAAGTAGACACAGACGGGACTTTTAAAGAGTTCCCAAGTGCAGACACAATCACCAGGAGACTCAAAAAACTCATGATTGCAATTGAAAAAGTAGAGGAGTACGACTTTGAACAAGAACAACAGTTTTTCGAGTCAACTGACTGGAACAGCAACGAAAAACTAGTTCTTTTGAAGTTAATCACTGAGTACGGAGTGCCTTTGAACCTGGAAGGAAAGAACGACTGGAACTTAATGAAAGAAAAAATGGACGGACTCGTTCCTGGCAACGACAAAGGAGCTAACTCTATAGAAAGGATGGTGCAGCACTTAAGAATGCTTGCACAGCACACTATCCACCCGGAAGAAGACCAAGAAGACGTCAAAGACGCTGACGGCTTCTCAATGTCCATAGAACAAGCTGAAAACCTCCAAAACAACTTCAACAAACTCCAGTTCGTCAGAAAACACATTCTGAAAAACGGAAGCGAACTCTTCAACAACGAACTTGCTTCACTCCTAAAGGCCACTGAAAAACTTAAGTCGGAGTCCGAAGAACCTAAGCCTTGGCTAAGCGAGGAGTGGAAGTGCGAGGTCCACGACAGAGGCTTGCTGAATGCTTTAGCTGACAACGGACTTGAACACGTCAGGTGCATTTCAGATAACCCAGAGTACGGATTCTCAGGCATGCAGATTTCTCCAGAGTTAGTTAATGAAAGAATCCAGTACTTGTGTGAGTTCTTCCGCACAATCACTAACTTGCAAAAGTATTCCAAGAAAAAACGCCCTCCAGAAGAACTTACTTTTGACGAAAAAGGCCAAATCAGGCCAGTGATGCCTGCGAAAAAAACCAAAACGTCTAACTTCGTAGTTCCAAGGGACGAAGAAGGAAACGTTGAGTTTCCACTTATGATAAACAACTCACTTACTATTCTGAACCTAGGGGAAATAGAAACAGAACGACCTGCTTACCACTCAGGAAGGAACATCTTCCCTATAGGCTTTAAGTCAATTAGAGAACACACCAGCATGTTCAACCCCAAAGAAAGAATGCAGTACCTTTGTGAAATCCTTGACGGGGGTCCTAAGCCCCTTTTTAAAGTCACTCCTATGAAAGAAAAAGAACCTATTGAAAACCAAGCCATCCTAAAGGACTCTTGCACTGGGTGCTGGATTGTCATATGCAACAAAGTCAACGAGTTGCAAAGAAGCCGCAGAAGCAAAGTGACTGTTTCTGGAACAGACCGCTTCGGACTCTGGGACCCTAACGTTGTGAAACTCATCCACGAACTCCCGGGTGCTGAGAAGCTAATTAACCCTAACACTTAGTGAAAATCTAGTTAGATTAAACTTCTGAGCTTATGAAACTGGGCTTTGGCCTTTAAGTCCTGGGTAAAGGTCTGGGTAGAGTTTTGGGAAGTAAACCTTTTCCACACATTCTTCAATGTCATTTAGTAAAGCATAGTGAGTAGCATAGAAGTATTTGTAAATCATTTCGTCTACTTTGTCATCATCCCAGTAAGTCCTCATGCAGTTTTCGCCGAATCTAGACTGGGTGTTGCATTTAAGTCCATATTCGCTGTCAACCCAATCTTTGACCATACTTGAGTACTTTTTGAATTCTTTGTCTCCTGGAAACAGTCCGCAGTAACTCTGGCCTTTTTTGTTGTAGCCACAAGTGCAGGAAGAGTTGAATACTTGCTTATCTTCTCCAGTCACGCCACTTGTGCAAGTAGCATTGCACTTAATAGGCAAAGTACCGTTAGAAACAGGTGCAGGGTAGCACTGGCTTTCTTCTCCTATAAGAGCACAAAATCCTGATTTGCATATGTAATTTACCTGGCCTTGTTTTTTGCACCCCTCCAAAGCACCGTAATCCTCTACTGAAAAGTACTTTCTGCATAAGTTATCATTTCTATTAGTTTCAGAGTTAAGTTCGCAGCCAGAGT
>PR_CR_10_Liq_1_inCRDRAFT_1000190_pt1 | contig 37463 bp, 29 predicted proteins | sample PRCRCaboRojoPR_3_FD_10241 | JGI IMG/M metagenome (IMG submission 10241) | reverse complement strand
GAGGCAGCATTCCTTTCATGGGAATGTTNGGAGATATGTTCCCAGAGGCCCAGTTCGTGATCACTGGAGTCTTGGGTCCCGACAGCAACGCCCATGCAGCCAACGAAATGCTTGAAATTGAGTTTACTAAGAAGTTGCTGTGCTGCATTGTGAATGTACTTGCAGCCCAGGCTCAGCCTCATTAACTAATTAAATGGGGTTAAGTGGTTCTCCAGTTGGGGGAAGTTCAACTGAAGAGTCTTTGAGGCCAACTAGCATAACTGTGTCTCCCCTGATGACTAAGTTTTGTGAGTCGATTTCTTCTTTGGGGGAACTTCCGTTCCACACTAGTTGTTTGCAGTCTCCGAGAACTAAGTTTACTGCTTGGTCAAAGCCCTTGAGCACTCCCACGTAGTGCCTTCCGTCAGTAGTTATGATGGAAACTTCCCTGTCAACAAAGCTTTCTAAGGAACTAGCCATTGCAATTGTAGAGTTATTGGTTTAGTCATATTTTCCCGGCATGCAAGAAAAGAAAAAGAACATTAAAATACCCAGTAAAGCCAGACCAACGACTCCGTCAATGCCTGTTTCCAGGCCAAACGCCTCCGTTAAGAAGACTCCTGCTAAAAAAGCAGACCAAGACTACAACCACCAAGTGGGCCACTGGATTGGTCTTTTCCAAAACCTTAACAAAGCAATTCAAGACATCTATAGTATGTGCAGCCAAGAAGGCTTTGGATCTTTCACAGAAGGAGTTATGAACACCTTGCAGCACTCACTTGAAGAGTTCACTCTACTGCGGGAGTCCCAAAGCAAGGACTTGTCAGTGGAAATTTCAGACCCAACAGACTCAGTTGACGGAGAATTACTCAGACAGTACATTGAAGACGGGTACCAGCCGCCCGAAGCCCTTGTGTTGCTTATTCGAGAACGAGCTGAAGAAGAAACTGAAGACGACGACGTTACTTGGGAAGACTCTTCTTGTTCATTTGACTCAGAAGTCCAGCGGTCGCACTCCTTAAGCAGGATGGAAAGTGTTTCGAAGGTTGAAGAGAAGTTTTTGGGACGGGAAAAACCCAGTCCTGAAGAACTGAAGCAGAAACACGACGACCGGATGAAACGAGCTGAGTGGAAAAAAAGCATGATGGACACCCAGAGACAAGAAGTAGCTCTGGAAAGGAGGAAGAAACTCAAAAAGGCCAAAGAAGACATCAAACAACAAGAACTGGACAAACGCAACGCTATTCAACTGGAAATAAACCTGAAACAGAACAAGGCTGACCAAAGGTACGAAGCCCACTTAAGCGAAATCAAAAACAGAGCCAAAACTGAGAACCTCAAAGCAGACGAAATAGCTTTTATTCTGGAGCACCAAACTGAACACAAGAAAATGAACATTGACAGAAAGATCGAAGAAACCAGGAAGCGCAGAAAAGACTTACTTCAAGTAGTGAAAAAGAAACAAGAAGGAAGAGTCCAGAGAGAAGAAGCTGCTGTGAAACGGAGAAAAGCCATCCAGAAAGAAAAGGGCAACAAACTCGTTTCTGCTCAGCAAAAACAAGAACTAGCCGAAAACAGACGTCACAAAATCCTTGAAGAAAAAAAGTCCAAAGCTGAAGAACTCGGCAAACCTCACAAGCAACGCAAGTCGTTCACAAGGCCCAAAAAAAAGATACTTGAAGAAAACGAAGAGTGGGAGTCAGAAAGTTCTTCTTCAATCGACGACGAAAACCAACTCCTGGCCTACAAGCACTGGGACTCCGAAAACAACCCTGAGTTCAGAGTGACGTTCAGCAGGAAAAAAGGAAGGTTCCAGAGGAAGAAAGTAGAAGACCACGGGTTCCACTGGTGTTCAGTGTGCAACTCTGTTCTTGAACTCAATGAAGACCTTAACGACCACATCCGCAATGAAAAACACCAAACTGAACTAGCAAGGGACTTAGTCCAGGGCAACATTTCAGACCCTGTAATAGTTCTGAACTCTTTAGAAGAACTCAAACAGCAAAGAGAACTCTACGTCAAAAAAAGAATGAAAAAGGTTAAACAAGTAGCTGCTTCAAGAGGCATCAAGCACAACAACTTGTCACTCAAAGGAAGAGACATCACCGGGTTCAACAAAACCAGACTGCAAAAACTCTCACTTGACTTTGAAAAAAGTGTGAGCAACGTTATGGACTACATTGCTGCAGACAACGTTTTGAGGGACACCATCAAACTACTTGACCAAAGGAAAGAAGCAGACTTGCACATGATTCGCCAACTTAAGTTTTTGCCCTGTATTGGAGAAATCCTCAAGAAAATATGGAGTTGCCCTAGACACGAAGTCAAGTACATACTTAAACTCTTGGAAGTCCTCACTAGGTTCTTGACTATTTTTTCTGGACTCAGTGACAATCGCACTTACATGATCGTTACTAACCGAATGATCCCTTTGGCTGACTTGGTGTGCTGGCTTCTAGCAAAACCTCCCAAAATGGTTGTGGAGTTAACTTACCTTCCTCAGTTGTTCCACTTGCTAACTACTCACCTTAAGCACAGACTTGCCACTGAGTACAGGCACTTCAGAGACTACTACGTAGAGTACTTGCTTAACTGTGGGTTGCTTCCTAAACTTAACCAAAAACTTAGGCTGCTTCAAGGGCCTCAAGACTTGAGTTCAAACAACTACTCACTTCTGTTGCTGAAATGCGTGGCCTTTTTAGAGTCACTTACTTCTTTCCCTGGTTGGGGCATTGGGGACAAACCTGCCTTTGAAGTTTCAGTTTACCTCACAGAGAACTTTATTTACATCTTTAAAGTGACTGAAATGGTAGGGATTCCTTACTTACTGCTGTGCATGTTGCATGACAAAGGACCTGTTAAGTCCCAAGCTGCACCTCCTGTGATTCCTCAGACTTTGCTTGCAGTGTCTATTTTGTCAATGCGGTTTTTGAACAACTTAGCAAGACTCCACTTGCCTCTTTTCCAAGAGATGCTTTCAAGTGACGAGTACTTTGACCAAATGTACCACTTGTTCAACTACATACTTAGGTACTGCACAGAGCACCTAGACTCTGGACCTGAAGATGTTAGGGAGCTGCTTCACGAAGTTATTTTACTAATTGGTTACTTTGCCACACTTAACCCCAAAAACCAGGAAATGACTAACAGAGGAGAAACTTCAATACTTCAGTTGCTTTGCAACTTGCCCTTTGCGTACTTCACGGACAAAAAGTACACCAATGTGCTGTTCCCAACTCTGATTTCCATTTGCTACGATAACCCCAGGAACCTGTCGATTCTGCACCAAGAAATCAATGCTTCTCTGTTGGTGAACTACATGACACAGCAATGCTCACTTTACCCGGAAAAAGACTCTCAAGAAGAGGAAGAGAAAAAAGAAGACATTTCTAGGTCTAAGCGTTCACTTTCAATTTCTAGTTCAGGGTCTTCTTCCAAGTCCATTCTGGCTGCTGCTTCTTTCAAACTTATCTTTCCTAACAGATTCCCACGTCACCTTTGGACAGGTGCAATTCAGTATCTGCAACAAGAGTAGTGTGTTATTTACATCCATAACTTATTACTGTTAAGATGGAAGTTTTTCTTTTTAGGGACTGGATTTGGCTTGTAAAACGCAGGTCCAGGGGGTTTTTTGTTAATTGCTACCCAGTTTCTTTCAGTTTCCGACATAAACACAGCTCCAGTCACAGGAAACTTTTCCTGTGTTGTACTGGGTTTGATGTAGGTGCCTGGTCCTGGCCTTTCTTCTGGTTGTTTCTTTTGCTTAAGTGCTTTGCCAAAGCGGTCTATGCCAGACACGAAAAAGGAACTAGACCTGTTTGGGAGTTTCTGGGTTTCTGTTTTGTAGTGGCCAGGTCCAGGCATAGACTCTTGGACTGTTGGTTGCGTGGGGTCGTATAAGTTAATTTGGTAACGCCTTGCGTTTACAGAACCTTGGAAGTAAGAAGACAACTGTGCAGAACTTGACCTAGGCAGTTTGGGGTTGTAGTGCCAAGGAGGAGGTACTTCGTTTTTGGTTTCTTGGATTCTTTCAATGTTGCTTTTGAACACTGAAGTTAGTGAAGACTTCGAAGAAACTGTTTCAGGGTTGTAGTGGCCGGGGTCAGGAGCTTGTGGCTTAAGTAAGTCTTTGGACCTGCCTCTGAAAACAAAACTAGTGGCTGTTTTGGGTTTTTTAGAGTTGTAGGACCCTGGGCCTGGAACTGCTGAGTTGAATTTAAACCTTCTGAACCTTGAAGAACTAGACACAAACCCACCGTAGCCTTTTTTGCTGTGGGAAGGGTTTTCAGTGCTTTCAGAAGGCTTGTAGTGCCCAGGTCCCAGGAGTGACTTTGTGCTTTGGCTGAACCTTTCAGCACAAGTTCCAAATCCCTTTGGTTTGGAAGCTTCAGAAAGGAAGTTTTCGTTAATTGTAGGTATAGAAGGCTGGGACTGCCTGTTAAAAGCACTTGCAACAGGGCCCTTGAAGACTCTCCCGGAGACTTCTTTGCCTACTTGTCTGAAGGAAACTGTATTGTCCATATTACTTAATACTAAAACTCTGCAGAAGACTGCATTTGTCTGGGAGGGCACAGTTCACACACCTAGGAATGTAGCTGTGTTTGCCTTCGTGGAGGTGTTCTTTGACAACTTGGGCCAAAGCATTGATGAACTCAGGGTGGTCGTTGGGAGCAGGGCACCTTTTAACGTTCATTCCTTTTTCGTTGGCCTGGACTACGTATTCTAAGTCAAGTTCAAAAAGTGTTTCTAGATGATCTTGGATAAAAGCTACTGGAATCAGCAAAACGTCTTTTTCGCCCCTTTCGCCGAGTTTGAAAAGTCCTTTATCTGTTGGGGGTTCAAGCCACTGCTGGAACCCCACTTTGCTTTGCCAAAACAAGTAGTGTGGGTTGCTGAAGTGGTTCATTATGTTGGAAACCGTTGCTCCGATTTCGTAGGGGTAGCGGTCTCCTCTCCAAGCAACGTAAGCTGGAATGCTGTGGGCAGTAAACACTAAGTTGACTTTGCTGGGGTCTTCAAATTCTTTGAGTTTCTCGTTGATCATACTCACCCAAGCGTTGATGAAAGCAGGGTGGTAACTCCACCTTGAAATAGCTGAAATTTTCATGTCGGGTTTGTGCTCGTTGAGTTCCCTTAAGCTGTTTCCAGTAGTTGAGCAGCTGTACTGGGGGTACTGTGTGAAAGCCACTAGTCTTTCGACGTTGTCTTTAACTACTTCTTGGCAAGCTTCTTCAGTAAGTGGACTTGAGTACCTAAAGCAAGGGTAAAACTTATGCGGAGCTGTTTCAGGACTCATTTGGTCAAGAAGTTCTACCATCTTGCTGCCTTGGATGTCAGTCCACTTGCTTAAAGGAGAACCTCCTATGGCTTCGTATTGCTTAGCTACAGACTTAGCCCGGAGCCTTGCAATTTTAGGTCCTAGGTTAAAAGGAATAGGAATGAACGACTTGTCTGAGAACATGCGAATTAAGAAAGGAGCTACTTCTGCAGGAGTAGCAGGGCCTCCTAGGTTCATCATCAAGATTCCTGTTTTCACTGACATTTTTCTAGATTAAATTAAGAACTAGTTTAGGAACATCGAGTTCTTGGAGCATCTGAGTTCCTGACTCAGAAAATAAGTTTCCAGCAAGGTTCAGAAAACTAAGTTTGGAAGTAGAAACTGAGTTTACTAGAGTGCAGAGCCCTTCATCTTGTATTTTGTTGTTGGCAAAGTTAAGTTTTTTCAGTTGGCAGTTGTTCAAAGAACCCAAGATCAGTTTGAAGCCTTTACTTCCAACTGAGTTTTTTGAAAGGTCCAGAACTTCTAACTTAGAAAGCACCATTCCTCGGGCCATTGCAGTGGTGTCTTTGAGTCTGTTGTTGCTTAAGTCAAGGCACTTAAGGTTAGAGTCTTTCAAGGACTCCGCTAAGTCAATTAAGTTTTTGTCAGTCAAGTTATTTGAAGCTAAACTTAAGCTTTCTAAAAGGGAACCTTTTATGCTTCTGAAGAGTTCGTCTAGGCAGTCACTGTCCAACACCAAACTCCTGGTTAAGTTAAGCACTTTCAAGCAACTTTCTGGAATTGAACAAGCTAAGTTCGAAGCTATGCCGTTCAGGAAAATACTGTCACTTAAGTCCAAGTAAGTAAGTTTAGATTCAACTATACAGTCTGCAATAGGAGTTTCTCGCAAGTTGGTGACTTCAGTTTTCGAAAGAGTTAGTTTTCTAAGACTTGGAATGGCTTTAAGTAAGTAGTTTAAGTTGCACTCGTTTAGTTCGTACAAAGAAATGTCTAGTTCTTCCAAACACGACTTGGTTATTCTAGTTGATAAGCTTCTCACCACAACGTCTGAAATCAAGTTTTCTCCTATGAAGAGTTTCTTTAAACTTGAGTTTGGAAGGTTTTCAAACACCAGACTCAACCCAGAGTCCCCGATTTGGTTGCTTCTGATGCTAAGTGACTGTAGTTTCAGTACAGCTTGAGGGAAGTAACTGCATCCCTCGTCAACTATGCTGTTGCACTCAAGGTTCAAGTCTAAAACTGAAGTAAAGGGCAGTTGGTAGCAAAGGTAACACACTCCTCGGTACTCAAGCAAGTTGTAACTTAAGTCTAGAGTCACTACTTGGGAACCAACTAAGTTGTCTGTTAGTTTTTTGAGTCCGGAATCATTTATTTGGTTGCTTGACAAGTTGAGAACTCTGACTTGGGAGTTGTTTACCTTTAGCAATTCAATGCCTTTAGTCCCTAAGTTGTTTGCTGACAAGTCTAGATGCAAAATCCTTGAAGACTCCAGAGCTTCTGAGAACCCAGAAACTCTAAAGTGCTTTACCGAACTTAAAATAACATTTTCTAAGTGGTTCTTGGCTAACAAACTGCACAACTCCAAAGACCCTTTGTTTAATTCCAAGGTCTTTATTTTGGCACCAACTAAGTCCTCTAGTTGGGTTCCACTTAACTTAAGTTTTTGGATCTGGCAACTTGTGTCTCTCAAAAGGTCTTTAAACACCTCAGTCTGACTTAAACTGGTTAAATCTAAACAAACAGTGCCTTTTCCTTTTTTAAGTAAGTCCAAAACAAAACTAACTAGTTCTTGGTCCCACCCAGTATCAAGAAGTTGCAGAGGAATTCTAGCAAGCTTGAAAACTAAACCAGAGTACTTCTGACTAACACTTTGGAGTTTAGCAAAGTCTTCCAAACAAAGGTACTCAAACAGCACTTCCACACAAGCTCCCAAAGAATCAAGCATAATTCAAAGATTAAAATGTCTGAAAGTATTTGCTCAGAGTTCCTTCATGAGCGGGCTTACGACTTCACTCAAGTCCAGTACGTTTCCTCTGAAGACAAACGTTTGCTGAGCCACTACAGAAACCGACTCCAGATGTTTGAAAAGGAAAGGGAAGAGTGGCTGGAAAGAATTGAGCGCCTCTTTTCAGAACAAAAGAACTATTCAAACACTCTGAAGCAAGCCAAAGACTCAAACGACGAAATCTTCAAACTCCAAACCAGACTCAGTGAAGTTCAAAGCGCAATCTTCAGCGAAAAGCACCAAGCAATGAAACTAAACCGAGAAAACGAACTCTTGAAACTCGAACAAATGCAAGACCGACGTCAACTTATGGAGTTCATGAGTTTGGCTGCCCCCAAACCTAAAGACAAAGTGTTTTTTGAAGACAAGCGNCCTCGAGCCCAACCCAAACAGTTCCAAAACGACGTTGCCTGGTGCAACATTTGNAAAACTTATAATGGTCCTAAACACGACCACTTTGTGGGCAAAAAAACCCAAAAACCCAAACACGTAATGCGCACAGTGTACTTGCCTAACGAAAACTTCAACAAGTCAGCTTTAGAAGTAGAAATGCTCAAAAAGCAACTTGAAGAAGAAAAAGAAGCCTACGAAAACGAACTCAAGAACCTAAGTGAAGAGTCCAAAGTCAGGGACTACGAAACCCAAGTCCGCAAACAAGTAGACGAAGCCAAAATCCAAGAACTCAAACAAATAGTTCAAAGAGAAGAAGAAGCCAAAGTTCAAGCCACCAAAGAGTACTTAAAAGTAAGACACCAACTCCAAACTGCCGAAGCACAACTCAGACAACAAATAGCCATCACTAAAGAACAAACTGAAAACCTAACTGAGAAGTACACTAGAGCCAAAAATGACATTAAACAAGAACTCAACGAAGCTGAAAGACTCTCTAAAATCAAGTCCAATGACTTTGCACAAAAGTTTAGAAGCAAAGTTATGAAGAACGAAGAAAGCATCAACATCATTAAGGAACAGTACTCTGAGTTGCAAAGTGAGTATGCAAGCAAAATCCAGAAACTCCAAGAAAAAATCAACGACTTGAGCCAGAGTTACAAAGACTTAGAAGAGAAAAGAAGAATTGCCTCAAACAAGTATAAAAGCAGAATTAGTGAGTTGAATGAAGAACTCAACCAACTACAAGCCCAAAAAGAAGCCCAAAGAGAGGCTCAAAAACAAGCTCAGAAAGAAAGCCAAAAAAAGACCCAGAAACCCAAAACTAGAGTTTGCAAGTGCTGTTCTAAAAAATACAAAACTACTGTTAACTAATGATTACTTAAGTGACTCCCCGTTTCTCAGTGCTCTTAAGTCTTGTTCTTTGTTAGGTTTGTCGTGTTCGGTCACTAAATAAATCTTACAAACAATATAGGGAAGTCTTTCGTGCACAATAGCTTGAAGGGCTTGCTGGACATTGTACTTTTTGACGTGTAGGATTTTGCAGGCGTCTTGCTCATTAAAGTTCACTAAGTCTTTTAAGTAAGACACTTCCCAAAGTTTACTAGCCTGTGTTAAGTAGTCTTCAACTACGCTTACCGGAAGGGCCTTGCTGTCCCAGAGTTTAAGAGTTTCTCTGCGTTTGGTAGAAATGGTTCCGAAGGTAGGTGGGTTTGCTTGGAACTGAGGGCCTATTCTTGTGATGGTGCCTTCTTCGATCTCTTCGTCTTCACTGCAGGACTCCACAAAGAAGTCGGTGAGTTGGGGCAGGTTAGGACAAGGATCAATGTACTCTCTTTTGGGAAGAGCAAAGGTGTCTCTTTGTTGCTTGAGTTTTTGCAGAGCTTCGTCGAGTCTAGAAGACTCCCAAGTTTCTTCTTGAGCACGCTGCACAAGGCGTATTTCTTTGTTGCAGGGAGGACAGTAAAAGGTGTCCTCGCCGTAATCTCGTTGGATTCCAAGACACTACTAGAAACTTACACTAAAATGATAAGAAGCTGGGCACTTGTCGCAGCAAATCAAGTCGCCGCGTTTTCCACAGATTTTGCAGGTTTCATCATTAGAATAGTCAGACATTATAATGATAGAAAACCCTATTACTGAGTCATGGAAAAAAGAGGAAGGGTTGTCTGTTTCGAATCCTTCGAAGTTTTTCTCACAACTCAAAGAAACCCTAGAAAACGGAAACCCCCAGTCCATCAGCCAAGCACTAAACACACTAGCCAACCTCATTCCTGTAAGTTCTACTTAGGGCTTTGGTCCTGATTTAGAGGCCTACTTCATAGAAATCCAGCCCGCACTAATCTATCTACTAGCTGACCAACAAAACGGAGTGGCCAAAGACGCCCTGAACTGCTTGTCCGAGTACGTAAAAGCCACCAGAAATCTGGAAAGCGTTATGAGCAGTTTGATCCGTGAAGGACTCCAAAGCGAGAATTGGAGGCTCAGACACCAAAGTCTCCAGTCAGTAACTCCACTGATAAGGCTGGACCTTTCTTATACAGCAAACGAGTTCGAAATGAAGAAGGTTCTCGAAAGGGTCCTGGAGTTGATTAGGGACGACTCTTCTTTGGTGGTAGAGAGTGCTAAAGAAATTTCTACTGAGCTCAAGAATCTGTGCTACGACTTCCAAACTGTGTTCAGCAAAATGACTCCGGGGTACAAAAAACTCTTCGACGAAAACTGCTACACAGACAGCCCTTTAAAATACAACTTTCCCAATAAATCCCTTCCACAGAACTACTCTATCTTTAAAAAACCCGAAAGACGCCAAAGTACCTTTGCGTTCCAGGCGTCGATTGGGGAACTAGCCAGTTCACTTTCAGTTCCTAAAGACCTTTACAGTGAAAGCTCCAAAAACGGAATGGTGTTTGGACTAATTCCTGTGGAGTTGATGACTCAGTTGGAAGACTCAGCTAACTGGAGAGCACGAGTCAATGCAATCCAAGAACTAGAGAACATAGTTGCTTCTAAAGAAGACTTCACCGAGGTGTTTCCTTACATGGCAATATTTTTCAGACTGCTGAACAAGCTGCTGGACGACAAAAACTTCAAAGTAGTTTTGTCCACACTTAACATCATCCAGGACATCGCTTCTATTTCAGGAATCAGTCAAAAAGCCAACGTTGCACAGATCGTTCCTTTGTGCCTTAAAAAACTAGGAGACAACAAAATCACTATCAGGCAAAGTGCTTTTAAGGTTTTTAAGGTGTTCATCCAGCAAATGAAGCCCAAAGTGCTGTTTCCCCAGTTACTCGACGCACTCGAAAGCACCAACTGGCACATAAGGGAAGAAGTAGTGGCTGTTTTGATAACTGCAATGCTGACCATTGAAGAGAGTTACAACTACGACTTCATTAGCTTCGTTCCTCACTTAGCTAAGTTGCTTGACGACTCCAAATCCAAGGTAAGGTTTGTCGCTACTGAAGCACTTGCTGTGTGTGTTCACAAGTGTGGACTAGAGAAGGTCAACGAAACACTTGAACCCATAATTGACGAAAAGGCTTTTAGTAGTTTGCAAGAAAGGTTCAAACACAAAGCTTTGCCCAAATTAAAAGAAGTGTGCTTAGAGTTCCCTAGGTCTATTCCTTCTTCTGCCCCCATAATTTCAAGCCCTTACATCTCTGTAACTGAGTTTCCCAAAACCCAAAACTTAGTTAGCACTGAAACTAAGGCTGCAGAACTCAACTACTCCCGAAGCACCAGAGACAACTCACAGAGTCCCCAAAGCTCTAGGTTCCAGTTCAGAGCCCGGCCTTCTTCCCAGTCAAGTGACGATGGGGTTAAGCCCAGAGTAGCAATTCATTCACCTTCAACGGATATCACTTCACGCAAGTCTTTTGGAACAAACTTGAAACCCAGAGTGCACCCTAGGCCCCTTTCCAACAGACCTCCAGTAGCCCCTACTAAGTTTTCTTACTCTGGGAAGTACCAACTGAGGAACCAAGACAAGTTCCTAACTCCAGTAGAAAACAGTTCCAGAAGGTTCCTTTCAGCTGAAAGGGAGCAAATAACTAACTCTCACTCTTCTCCTTCGCTAGTAAACAAACCTACTAAGCAAGAAAACGAAACCTACCTTACTTACAATGAACTCGAAGCTGTAGAGAACCCCGAAGAAGCCCTTCAGAACTTACTTGGGTCTGCTAGGTCCAGTGACTGGAGTGTGAACTTTGAGTCTTTGAACTTAATCAGAAAGTTGCTAAAGCACCACCCAGGGGTCTTTTTAAGTCAAGTTACTTTGCACAACCTTGCCTTGGACATTGTTAGGTGGGCTGACTCCTTAAGGTCTTCTCTATGCAAAAACGCACTCATCACTATAGGCGAACTTGCCCGGGCTTTAGGCAGAACTGTTGACAGCGAGGTCCAGGACCTAGTTAAGATCCTTATGAAGAAAGTCGTGGACACCAACGTTTTCATTTCAGCCCAAGCAGAGGAGTCCCTTACTTCTATCTGCAGGTACTGCACTGAGAACCGCGTTGTAGGTGCTTTGCTTTCAAACACCCAAAACGTAAGGAACCCCATTACCAAGGCCAAAGCAGCTTTTTGCTTTGCCAAGATATTTGAAAAAGCCAAGCACTCAGTTGGCAAACTCAAAGACATAAGCAAAGTAGTTAAGTTGCTTGGAGACTACGTTTCAGACGCTTCTCCTGAGGTAAGGAACTCAGCCCGGTCAGCCTTTACTATTTTGATGAACAGCTTGCAAAGCGAGCAAGACTTTGAAAGACTCCTGAAAACTAGCCTAAGTGACATCCAGTTTAAAAAAGTCAAAACTTCTATAGAAAGCAGTGAAGGTTTGCAGCCCCTGCGCAGGAAAATGCAAACTGGGTTCAGAACTACTTATCCTTCTAACAAGAAGCCCAAAGACAGGTCTTTTACCAAAAGCGCTGAAACAGGTGAACTTTCAGAACTGAACAAACTGTCCGAAACCATCATGAGCAACGATTGGAAAAACAGGTACGATGCTTTGGGTTCACTGCTCAACATTGTCAACGAACAAAGTGTGGCTCTGCAAAAGTCTTCTTCAATGCTCAAAGTAATAGACATCCTATCCACGTGCTTAAACGACAAAAACCTCAAAGTGCAAATTCACGGACTAAGCACCTTTTTGAAGATCATTCCTGTGCTCAACAGGTCTTTGGAGCCCCACTTGGGAATTATTTGTTCTTCAGTGCTTTCAGGACTGGGGTCCTCCAACTCCTCAATTAGAGACATGGCAGGAGACGTAATTAAACAACTCACTAAGCACTGCGGGGCTGTAGCTTTGCTGCCTTCACTTGTCCAAGAAATCCCTAACTCGAACTACCGTTCAAAACCTACTTTAGTGTCTTCAATCTGTGAACTAGTGCCTTATGTTCAGGCAAAAAGGCCTTCGTTGGTGCACAAGCACGTAGTCACCCTTGCCTACAAGCTTTTAGGCGACCCCAAAGCCCAGCACAACCCAGAAGTGGCTAAGTTAGTTTTGAAACTCTACGAAGTAGTGGGAGCTGGCTTATTGGAAAACGCTCCTGCTAGCAAACTGGAAGCAATCATGGATATTTTGAATGACGGTATGTAGAATTAAATTTAAAGTAACCACTTTTATTAATTTCTAAATGTTAAATGGGATCGAAAGTGTCATGCTTGGAAATGACTACTCGCAAAACCTGGGAATTCCAAACCGAACCACTTCGAAGGAGCCACTCTGCTAAACCTGAAGACGCCATGAAAAGCGTCGTGAAGATCCAAGCAGTCTGGAGGGGTTTCTGCATTCGCAAAAAGTACAACTTAAAAAGCTTACCCCACCTTTTAACGCCCCAAGCCCAAATAGCAGAGAAAAAATTAGGCCCTTTGTTTTTGAAAGAAGCTCCAGTGAAGGGCACTTACGACAAAAAAGCAGTCCGGGTGAGTGACAACGAAATATACCAAGGCGAATGGAAAAATGGAGTGCGACACGGCAAAGGAGTCCAGGTGTGGCAAGACGGCAAAAAGTACGAAGGGTTTTGGTACAAGGACAAAAAGCACTTTTACGGAAGACTCATTCACTCCAACGGGGACGTTTACGAAGGCGACTGGAAGCACGACTGCGCTAACGGATGGGGTGTTTTTGTGCACTTAGATGGAGCTAAGTACGAAGGAGAGTGGGAAAGGGACAAGCAACACGGACAAGGCAACGAAGTTTGGCCTGACGGAGCAAGTTACTCAGGGCAGTACTTGGAAGGCCAAAAACACGGGTTTGGAGAGTTTAACTGGGCAGATGGTTCTTGGTACAAAGGGGAGTTTGCCCACAATAACATCCACGGACAAGGTATTTACTCTTGGGGAGACGGTCGCAGCTACACTGGTTCTTGGATGAACAACAAGATGCACGGGTTTGGGACTTTCAGGTGGCCAGATGGAAGGAAGTACACTGGGTACTACTACTTAGATAAGAAGCACGGTGAAGGTACTTTTCAGTGTTCGGACGGAAACAGCTTCATAGCAAAGTGGGTTCACGGAAAGATTTTGGAAGAGGAACTGGTTGAGTACATTGGAAAGAGTCAGTTCCTTGAGTAACTAAGCTTTTATGATATTTATTCCTAGTATTATGCTAAAGGCTCTTTGCCACTCCAGCCATTCTTGTTTGTTAGGAGTTGCAAACAGTAGTTTGTTTTCGTACAAATACAGTTCATTCTCTTGTTTAGTCAGTGAAACTTTGCTTTCTCTTACTTTGTAGTTGGACTCTCTGAACTTTTCTTTTTTAGTAGGAGTTAGTTTCTTAGTGGTCGTGGATTTTGTAAACCTTTTGGGGTGGGGGTCTAAGAATCTAGGTCTGCTCATGAGGTGTCCCTTTTCGACTTTGAAGGGCGAGTTGCTGGACTGTTTAGAAGGTATGTTCATGGAAGTGTTTTCGGTGTCTGGTTCATTTTTGTAAAGGAGTTCTAAGAAATAGTTAGAGCCCTTAGAGGATCTCTTTACTGCAGCTACTAATTTAGTGTCTAAAAATCCTATTGGCTTGTTTCGGCACAGGTAGGAAAACTCTGACTTGAAGTAGTAGAACTTTTGCTTTTCAAGCACACAGTACCTTTCAACCATAAGGTTATTGCTAAGGTTTTTGACTCTCAGAAGTTTTCCTTTCATGGACTGGATATCCTGGTGTTCTATCTGGCGTTCTGTGCAGATTTCGCTTTGGGGCTCAGTTTGGGACTCATTGTGGATATGTTCACAAAATCCGTTGCTTGAAAGGGTTTCTGTTGGTTCATGGTACTCAGAATCGACTCTTTCGCCGAGCAGCACTTCTTCATTAGGAGCTCCATTTGCTTCTTGTATTTTCCATTCAAACTGGGCTTCTTGGTCTGGAACTTGTTCTTTTTGCTGGCTTAATTGTGAGACTTCTAGTTCTTCCAGGTTGTTTTGCTCTATGCAGTTGCTGTTTCCCATTTAACAGTTTATTTTTTATGAAATGCTTTTGCAAAACCGACACGCAAGTTGTCTCTGTCAAAAATAGTGTAGTAAGAAGCCATGAAAATATCACCCAAAATCCACAGAGGCCCGTCAGGTGGAGGAACGTCTATGGACATAAAAGCTAAAGTGCACTCTTCGAAACCAACTGAGTGAAGGCCAGGGTTGTCTTCGCCTTCACCTGTAATGGTAATCACGTAGTCCTTAGGTGGAATTGAGTACTCTTCTCCGTTAATTACGAGGACGATGTCTGGGAACTCGAAGTACCGACTACAGTCTTGCATATAAGAAAATATCAGGTCAAGGTGACTTGAAGGAGCAGAAAGTAATGAAGTGCCTGTGTCAACAGCTGCGTGGCACTTAGGGTTACAAACTCCCAAACTCATTGTTCCTAACCTAACGTCTTCTATTTCTATAAGCCAGTACATAAGAAGGTCAGTTACCAAAGGCACCCAGTGGACGTCCCCTTCGAACTTAGAATAGTCTAGGTAGCCAAAGGTAAGTTGGGAGTCTTCTTTTGGGTTAAGTGAGTAATAGAAAGTAATTATGTTTTGTTCCAGGAGCTCTGACTTCATTATATGGTCAAACACAGGAACAGTTCCAGGGGCTCCTAGAGAAGGAAAAGACAACCCCAACAACCCACTGAACCTAGCATTAGTGAAAACTGCCCCGTCTTCATCAGTTACTTCAGCAAAGGTTTGGCGAGGGATTTCAAGTCCCCCAATGGTGACTGTGTCTTTGCTGATTTTTCCTTCCAAAGCACCAGTTCCAAACTGGACTGAAATTTTGTGACCGTCCTTTTTGTAGTCTTTGCTTTCAGAGTGGTCATAGTAAGGCCTTGACTTGCAAGAACTTTCCTTGCACATTTTGGAGTTCACCCAAAAGTTAGCACTTCCTGTGTCAAAGATGACGTCAATCCACTGGGGAGGGCTGCCCACACCTACAGTTCCTACAAACTGGGTGTTAGCAAAGTTCTTGATGGGTACACTGGTGTCTAGTCCTGACTTAAGGGACAGAAAAGAAGAGCCTGTTGCTCTAGTTTGTTTGATATAGGATATCAGGGACAGTTTTTCAGCTTTGCTCAAAGTTAATTTCTTTAATTGTATTTGCATTTGGGAAGTAGTTCCTAATTTTAGTTGCTTAGAAAACACCTGGAGTGCCAAAAGGAATATTACTATTTTCATTAGCCGTTTTGTAATTACCCAATTATAATTTAAGACTCTGCCTTTTTAGAGGGCTTTGAAGTGTCGTCGTCGTAGTCTCTTAAGTTCCCGCTTTTTAAGTCAGTTCCGAACTTCAAAAAGGTAGGGTAGTGCGAGTAGATCTCAGGAAGCAGGTTTGTTTCTAGGAACTCTTGCATCTGTTGTTCTTCTTGAGCTCCTATTGCAATGGGTCTGTGGGTGTTTTTTCGGTTGTAGTGCACAAAGCTGATTTGTGAAAGCATCAAGCCCTCAGCTGGAGCTAAAGGCACAAAGTAGTTTTCGCTTTCAAAGGACTCTTGAATGGCGTCTAGAGAAAAGTGTTCTAGAAACACACCTAGAGTCATTGCTATCATTTTGCGAATTTGGTGGTAAAGAAAACTCTGACCAGTAAGTTTGAACCTCAGAAAAGGAACTTGGTTGTGCTGGATAGGCTCCAAAGCTTCGAACTTAACAATGTATCTTTTGGCTTGAGGGTCTCCCATTTTGAGTTTCCTTGTGTAGTTGTGGAACTTGTGAGTGCCTTGGAACTTACTAGCGATTTTGTTGAGTTCTTGAACCACGGACTCGTCAAGAGTCCTTTCAAGCATTAAGGCTTGGTAAGGAAACAAGTACTCATACTCACGGTAAGAAGATAGTTTCTTAGCGTCAAACTTGTCAACAACTAATCTCAGTCCTATTAGTCTTATATCAGAATTCAGTCGTGAGTTAATGTCTTCAAGGAGTCTTTCAGTGGGCCTTTCGTCGTAAAGCATTTTCATAGCAAAAACAGTGCAAAGGGCATGCACGCCTTTGTCAGTCCTGGAAGCTCTGCTCCAGTTGACCTTGGACAGGTTGCCGTGGTTCGAAGGAGCTATGCAGCCTGCTTCATACAGTGCCTGTTCTAAGTCTCTTTCTACAGTTCTAACGTCTGTGTTTTGGAGTTGGCTTCCTTTGAAAGCAGACCCATTATAAGACACAAGGAGTGCTGTTTTCCTTTTTACCATATAAAATGGACCCAATAGAACGTCCTGATTACTCTTTGCCCCCAAGTCAAATGAGTGTGCGACTCCCCCGAGTCAAAAACAAAGCCCCTGCTGACGTGCAAATCACAGGAGAACAACTCATAGCTGAAGCCCTTAGCAACCAAGTAGACGACATGAGGCCCCCCAGAGTCCAAATCAACGACGACGAGGAACTTGAAGACTACATGCACAGGAAAAGAGCTGAGTTCGAAAACATTGTGAGGAAGCAAAGACACCACATTAGTTCTTGGGTCAAGTACGCTAGTTTCGAAGAAGGTTTGGGAGACCTAAAGCGAGCCCGAAGTGTTTTTGAAAGAGCTATCAATGTGGACTACCGCAACACTTCGCTGTGGCTTAAGTACGCCGAAATGGAAATGCGCCACAAGTACGTGAACCACGCCAGGAACGTTTGGGAACGAGCAGTGTACCTACACCCTAGAGTAGACCAGTTTTGGTATAAGTACACCTACATGGAAGAAATGCTGAGTAACTACAGAGGAGCCCGGAGTATTTTTGAACGCTGGATGCAAACAGAACCTACTCAGAACGCCTGGATACTCTATTCGAAGTTCGAAGAAAGAATGGGGGAACTCCAAAAGGCAAGGGAAGTTATGTACAGAATGATTCACTCACACCCACAAGTGTCTACGTTTATAAAAGTAGCTAAGTTTGAGGAGAAGCACAGAAACAAACTCAGAGCCCGCCAAGTTTACCAAAAGGCCATTGACGAATTAGGCCCCCACGCTTACGAAGAAGAGTTGTTTTTGGAATTCACTGACTTTGAAATTAAGGCTCACGAATACGACAATGCCAGAATGCTGTTTAACTTTGCTTTGGAAAAGATACCTAAACCCAAGGCTCCTAAACTGTACCATAATTACATTAACTTCGAAAAGCAGTACGGATCTACTATGAACCTTGAAATCGTGGTGCTCAACAAACGCAGAGCACTCTACGAACAAATACTAGCAGAGAACCCAATGAAGTACGACACCTGGTTCGACTACATCAAGTTAGAAGAGTCCCAAGAGCATGTAAATAGAATTAGAGAAGTTTACGAACGAGCCATTGCAAACCTGCCGCCTTCGAACCAAAAAAAGCACTGGAGGCGGTACATTTACTTCTGGATTAACTACGCTGTTTTTGAAGAAAAGCAAAAAGAACCCCAAAAAGCCAGAGAAATCTACAACAAAGCACTTGAAGTAACCCCCCACCAACACTTTTCCTTTTCTAAGCTTTGGGTGCTGTACGCTCATTTCGAAGTCAGACAAAAAGACCTAGAAAAAGCCAGGAAGATCCTGGGCAACGGAATTGCTAAAAGTGGGAACGATAGAGTCTTTGAAGCCTACATTGAGTTAGAAACTCAGTTAGGATGCATAGACAGGTGCCGCAGAGTGTACCAAAAGTGGATAGAAAGCAACCCAGCAAGTCCTAAGGCTTGGATAAGGTTTGGGGAACTGGAAAGAACCCTAGGCGAAACTGAAAGAAGCACTGCTATTATGGAACTGGCTATTTCGCAAAGTGCTTTGGACATGCCTGAAGTGGTTTGGAAAGCCTACATCGACATGGAGCTTGAAGAAGGCAACATAACCAAAGCAAGGGAACTCTACACTCGACTTCTAGGCAAAACCAAACACCTCAAGGTTTGGGTTTCCTACTCAGAACTGGAGTACTCACAGAACAACCCAGAAAAAGCTAGAGAGGTGCTTCAAGAAGCTGAAGAATACTTCAGGGACATTGGGGACAAGGAGTCCAGACTGTTGCTTTTGGAACACTGGATTGAGTCAGAAGACCCAGAAACAGCTGAGTCACTTAAAGCCAAGTTGCCCCGAAAAGTCAAGAAGAAAAGGCAAATTGAAGGAACTGACGCTTACGAGGAGTACATCGACTACATTTTCCCCGACGAAGAAAAACAAGCCAGGAACCTTAAGATACTTGAGTTTGCACATAAGTGGAAAGCTAATAAAGACGCTTAACTTAGATACCCATGGACCCTACTTCGTCCTTGATCTTGTCAAGACGGGACTTCAAAGACAAGTCCATGAAAGCAGTTGGGAAGTACAACTGGAGTCCGCCTAGGATTGACTGGTCCACTGCAAAGGTGAGCTCGTAAGTTTTGGTCTTGTCGAACTCTTTGAGGGCAGCTTCGACTTGTTTTTTCTGGGGGTTGGAGAGTTCTTCAGCAGCAACTACTTTGACGACTTCTTTTCTTTCACGAGCTTTCATGTGCTCTTCGTAGTTTTTGGCGACTTCTGGGAGGAAGTTGAGTCGTTTGTTTTCAGTCATGAGCTGGATGGCTTTTTGGGTGGTTTTGGAGAACTGAGCTTTGCTAGTGAGCTCGCCCATGATTTTTTCGAGGTTGTCTTTCCTGATGGTTGGGTCGTTGAGGAGGACTTTGAAGTCTTCTGAAGTGGAGTGCAACTCAATTAGGTACTTCATGTCTTCAGAGACCTTTTCTAACTCGCCAGCGTCTCCTGCGCTTTTGAAGAGAGTTTGTGAGTACCTTTCACCTAGGGTGCTGAAGTTCCGGGCTAAGCGAGCAAGCATATTTTATTTGGCCAATGGAGATCAATAGTTATAAATGAGGAAAAACCACAGTTCACACGAGAAAAACATCAAAGCTTCTTACGATAAACTTTACAAGCAACACGAGAAACTACTGCAGAAGAACGAAGACTTATCTAGCCAAAAGAAAAAACTCAAAATTCAAACTCAAAATGCCGAAAAAGAAACAAAGCGCCTAAGAGAAAACTTAGAAAACACAGTGGAGCAGAAGTACAAACTCGAAGAAGACCTAGAGTATAAAAAACAAATAATAAGGAAACTAGAAAACTACGTTAAAGTCACCGGCAAAGGCGACCCCGCAACTACTTTTACAGTCAAAGAAGAAAACTCCAAACTACTCAAACAAATAGAAGACCTCAAAAACACCCTCGAACAGTATAAAGACCACGTAAGAGTCCTCAGCAAAGGCCTTGAAATCCGCTGCGAAGACTACGGCCTAGGAGATATCCGCGGAAACATTCTGTGCGACCTAGCTGAAACCAAGGACCAACTCCAACAAGCTTCAGAAGTCCAAGCAGAGTACAAACAAATCATCTCCCACCTGCAAAGTGACTTAGAAGTAGCTGAAACCAACGTCCAAGAACTTAAGTTCATCCGGCAAAGCAACAACGAAGAACTTATGAACCTGCAGCGGCAAATGATTAACTTAAGTAAAGAAAAAGAAACCACCCAGTTCCAGCTTTCAGAACTCCAAGAAGAAAACAGAAGACTCATTGAGTACATCGACCATGTATCCCAAAACGAATCAGTGCCTGTAGAAGAAGTCCGCCAACAAATACAACTTGAAACCCAAGAACTCGCAAGTAAATACGAAAACTCCAAAAGAGTCCAAAGTCAAATGGAAACAGAACTAGAGAACTACCGAGAACAAATCAGCAACTTGTACTATGAAAACGAAAACTTAACTGCTAAAGAAAAAGTAACTGTTACTTAGGAAGCCCAAGAAGCTGTCAAGCAGCAAGAAGAACACACCCAACAACTCCAAGAGCACCTTAAAGCCAAAATAGCCGAACTAGAAACCTTAGCTGAAGAAAATTGTGCCTTAAAAGACCAAGTAAAAGCTTTAGAAGCAGAAAACGGAAGTTGCAGACAGAAACTAGAAGAGCTTACAGAAAGCCAAGTAGCCTCAGAAGAACTCCTCAAAGAAAAGATGGAAAAGTCGCTCCAAGACCTAGAGTACCTCACAGACGAAAGAGACCAACTCCGAGAAGCCATGAACGAAGCCATCAACAAATGTGCTCAAAGCTTAACTAAGCAACAAGCCCTTGAAAAAGAAAACTCTAAGTACTCCAAACAAATAGAAAACCTGATTTCTTCAAAGAACCTTCTACACCAGACCTTAACTGAACAAATAAACGGACTGACTTCTCAACTAGACAACTTAAAACACGAAAAAGCAGAAACTGAACACGACAACCGAACACTTATTAAAGAAAACCAAAACTTAAGAGAAAAACTTGCTTTAGGAGAGAACTACGGCTATGAAATTATTAGGTCTTCTTAACTAATAAATGGACTTTCATGAATTCAAGTTAGGTCCTAATGGCTTATGCGAAGTTTGTGGAAAAACCAAGAAAAAATGCATGCTTTTAGACGACGTTTACTTAGCAGGAGTTAGTTCTAACCAAGAACTTTCAGTCAACTCTGTTATATCTAAGTTCAGCCAAGTCCCTGAAGAATGCGAAGTCAAGCAAATAGCATGCACGAAACTCAACACTTTTGTGTTAAGTTTAACTGGAAAAGTTTACTCTATGGGAGAAACCACCTCTGCTTTAGGAAGGTCTTTAGAACGAAAAGAAGACTCGAGAGTTGCCAAGTTAGTTTACTCACTTAGAGAACACAACATAGTTAAACTAAGTTGTGGGGAAGACCACTTGCTAGCCTTGTCGAGTGAAGGGCAAGTTTGGGTTTGGGGAAGCAACAAGTTCGGACAACTTGGTTTGGGTGACCAAGAACCTAGGAACCTCCCTACTCTTTTAGGAGAGATTTCACATGTACATTCAGTTTGGGCTGGGCATAATTGTTCTTTCGCGCTTACAAAGACAGGGAGTTTGTATGTCTGGGGTGACAACAAAAACTACCAACTAGGACTTAAAAACACTTCTAAGAAGTTCAGGTTCTTGACTCCACAAGAAGTCGAGAACGTGCCTTGGACTAGGGACACTAACTTAGAGATTTCAGGAAGTAGTGTTACTTACTTTTACAAAACCCAAAGTTTACAAGAGAAGTTTGCAGACTACTCAAACCACGAAAAGGTAAAACTGGGCTTGGAAAACGAAAAACTGCACAGGAAACTTGGAACTATGAAAGAAAAAATAGAGTTTCTGAAACAAAAACTAGACGAAAAAACTGAACAAGAAGAAGTCAATTTAGAGTTGAAACCAGACTTGGCTTTGCAAGAGATACAAAACCTCATAAAGAACAATAAGCACTTAGTAAAACAGAAAAAAAGAGAACTTAAAGACAAAGAAAAAGTAATGATATCAGTTTCTAAAGAAATAGACACTATAAGCAAGAACTTAGAAGACCTCGACAAACAAGAAAACGAGTACAGAGACCAGTTCGACAAAAAAGAAAACGAACTCAAAAAGTTTAAAAAAGAACTACTCCAAGACTCAAAGCAACTCTCAGAAATCAAGTCTAAAAGAGACATGTTCTCTGACTTACTGAAAAGCATAGAAAGCACTAAGTACGCCTTTGAAGAACAACTAAGCACCAAACAAATCTACTACGAACAAGTGTCTAACCAAAAAAAGACCATCACTTCTGAGCTCTCAGAAGCCCAGAAAAAAGAAATTATCTACCAACAGATGGAAGTTTCGCGCCAAAAAGAACTTAAAAGACAGTACTTTGACAAACAACACACGGACGTTGAAAACCAACTCCTAGAACTAGTGTCCATCCACGAAAGCCTCGCAGACGCTTCTCTGGAAAAGTTAAGTTCTAGTTTAAACCTTAGTTCGACTCACGAGTACGTAGAAGCTTCCAACCAAATCTTGAAACAAGTACTTAAAGAAATCCAAAACACCAAACGCAGAACTGAAAGCTTCATTTTGGAAACCTTAATGAAAGTCTGGGGAGTCCTTGAAGACAACATCAACATGCGCATTCAACTTAACGAGAACTTGTTAGCTTTAACTCTGCACACTTCCAAGAAGCTCCTGAACTTCCAGCAAGAACTCAAAGAACCTAAGAAACTAAGCGGACTGGAGTATGCTAAAAGCTTTTTCAAAAAAACAAATATTCAGCTTAAAGAAACCAAACTAGAAGCTTTTGAAACGTCCAAACCGCCTAAAACTAGAGGCAACAGTTGGTTTTGTTCTTAAGTTAGTAATTTAAATAGTGTTATAATTTAATGAAGCCCTTAGGGTAAGTATTTTTGCTGGAGAATTTGGACTTCGTCGTCCTCTTCGAAACTCTCACTTTCGCTATTATAATCTATTTTGGGCACATAAAAAGTAGTTTCTACAGACTCAGTTGAGTTTCTAAAAGGATACCCTATGTGCGTTGTGAAGTTGCTGCTGAGTGAAACTCTAGGAGTTTGTGTTCCAAAGGGTTTTAGGGTTTTTTTGAGTTTTCCTGGAATCTTGGTTTTGAGTCGAATGCCTTCAGAATATTGGAAGCTGGTGTTGGTTCCCGTGGTAATTAGTCTTTTGTGCTCTCTAAGGCTCGTGGTGCTTTTAATTTGGTTTTGTATTTGTTCCAGTTGGTTTTGCAGTTCTTTAAACTTTCTGCTTTGTTCTTCAAGCAAGTCAATACACAAAGGCTCAAAACTGTCCAAGTCTTTTTTAGAAGACGTGGCTGTAGAAAAGGTTCTTCTTTTAGAGTCTTCAGAAAACCACTGAGGACTCGATATTGAGATTTCGGGGGAATTTGAGTCTTCTAACTGGAATTTCACAAAACTAGGAGGGAAGTAAGAGTACTGCTTGGGGGCTTCTGAGGCAAAAGAAACAGTCCTCCATGATGGGTTTCCTTTTGTCTCTACTTCGTAAAACTTTGGCTTCTTAGAAAAATTCACCAGCAAAAAAGTGTTATTTTGGGGGTCTGGGGAGAGTTTTTTTAAGGGAGTTTGAAATTCCAGGAACTGAACACAACTTGCCCAAACTAAGGGATGTGACAAAGGATTATATCTAGCGTAAGTTTTCCGGTGGTTGGGGATGCCCACCACCCAGATACCTACCAAAGGGTACTCTTTAGTGTCTTCTAAGGACAAAGGAAACAACCTTCTGGATTGATCCATTGTTAAGTACCCGTACTCAAAATGGGACTTCCCCTCAACAAGTTGGTTGCTCAGAGAACAAGTTACTAGTCTCAAGGGCTTTATAGGAGTGAACTGTAACGTCACTGCTGGGAAGAACAACACACACTTGAAAAGCAATTTTTGGTAATCTTCATCGCAAGAAAAAGCAATGCAGCAACGGCACAGGTCTATGGGCTCGATAACTTTAAGTCGGTTGACCCTTCTTCCAATACTCCGTTTGATTTTATCGAAGTACTTAGGGTTGGGGTGTAACGAACTAGAGTTAGGCGCGTAGAACTGAGGCGAAAGGTAAGTAAGGTAGTCTGCAAGAGGAAGCGACTCTCCTCGGGCTAACCAGTGAGACTCAGTGACTCTTATGGAAAGGAACCCTGATCCTTGGTTTTTGTAGCCCGCCCCTATTCCTGTTAACCCGCCTTTTGGCTGGCTTGAAAAACTCCAGAGACTTTCGAGGAACTCCGATGCTAGTTTTAACTGAGGAAGCATAGAGTTTGCCCTTAATACAATTCGTTTGTCAATAGGTTCTCTGTTCCAGAGTTCTTGCTGCTTGGCTTTTAGTTCCACAGGCTTTGTGTAGTAAATTTCTGAGTCTGAAAACTCGGAGAGAGCCTCTGAGTAACTCATTCTTTATAATAAATGGTTAAGTGTAGAGTCTCGTATAATTACTTAATATGTTAGTTTGGCATCACTTGTAAACATAGTAGTTGCGGTGTTTGGCTCTCAGTCTGGTTTCAAGCATGTTGAGTCTAAGATTGATTTCTTCAATCAACTCCTCACCTCGGGACTCCCTCACAGGGACTTTTTGGTCTAGTTGTTTTTCCCTGTTCACAATTTCGTCCCTTAAAAGTTCTTTTTCAAGTTTGAGGTTAGTTAAGTTGTCCCTGATGTACGAGCGACTGCAGCGCAAGTCGTTAAGTGCAAGTGGAGTCTGGGACCTCTGGGCCATAGCAGTCCCACTTCTAATAGGCGACACTGAAGAAGAATTGAAGTCTTTTCTTTTAAACTCATCTTTGAGAAAAGAGTTTTCTAGCCTTGAAGCTTCTAACTGGTGACTGATTTCACTGACGTGGTCTTGGACGTTTCTGAGTTGGTCTCTGTATTCTTTGTGTTGGCTTTTCATGAGTTTTTGGGTTTTTTCTAGTTTTTTGCAGATTTCTTTGTAGAAGTCGTTGTTTTTTTTAGTTTTAGAAGGGAACTCACCGAAGGGTTCGAATTCCTGGGTGTTGTAGGGGTCTTTGTACTTACTTTTGTAAGTGCTTAAGTAACTGTTTAGGTAGTTAGAGTGGGTAGAGTCCAAAGGAGAGCTGTTTTTGGCTTTTTTAACTGAGAGTTCAAGTTCTTTGAGCCTCCTGCCTATTCTAACTTCGCTTTCAGTTAAGTACTTGGACCTGGTGGTTTGGTTGAGTTTTTTCCATTCACAAAAAGCTTTTCTTTTAACCATGCCAGCGAACTTGATGCGGACATTTAAAGTGTTTCTTAGGCTTATGAGTTTTTGAGTGGATTTGCACCAGACTTCCAAAACGTTTCTTTTGACCTGTTGGAGTTTAAAAACTCTTAACTTTTTGGCTTTTTCTTTAAGGAACTTTTTCTGCTTCATCTTGACTTGGATGTTTTTGATCCAGGCACCCATCCACCTCATCCAAACTTTGTTGAGTTCGTTTTGTTGTTTTTTCTTTTCAAAGAACTTTAAGTTGGTTTCTAGTAACTTTTCTTTCTTGTAAGTAATTACTGACTTGCTGGGAAACTTACTCCCAAAAGTCGACTTCCAAGAGTCTTTGGAGATTTCAAAGTCGTCTTCTAAAGTAAATATTGAACATTCAGAATTACCTTGCAGCATAGCGTAAAAAGCTTTCCTTTGTAAACCAAACCAATACAGAGTTTCGGCTTGCCTGATTCGGTTTCTTTCGTAAACTTTGGTTTGGGCTAGGTCTCTCCAGCCTCTAAGTGACTTTTGGACGAGTTTTTTGGAGAACTCAACAAGTGCAATGTTGTTGTACTGGTCTTTGTGACTTTTAACTATTTGGTAAAACATCAAGGACTGGAACCCGTTGTGCATAAGTTTTAAGTCTCTTTTGTACTCAAACTGCCTAATGTTGAACTGCTGGTCAGCGTTGTTTTTTAAGGACACAAAACAAGCATACACCCAAAAAGCTATGTAGTTGCTTTGCATTTCTTTGGCTGTTTTAGACAAATAAGAGTATCTTTTCCAAGCGCAGAACAGTTTTTGGAGGTACTTTTTGTTGGTTTTGTGCTTTTTAACTAAGCAGTGCTTTTTAGAAAGCATGCTTTTGAAGACTTTAAAGGCTTTGTTGAGTAAGTTGTATTTTTGGAACCTATCTGTGACGGTGGCTAGTCCTTCTTTGATGGCTGTTTGTATAGCACTGGCGTCGCTGTTCATGGTATCGTCCAGGTTTTTGATGTTAAGTGGCAAGTAAAAAGGGTTTTTGAGGAACTCCTCTTCTTTGAGCCCGTCTTCTTTAGTTACTTTTATGGAAAAAAAGGTTTTTTCTGAAGTAGTTAAGTCATCGTTTTCGTCTTTGTAAGTGGTGGTTCCATTGAACTTAGCCATGCACTCCGAACTAAGTATTTCACAGATGTGCCTGAGGTGGTTGTTCTTTTCGTTCTGGGACTCCAAACACTCGTTCCAGGTGTTTTCCCACTCAGCACTGTCTTCAGGGAGTTCGTTCCAAACCTCGTTGAGTTTGGAGTAAACCCAACTTTTGATGTCTGACTTGATTTTGCCAGGCCAGTCCAGAGTGAGCATGTTCAAAAGTGCAGTTACGTTTACTTGGGAGTAAGTTTCTACTTGGTGGTTGCAAATCATTTCTTTGTGGACTTCGAGTTTTGAAACTAGAGACTCAAGTTTGGCAGTGGTTTGCTCGTTAGCAAGTATAAGGTTAGTGAGGGTTTTTTGTTTTTTAATGAAGTTTTGGGCGAAGAGCCTTTCTTCAGGAGTGATGCTTTGGTTGTCCAGGACCTCCAAAGAAGGAATTTTGTTGACCATAAGTAGCCTGTAGGTGTTTAGGTGACTTATAGGGTTTCTGGACAAGTCGAGTTCTTCAAGTTCTTTTAACTCAAAGATTTCAGCTACGTCTTTTTTGTGTTCGAGGTCGTTATTGGAGAGGTTAAGAGTCCTTAAAGAAATGAACTGTCCAAGGCCTTCTAGTTTGTGAATGTAGTTGTCAGCTAAGTTCAAGTAAGAAATGTTGTGGTAAATACTAGAGACTTCGTCAAGGTGGTGGATTCTTTTTCCAGGAAGTTGTATTCTGTGGGAGTCAGCTAAGTAGTGGAATTTTTCCATGGCCTCTGAAAGACTCAGTGTTTTAACTGAACTAGAAGTGTCCATTTAAATATCAACGTTACTCCTAAGAAAAATGATTTTGATACTTAGTAGTTTGCCAAGCTACCCAAATTTAAAGGCCTCTTTTAACAAGTTAAATGTTATAATAATTAATGCTGCCCAAAACACCTACAACTGCTACCTCTCTTTCGAGAGAGGGTTCTACTGAAGAAGTTCCGGAGGAACACATCCAGTGGAGAGTAGGACAGACCCTAGGAGACAGGTTTGTAGTGCACAGTTTTCTCGGAGAGGGAACCTTCGGTAGGGTCCTTGAAGCTAAGGAAACCAAGTCCAACACCGTTAGAGCTGTGAAGGTAGTCAAGCCTTACGCCCAGTGTATAAAAGAGGCCAAAATCGAAGCCAAAATACTTCAAAAGGTGCAAGAGTCGGACCCTTACAACGAATTTCATATTTTGCGACTAGTCGACACTTTTTCTTTCAACAAGCACTTTTGTTTGGTGTTTGAAAGACTAGGCAAAAGCTTATACGACCTTTTAGAAAGAAACAGGTTCAAAGGATTCCAACTAGCTGAGATTCAGAGTTTTGCTGTCCAAATTCTGGAAAGTTTGAGCTTTATGAGCTCGATTGGTTTGACTCATACTGACTTGAAGCCTGAAAACATCCTTTTTGTTAACGATAATTTTAGGTACTGTTCTAGAACTCGCCTTTACAGGCCTGTTAGCACTGAAATCAAGATTATTGATTTCGGCGGCGCTACTTTTGAAGATGAACATCACTCAAGCGTAATTAATACAAGGCACTATAGAGCACCAGAAGTTATACTCCAGCAAGGCTGGGGAACTCAAAGCGACATGTGGAGTATAGGCTGTATATTGGTGGAGCTTTACACTGGAGAACCTTTGTTTCCTTTCCATAATGACTATGCACACCTAGCACTTATGGAGAAGCTCCTAGGCAGAATCCCTGTAAAGATGACTAGAAACCTTCCCTACTCTCTTAAAAGGTACTTCAACGACAAGAACCAGTTAGTTTTCTCGGCAGAGTCTGAAGCCGAAGAGAACTATATAAAAAAATCTCTATACTTGGAAGAACTAATTCCTGAGAACGACTTCAGGGACTTCATAGCTGAGTTTCTGAAGTTCATACCCGAAAGAAGAATAACGCCAGCAGAAGCCCTTAATCACAGGTTTTTGTCAAATAACTACTAATTATAAATGGAACAGGTATACTCTTTGAGTGGAGCTAAGCTTACAATCGAAAACATAGCTAAGCTAGAACACGGAGCACAAGTAGCAGTTGACCCAGAAGTTCTTGAAAGCTTAGCAGAGCCTTCTGAGTGGGAACTTAAAGAATTCAGCTTGGCCCAAGAAGTTCTGAGGAGTTCGGCGGCTTTGGGACTCAACTCTTTACTTAGGCACAAAGACAAAGTCCGCAAGCAACTTGCAGTGCAACTCACAGAAGCTTTAAACACCCCTAATTTCCAAGAAGCCCTTTCACGACTCCAGTGGACCGAAGTCGAGTTTGCTTTGTTTTCACAAACTAAGAACTTACTGGGTGGGCCACTGGGTTTGTGCCTTTTCACCCTTAAAGCAGTAGTTCCTCTTCAAGAAATAGCTTTGTCTTTTGAGTTCGAGTCAATGAACCTGGACGCTTCTATTGTGCAGGCAGCTAACTACAAAGGGCTTTCAAGTGGGTCGAAAACTACTTACGACAACCTTGAAACTTTACTGCAAGATTCCAAACTAGCTAAAAAGCAGCCTGCTCCTGAAGAAGTTAGTGAAGCTCCATTGGCTATAGGCAACTTTAGGGACTTGCTTGAACAGGAGTCTAGGGCTTTTGAGCGTGAAGTAAACACAGACTTAGTTTTTGTGAAGAAACAAACAGTCCAAAGAGGAACTTCAGGCTTTGTAAAAGCAGTTTCGGGACTTCAAAGTTTAAGTTGCTACACACTGCAACTCACTTTGAAAAGACAGCACAGAGAAGACTCACTTGAAAAATACTTAACTAAAGCTTCTCAAGACTTGCTTTGCCAAGTTACTTCACTCAACAACTTAGCCAAGGCCCTTATGGAGGTTTCTTACGAAGAAACGCTAACTAGTTTTGAAGCCCTGAAAGCAATGGAAACTAGAATCAACGAAAACTCTAAGAAACCCCGAGCTTTGCAGTTGGGAAAGGGCACTAGACAGATTTACCAGTACTTAAAAGACCAAGAAGTTTCTCCTGTAGACCTTTCATTACACATAAACTCATTTTTGACTTCTAAAAACGAAGAAAGAAGAGTCCCCAAACTGGCTAAAGGCATGCGGGACTTCGGACCTGAACAAATGGCAGTGAGAGAGTTAGTGTTTGGAACTATAAAAGGAGTCTTCAAGAAGCACATGGCTGGAGAACTCGAAACTCCAGTGATGGAACTAAGAGAAACACTAACTAACAAGTACGGAGACGAAGGAGCTAAGCTCATTTACAACCTAGAAGACCAAGGAGGCGAGTTGTTGTCTTTGAGGTACGACTTAACTGTGCCCTTCGCAAGGTACATTGCTATGAACAGAATTAGCAAGTGGAAGAGGTTCCAAATCGGCAAAGTTTACAGAAGAGACCAGCCTCAAATGAAAAGAGGAAGGTTCAGGGAGTTTTACCAGTGCGACTTCGACATTGTAGGACCTGGTAGCAGTATGCTTCAGGACGCCGAAGTCCTTAAAATAGTTGTTGAGATACTCCAGAACCTAGGCATTAGCTTTTTAGTAAAAGTCAACCACAGAAAGTTGCTGGACGCTGTGCTGGAAGTCTCGGGGTGTCCCCCAAGTAAGTTCAGAACTATTTCTTCTTCCATCGATAAACTAGACAAAGAAGACTGGAGCAAGGTCAAACAAGAAATGATTACTGACAAAGGCCTTTCTGAAGAGTGCTCAGACCTAATAGGTGAGTATGTTAAAATCAACGGAAAGATCAGTGAAGTAGTAGCCCAACTCAAAGAAATTCCTAAAATCCAGGAACACGAAATTGCAGCTAAAACTATAACAGAGCTTGAAAGACTTGGGGAGTTGTGTGAGTCTCTAAGCATATCTGAAGCAGTTGTGCTGGACTTGAGTCTTGCACGGGGACTTGACTACTACACAGGACTAGTTTACGAAGCAGTGCTCCAAGACTCCTCACAAGGAGTGGGATCCATCGCAGGGGGTGGCAGGTACGACGAACTCATTATGAAACTTAGCAACTCGAAGTCAGCAGTGCCAGCAGTAGGGGTATCTTTAGGTGTAGAAAGGCTGCTTACTATAGTAGAAGAAAGGTACCAGAACCAAAAACTGCTTTACCCCAAAGTTTCAGTGTTGGTTGCCCAGGCAGGGACTTCTAAGAGCTATAACCTTCTTATGGAAAGAGTCAAGATCTGCAATGCTTTATGGGACCAAGGCATAACAGCTGAAACCAGCTACAAAGAAAAGTCAGAACCTAAAGTCCAAGCAGGGTACGCAAGTGAAGCTGGGATAAGCTGGATAATTTGGGTGGGCGAAAGCGAGTTGGACAAAGGAGTAGTTAGAGTGAAGCACTTAGCATCCCACACAGAAGAAGAAGTTGAAGTCTCTTCTATAAAAGACTACATAATGAGTAAAGAAGTTTAAGTTAGTTTATAATCAGTTTTTAGTTTATTAGTAGAGACTATTTGCAGTTCCGGTATGTTAGGCCGGACTAATTTTTTGAAAGGTTTTTTAGGAACTTTGTTTTTGGCAGCGGACTTTGTGTGGAAGTAGTTGCGTTTAGGAAGGTTTTCTTTAATGGACAGGTCAAAAGATTTCAGCTGGAGTTCTTTTGAGCTAGGTTTCTTTTCTTGGGAGTCGCTTTTTGGGGGTTGGGGAAGTGACTTTTCTCTCCGCTTGGTGCATTTGCTTCTTGAGAAAGGCCTGTACTTAAAGTTGGGGATTTTTCTAGAAGTGACTAGTCTAGAGGAAAGGTCTTTTTGGGATTTTTTGGGAATTTGGGAAGTGAAGTGGTTGAGCTTCATTACAGAGGCTACTCTTCTTTTGGTGACTTGTTCTCGGTAAGAGTGCCTCCTTTCATTTGAGTGAAGTTTGTGAAAAGAAGGAAGAAAAAAGGAATTAGCTATTTCTTGTCCGTAGTCCATATTGTCTAACGAATAATTCAAATGAATTTACTAGTTTTAAGTGGATTGGTGCTAGTTTGTGCTTCAGCTGAAAGCAAAAGTGCTTTGCTTGAACAAGTCCAGAAACACAGTTACGGGAAAGCACTTTTGGAGTTAGTTGGAGATTCAGACAGTTTAGAATTGCTAAACAAAGTTTCTAACAACATCAGAGAAGACTTCTATAGAACTGAAGACCGGTACACTCAGCTAGAGTCACTGTGCAACTCACACACCCAAGCACACGAACTGGAGCTCAAGCAGTACCAAGAACAAATTCAAAAAGTTGACAAAGAACTAGAAAAACTTGAAGGCCTCATAGAAGACTCCAAAACTTATGTGCCAGAAAAGGAACAAGAAGTAATACAAGCTAAAGGCTGGTCTGATACTGCTAAAGAAGAAGCTCACAAACAACAAGTCAGGTTCAGTGAAAAAGAAGCTAACCTGCAAAAAACTCTTCAAGTCTGTGAAGAAGCCATTCAAGTGCTCGAAGCCCAGAACTCAAACTTCGCTAGAACTGCTAAGTCCTCAGCTAACTTGTTAGAGCTTAGTAAAGTGATTGAAGAACCTGGAGACATCAGTTACTTAGTTAAAGCTCTTTTAGAAACAGCTAGTACACATACTATCCTGTCAGATCAAACCCTTAGAACTCAAATAGCAGCGCTACTGAACCAACTTAAACTAGAAACTTTACAAGCTTATGACGAACTTAAACTAAGCAACCAAGAAGCCATTCAAGCTTCACAGAACTACTCAGCAGTCAAGCAAGACACCTCCAACAACCTAGCCAGGCAACTCAACGTGATTCTGGACAACCAAAACATGATCCAAGAACAGTACTACTACCAACAAACCCTCCGCGAAAACTTACTAACTGCACTCAACGAGTCAAAACACCAAACAGAACTACTTGAGAACTGGTGCTTTGCAGTGAACGAAAAACTTCTGCAAACCAAAAAAACCAAAAAAGAAGAAATGGGAGTAGTTGTAGCTTTGAAAGAGTTGTTAAACTAAATAAAGATGGACAAAGACCTTCTTAACAGAATGCGTGAGTGCCAAGACATGCTGCATGGACTACCAACAACTGTGAAAACCTTTTTAGAAGACATAGAAGCCAACGTGCTAGAAGTTCCTGAAGTGACTCGAGAAAAACAAAGCAGACTGACTTACATGGTTGAGCAGAAAAAGCGGGAATTACAAGAACTCAACACTAAACTTAAACAGAACGAAACAGTTAAAAACGAGGTTTCTGAAGCAAGACAAGAATTAGAAAAAAGCATTAATGAGTACTATAAATCAACAGTAGAGAACTCTGAAGACTTAGAACACCAAAAAGCAGAACTCGAAACTAAAGTTGAACAACTCAAAGAAAACATTGACTTCGAGTCTTTTAAAATTCGAGTGTACTCAAACATCTCTAGAGTCAGGTGGGACCAGTCTGAAGACTGCAAAGGACTTATTTTAAAAGGCAACTTAGTTGAAAGGTTCCACATCAAAGACACAAATAGGTTTAAAAGAGTTAACACTTTGTGGGGTTTGATTGAAGATGCTTAACTAATTAAAATGAATAACGAATTCCCTAAAGAAACAGACCCCCTCCAGGTACTCAGAGCTCTCAGAACTCCTATTTCCCAAATAGACAACTTTGTTTATATGGGCAACAAGCAAGGAGCAGTTGAACTCAGCCAGCTAAAGTCACTTAAAGTTAAAAACATCATACAAATCCAAAACGCCCCAACAGTTCCTTTGCTGCAGGGTGAGTTCAACTACCACTTAATAACACTTCCAGACTCAGTTGACCAGAACATAAGTAGTTGCTTACCAGAAGCACTAGAATTCATATCTGAAGCAATTAAAAAAGGCGAAAAAACCTTTGTGCACTGTGACGCTGGGGCTTCTAGAAGCGGTTCAGTAGTTATAGCTTACATAATGGGGTTCTACTCACTGAGTTATGAGGACGCTTTGGTTTTTGCCAGAAAGGGCCGTGCTTGTGTGTGTCCTAATTCCTCTTTTGCAAGGCAACTTAAAGCTTTGGACTATTCTGTTCTGAATAAGTTTAATTAGTTGTATTTAAAAAAGGGTGTTTTAGAGCTACATGAGGCTGGATTCTTTCTTGGGGGTCTAGAGTTAAGCACTGTTCAAGCAAGTTTTCAAAGAGCTGTTCAGTTTTGTTTTGAGAATTCAGTTTAACTCCTAAACTTTTTTCTTTTTTGATTTGTTGAATAGGAACCCCTGAGTGCAGAAACTGAGTTTTGTCAAAGTACTCACTGGCAAACTGACCTTGAGTTCGCATCTTCTTAGGAATGGGTCCTTTCAGCTGCATAATGAGTTCAAGCATGTGCGAGTTAGAGACTCCTGGGAATAGCACTTTCCCTGTGTACAACTCAAAAAGACTACAGCCTAGACTCCACACGTCCAAACTCGAATCATAAGAGTAGCCTAGAAATATCTCAGGAGGTCTGTAGAACCTAGCTACTAAGTGCTCAGTCAGGGTGTTTTCTCCTTGTGTTAAGGCTGTTCCAAAGTCTGAGAGTTTGAGCTTTCTCAAGTCTTTTGAAAGCAACATGTTGTCTGGTTTGATGTCGCAGTGAATAACACTGTGTCTTTGCAAGTAAGCCAAGGCAATAAAAGCTTGTTTGCAGAAAGACCGCACTGCTTCGAGAGACAAGCCTTTTTCGCTTCCGTACTTCTGAAGAACTTCTCTTAGGTTCAGACCTAATTCTTCGAAAACTATGCACAGGTGGCTTTGGTAGTAAAAGTGACTCTGCAGTCTGATAATGTGCTTTCTGTCTTGTGGGTCGTTTTCGTTCAGTAGTTGTAGCACTTTTATTTCTTTTTGGCCTGCTTTTATCATGGCTTCGTTGTTCCTTAGGATCTTGATGGCATGCTTGTGGGTTGACTCTAAGTCGTAAGCTAAGACCACGTTGGAGTACACTCCTTTGCCAAGCACTGCTTGGATCTTGAACCTTCTGGGAGTTTCGTAGTCTATGATTAGTTCACCTACTTGGGGAATGTAGTAGCCTTCTAGGTCTTGGAGTTCGTCTCCTGTTTGCCTGACTATGAGTTCTTCCTCGCTTTCAGGTGGAGTTTGTTCAAATATATCTAAACTCTCTTCGCCTTTGGGGCTGCGGCTTCTGGACCGGGGTTTTGAGGGTTTGGGAGGCTGAGTAATTTCCAGGACTTCTTCAGGGGTTTCTGAAACCCTCTTAGGGATCTCTATGACTTCTTTGGGAGTCTCTAAAACTTCGGGAGTTTCTAGAACCTCTTTTGGGGGACTCTGAACGGGGTTCTGAGAGGGCTCCTCAACAACCAGTTCAGCAGAAGGCATGTCGATTTCCATGTCTTGGGGTTCCTTTTGCTCTTCAGGAAACTGAGGAAGCACAGGGGAGTCTAGACCCACTATCCAGTCTTTCGAGGCAATTGACACTTCTAATTTCTTAGGTCCATGCTTAGGTGGTGGCTTCCTTAGCTTAAGTTCTCTCAAGTCTTCTGTTTTGAACTCTTGTTTGATGTCTTTAGGTTTCTTGTGGCTTTTCCTTAATATTCCATACCGGGAACCTTCCATAGTAGTTTTCAGTATGAAGATGACGAATGACCAAGCCAAGGTGTACTTAGTGACTTTCCTTTGCATAGTGGCAGCTCACTCCTCCAGAGAAGGCTGGTGGATGGTTAAGGGCGAAATCCATACTACTCAAGGGTACTCTTCAATCCAGTTAGGAATTATGGACTCAACTTTTCTGTTTCTGTACTCAATGGGGTACTTTGCTTCTGGAGTCCTGGCTGACAAGTACTCACCCAGTGCGGTTCTGACCGCTAGTATGCTGGTTTCTATGGGAGCTTTTTGGGGAATAGGCTTTTTGGGGCTGGCTTCAGTAAAGTCTTTTTGGGTGTTTTTNTGTTTGTGGGCAGTAGAAGGAATAGCCCAGGGGTGCATACTTACTATAGCAGTGGGAATAGTGGCCAACTGGTTTCTAGAGTCTAGAGCGCAAGTATTGGGGTTCTGGGGTGCAAATGCTTCGTTGGGCAACATAGTAGGTGAGTGGGTAGCTGCTATTTTGCACGAAGACTTAGGTTTTGATTGGGAGTGGGTGGTTATGATCACTTCTTGCTTTATGGGAGTTATGGGGTTGTGTGTGCACTTTTTAGTAAGTGACTACCCACCCAAAGCATTTTCAAGTGAAGACTCACTTCTTCTGAAAGACCAACTTAAAAAACCCTGCAAAGTGGGGTTTCGGGAGTCTTGGTTGCTTCCTGGAGTAGCTTGTTGCGCTATAAGCTACTCAGGGGCAAAACTCCTGAACTATGGGTTCTTTATGTGGCTTCCTTACTACTTACAAACTCAGTACAAAATGGGACTTAACAAAGTAGGAGTGCTAACTAGCTTGTACGACTTAGGAGGGATTGCTGGGAGTGTGTTAGGAGGCCACTTATGCCAACTAACTTTTCTGCGCTCGGGAGTAGTTGGGTTATTTTTGGGCTTAGCAGTTCCTTTTGTAGTGTTTTTTCAGTATGTAGGGCTTGAAGAAGCCTGGATGTTTTTTTTAATAGTCCCTGCAACTGGGTTCATGATAGGTGGAAGTTGCAACTTGATTTCAACTGTGGTTGCAGCTGACTTGTCGCAAGGGGAAAGTTCCCAGCCTAAAACTACAGTTATAGGAATCATTAATGGTTCAGGCAGTTTAGGCGCTGCTTTGGGACAAGGTGTTATAGGCTCTTTGCAGAGTGTGTCTTGGAGTGCTGTTTTTTGCTTTATGGTTATAGTCAACTTAGTGACTGCACTTAGTACTCTGCCCAATGTTATTTCAGAGTCAAAGAAAAAGTATCCATTTAGTTAATAATGATTCATATGATTTTTTGGATCCAGTTATTAGAAGCCCGTGAGTGCCGACTGGAATACTTTGGAGAAAGGAACTTCTTTAATGAAACTGACGGAAAGTGCTACCCCGTTCCAAACTGCCAGGAAAACCAAGTTTACAGAGTGGAGTCTAACTCCTGCATTCAAAGAAACCAAACACCTCCTGACATACCAAGCACCACCCAAACCAGCAACGAAACTGTAGTAGAAGACAAGCCTATTAAATGTTTGCACGGAGAACTAGTAGGCGAAGTTTGTAAGTGCAAAGAAGGATTTACTACTAGTAACTTACAGAATGCTAGTGACCCCTTTGTGTACCTGTGCAATGTGGAAGTGGACGAAGAGACTGACTCCCAGTTTGAAGCTGGGAACAACCAAGAACTTTACTTGTCTGAGCAGTCAGAAGACTCCCTGAGTTTCTTTGAAAAGTTTTTAGTTGTTTTTTGTGTAGGGAGTTTTTTGTGCTGTGTTTCTTGTTGTTTAAAAAAGAAGTTTAAAAAGAAGTACTTAAGTTAAGTTTTAACGGTAAGATTCAAACTCCATCTATAATAAAAACTTTTATTCCTTAGAAGTACCAAGTCGTAGGAAAGCACCGGAGTAGAACTTTTTTGTGTGGCTATACAGGCTTAGTTCTACTTAATCAGTCATACCGGAAGTTCTTGCACTCTGGAAGCCGGTATGAGCGAAATACTCACTCAGATTTCTGAATGTGAGTCAGAAATCATTCAAATGAGTGAGTCTTTAGTTATGGAGTAAACGCAATTACTTGATATCTGAGAATAAGAGAAGCTTAAGAAAACTTGAAATTTACTAACTCAATCGCGAACTATAGCAGTTTGGAGTTGGTTTATCCAGTCACGAACAACTACTGCAAAGCGAGGGCTGCTAATCAGGTTTCTGAGAACTTGTGCTGATCCTAAGTTAGCCACAAGTTACAAGTCAAATACTGAAGACTAAGGACTCCTATGCTTATGAAGGCTCAAGAGCTTAAGAGCATCCTATAACTTTTAATTAAGGCTATATCATAAACTCAGTGTAGTTAAGAAAAACTAGACAGAGAAATCAAGAATTAGGTCAGTATCATCATCAAGACCAGAAAAACCTCACAAGAAGAAACAGAACAAGAAAACGAAACAAAGACACCCTCAACCCAAGAAGAAACACGTAAAAGAACAGAAGACTAGAACAAAAAAACACAAGAAAAACCCACACAGTAGAGTCTAGGACGCTTGAACTAGCTCAAATAAATAAACTCAGTGTAGTTTAAAAGAAATGAATTTAGACTATGGAAGACTCACGAAGAATGGGTTTTGTGTAAAGAAGTCTTGAAGAATTTAAACGTAACACCAAACAGTGATGAAGAGGAATTTATTAAAGATTAAGTTATTGGTTTGACATTCTTCGGGACCTTCTGATGACTGTAATCTCGTTGATGTTTAGGTAGTTCCTTCTTGGCTTGTAGGAAGGACTCTCTTCAGCTGGGGCTTCTTGGCTAGTTTCTCTGTTGGCTGTTTGGTTGGTGTTTCCAGTCACGTTAACT
>PR_CR_10_Liq_1_inCRDRAFT_1000189_pt1 | contig 37489 bp, 50 predicted proteins | sample PRCRCaboRojoPR_3_FD_10241 | JGI IMG/M metagenome (IMG submission 10241) | reverse complement strand
GACCCGCCGGGACGAGCGCCAGGAGGAGGGCCGCGATCAGTCCGAGGCGAGAACGCGGGCGCATTGGCGCGGCAGGTCGGCCATGGTGTAATCCCGCGCGCCCCGCTTGCGCTTGGCCGGTTTCGCCGGTTCGGCGGGGGCCTCGGGCGGGTCCAGGTAATCCGTTACCCACCACGTCAGCGTCTCGTCGCAGCCATCCCCGCCATTGGAGAGGTCGGCCACGGTCGGGCGCTGGGTCTGGCAATCGCGGGATCCTCTGGGGCATTTGAGACGCACGTGAAAATGATAATGGTGACCGTAGAGCGGCCGGATCTTCTGCAGCCAGGCGCGGTCGCGGCCCGCGGTCCGGCACATTTCGATCTTGGCCGGCGCGGTGACGAAGATGCGATCGACCGCGGGATCCTTCGCCGCGGCCTTCATGATCGCCATATGCGCCGGTGTCCAGTTCCGATTGACGCTGCGCTGGTCGGCCGAACGGACCGAGATCGCCGAGAGGCTCTCGCGTTCGGCGCGGCTGAGATCCATCCGCTTGGCCGGGTAGAGCCAGATATCCGCGTCGAGCCCGGTCTGGTGGGACTGGTGCCCGCTGGTCATCGGGCCGCCGCGCGGCTGGGAAATATCGCCGATATAGAGCCCGGCCCAGCCCTGCCGCACGGCCTCGCGCGATAGCCGCTCCACGAAGGCGATGGTCTCCGGATGGCCCCAGTTGCGGTTCCGGCTGAGCCGCATGGCCTGCCAGGTCGGCCCGCTCTCGGGCAGTTGCACCAGCCCGGCAGCGCAGCCCTTGGCATAGCCGCCGATGGCGGCCGGGCTCTGGCGCGAGGCGTCCCGGATCGCGCCGAAGAGCTGGTTGGCCTTGGCGCCGTCATGTCCGGATTTCGAGGCGACGCTTTCCCCGTCGGACGGGCCGTCGCCGCAGGCGGCCAGCGCCAGCATCAGCGCCGGGATAAGGAGGGATCGGGTTCGGACCATGTGGCGGTGCTCTCCCCTTGGGCTTCGACCCAGACTAGCAGGATCAGACCGATCAGGAACAGGACAATGAGCGGCGTCACGCCGAGACGCTGGCTGTCCGTTGCCCCGGTGACGACCGCGATCAGCAAGGGCGCCAGCCAGGTGGTCGACTTGCCGGACAGCGCGTAGAGCCCGAAAGCCTCGGTCATGCGGTCGGGATCGGCCTGGCGGACCATCATCGTGCGGGATGCCGATTGCAGCGCGCCCCCCGCCGCGCCGATCAGGCAGCCGCAAACGTAGAAGGCGATGTCGGGCAGGGCCGACCCCGGGGCGACCGGCAGGCCCAGAACGGAGGTCTGCGAGATCGTCACGACCACCGTGCAGACCAGCAGCAGCACCGTGATGCAGGTGGCGATGACGGGTTTCGGCCCGAACCGGGAATCGGCATGCCCGCCCGCCCAGGCGAAGATCGCCCCGGTCACGGCGGCGAGAATGCCGAAGACGCCCACATCGACCACCGACCAGCCGAGCACGCCCAGCGCGTAGATGCCGCCGAAGGTGTAGAGCCCGTTGAGCGCGTCCCGGTAGAAGAGCGCCGCGCCGAGATAGGCGAAGAGGCTGCGCGTGCGGGGCAGCCGCCGGATCGTGCGCCAGAGCCCGGTCAGCGACTCGCGCAGCGTATCGGCGCGGCCCGCGCGCTCGATCTTCGGGGCCGGGCGCTCGCGGACCCACAGGAAGAACGGGATCATGAAGACCGCGTACCATATCGCGACCACCGGCCCGACCGACCGGGTCCCCTCGCGGACCGCAGGGTCGAGCCCGAGGATCGGCTCGATCCCGAGGAAGGTCACGCCGGCATCGTTCTCGGCCAGGAAAAGCAGCATGAGCGCCAGCGACAGCACGCCGCCCGCATAGCCGAAGGCCCAGCCGGCCCCCGAGATCCGGCCGAGCGCGGCGCGCGGGCCGAGATCCGGCAGCAGCGCGTTGGTGAAGATCGTGGCGAATTCCATGCCGACGAAGCCGATACCGAAGGCCAGCAGGATCCAGGTGACGTTGTCGGAGTCCGGATAGGCCCACCAGAGCCCGAAGGCCCCCGCCATGTAGAGCACCGAGAATCCGGCGATCCACGGCATCCGCCGCCCGTTGACGTCGGCGACGGCACCGAGCAGGGGCGCCAGCACGGCGACGCTCAGCCCCGCGACCGTGAGCCCGAACCCCCAGAGCTTCTGTGCGCGGGTCGCGTCGCCCACCACGGTGGCGAAATAGGGGCTGAAGACGAAGGTCAGAAGCAGGGTGTTGTAGGGCTGGCTGGCCCAGTCGAAGAACATCCAGCCCCAGATCCGTTTCCGGTCGATCCCCGACATGACCCCTCACCCGTTACACGCCTGACGGGATATGACCGGGGCCGTCGCTGCGTGGCAAGGGAATTGTCAGGGGCCGGGCGGCCACGGGCGGGTGGCGTCGGCGGCGATCCAGGCGCGCACGTAATCCGGCAGCGGGGGCGAGCGCGTCTCGGCGCCGAGCGCGGCCAGCACCTCTTCGGGCGGCACGATCCCGGCGCTGCCGGTCACCGCGGCGCGGTAGAGCACCGCCGACAGCGCCTCGCCCCGGCGCCACATCGACTGCTCGATATAGAGGAAGCGGTGATCCCAGCCGACGCAGCGCGACCGCATCTCGAAGCGGTCGAGGATCCGCGTGCGCCGCCGCCAGCGCACCGAGGCGCCGGCCATGGTCAGCCCCCAGCGCTCGCGCCGGAGCACCGCGATCAGGCCGGCCCGTCCGGCCAGCGGAATGCGCCCGAGATCGTAGAGCGTGAGCGACCGGCCGTTGTTGAGCTCCATCCAGATGTCCAGGTCCCACGGCCAGCAGACATGCTGCGAGACATGGGTTTCGGTGATCCCGAGCGGCGGGCGCCACCGGTTGAGCAGCAATTCCTTGGCGAAGCGGACGAAGGGGTACATGCACGGGCTCCTTTCGGCGCGGTACCAAAGGCAGGCCCGGCATCCGCGTCAAGCGCAACGTCGCGGCAGGCATGGCTTGCCAAGCGGGCGCGGGACACTTAGGTCTTGGCGCGTTACACGCGGACGGGCGTGACAAGGGAAGGGCCGCGCATGACGTCGCTTTTGCAGATCCTGCTGCTCATCATCGATGTGCTCTGGTTCATCGTGATCATCCACATCATCATGAGCTGGCTCATCAACTTCCAGGTGCTGAACCTGCGCCAGCCGCTGGTCGCGCAGATCTGGGACGGTCTCAACCAGCTGCTCGAGCCGATATACGGCCGCATCCGGCAGGTTCTGCCGGCCATGGGCGGGCTCGACCTGGCGCCGCTGGTGTTGCTGGTCGGGCTGTACGCGCTGCAGATCGTCATACGGAACAACATGTACGCCTTCTGAGTTAGGTTCAGGCCCGGCGGCCGGCGTCCGGCCGGCACCGCGTGGCGACCACGACCGGAGGTGTGCCATGGCCGACCCGAAACGCGACCATCCCAACGTTCCCGAAATCGACCAGTCGGACCGGTGCGTGCCGGTCAACCTGCGCCAGTCCGGCCCGACCCCGGTCGAGATGCTGATCTCGACGCGGGTGCGGAAATCCGCGTTCTGGCACCTGTCGGTGGAGGCCGGCTGCTGGCGGGCGACGGTCTATAACCGCATGTATCACCCCCGCGGCTACGTGAAGCCCGAGGATGGCGGCGCGATGATGGAATATCACGCGCTGGTCAACCGCGTGACGCTGTGGAATGTCGCGGTCGAGCGCCAGATCCGCGTCAAGGGCCCGGACGCGGAGGCCTTCGTCGATTTCGTCATCACGCGCGATGCCACCAGGATCGCGCCGATGCGCGGCAAGTATTCCATCCTCTGCAACGAGGCCGGCGGCATTCTCAACGACCCCGTGTTGCTGCGCCTCGCCGAGGACGAGTTCTGGTTCTCGCTGTCCGACAGCGACCTGATGCTGTGGCTTCAGGGCGTGAATATCGGCCGGCGCTGGGACGTCGACATCGACGAGATCGACGTCTCGCCGCTGCAGATCCAGGGGCCCCGCTCGGAGGCGCTGATGGCCGAACTCGTCGGAGAGGCTGTCCGCGATCTGCCCTATTACGGCCTGATGGAGGCCGAGATCGCCGGCGCGCCGGTCGTCGTCAGCCAGACCGGGTTTTCCGGCGAGAAGGGCTACGAGGTCTATGTGCGCGACTCGATGGCGAATGCCGAGGCGGTCTGGTACGCGATCCGCGGCCAGGGCGCGCGGCACGGGCTGCGCGTGATCGCGCCGGCGCATCACCGCAGGATCGAGGCGGGGATCCTGTCCTGGGGGCAGGACATGGATGCTGAAACCTCTCCCTTCCAGGTCAATCTGGCCTTCCAGGTGCCCCGGGAGAAGGCCGCCGACTACATCGGCAAGGCCGCGCTGGAGCGCCAGCGCGCCGAGATCGACGCCGGGCGCTATCCCTTCGCGCTCAAGCTCGTGGGGCTGAAGATCGGCGGCAAGCCGATTACCGATTACGCACCCGATTTCTGGTTGATCCAGGATTCCGACGGGCAGCGCGTGGGCTACGTCACCTCGCCCTGGTGGTCGCCCGAACTCGAAACCAACATCGCGCTGGGCTACGTGCCCTGGGCGCTGTCCGGCGTCGGGACCGCGCTGCAGGTCGAGCTTCCGGAGAAGTATTCGCGCGTATCCGGCAAGCCCACCGCGGCGGCGGTCACCGAGGTGCCGTTCCGTCCGTCGGCCCATCCGAGCGCCCGCGAACAGGCGAAGGCGCATGGCCGCGACTGGGCGGATTGAGGCGGCTCAGACCCGGTCCACGTTCAGCCAGACGCCGCCCTCCGGGCGCAGGGTCAGGATAAGCACCGGCTTGGGCGCGCGCCCGGGCACGGTGGCGAAGCGGAACCGCGCGACCAGCGTGGCCAGGATGATGATGGCCTCGGTCATGGCGAAACTCGCGCCGATGCAGATGCGCGGCCCGTCGCCGAAGGGCAGGTAGGCGTAGCGGTCCCGCGCGGTTCCGGGCGCGAAACGGTCGGGGTCGAAGCGATGCGGATCGTCCCAGAGCTGGTGGTTCCGATGCAGCGCGTAGATCGGCAGCATCACCGTATCGCCCGGGCGCACCGCGCGCCCGCAGAGCGTGTCCGCCTCGCGGGCCGTGCGCGACAGGAAGGCCGCCGGCGGATAGAGCCGGAGCGTCTCCTCGATCACCTGGCGGGTATAGGTCAAACGCGGCACGTCCGCGGCCGTCGCGGTCCGGCCCTGCAGCACGGTCTCGGCCTCGGCGCGCAGACGGTCCTGCACGCCGGGATCGAAGGCGACGAGGTAAAGCGCCCAGGACAGCGCGAGCGCGGTGGTCTCGTGACCGGCCACGATGAAGGTCAGCAGGTTGTCGCGCAGTTCGGCCGTGTTCATCTGCCGCCCGGTCTTGGGGTCGGCGCCGGCCATCAGCAGATCCAGCAGGTCGGGCACCTCTGGCGGCCCGGCGGCGCGCCGGGCGTCGATGGCGGCGTCGGCGACGCGCTTCATCTCGCGGTTGGCGTTCGTCGAGAAGAGCCGCCCCGGCCGCGGCACCCATGTGGGTATGCCCGCCACGTCCAGCAACGAGACCCGCGCGGTCTGCGCGATGTACTGGTCGATGGCCCGGTGCACCGCCTCGCGGTCGAAGGAATCCCCGCCCGAGAACGTGACTTCGCCGATGACCTCGAAGGTGGCGGCGACCATTTCCTGGTGCAGGTCGGCGGCACGCCCGGCGACGGTTTCGAGGCGACGGGCGGACCGTTCGGCGGCGGCCGACATGATCGGGGCGAGGGCGTCGATGTTACGGGCCGAGAAGACCGGCGCCGCCGCCCGGCGCTGCCAGCGCCAATGCGCGCCCTCGGCGATGAACAGGCTCTCGCCGATGGCCGGGCGGAGGATGTTCTTGGTGACGTCGGATTTCGGATAGTTGTCGAGCCGATCCTTCAGGATGCGGCGGTTGGCGCCGGGATCCATCACCATGTGCCAGCGTGCCCCGGTCTTGCCCGAGACGATGGGCTGGCGGGTGGCGATTTCCGGGATCAACTCGAGCACGTTGCGGCGTGCCACGCGAAAGGATTTCAGGATTCCCCAGGGCTCCGTCACCAGGGGAACCTGCGGGGGGAGTCTCTGTTCCGGCGCCGTCGTGGTCATGGCCCGTCCTTCGCGCTTTCCGCATCACCATATGGCCCGGCCCTGCCGCGGGGCAATCCCGGCGATGGATTGCGTGGTGCGCGCGGCTGCGCTAAGGCTCGGCCAGGCCTCTACGGAAAGGATTTCCGATGACGACCGCCGCCCGATTGCGCACCTGTCTCGCCGCCGCCGCGCTCGGCCTGCTCGCCGCCTGTGGCGCCCGCGAGGAGCTGCCGGAGACCCCCGAGCCGATGGGAGATTTCCGTCTCGGCTATACCGTCGTCGTCGAGGAAAATGCCGAGCTCGGCCCTTTCACGCGCGAGGCCGAGCCGGGACTCTGGCGCAGCGAACTGACCCAGGCGATCGATCGGCGGCTTGGCCGCTATGAGGGCGACGCCTATTACCATGTCGCAGCCAATGTCGAGATGTATGTCCTGGCGCTGCCGGGCGTGCCGCTGCTGGTGTCGCCGAAATCGGCGCTGGTGCTGACCGTGAATGTCTGGGACGACGCCACCGGCACCAAGATCAACCCCGAGCCGAAGCAGATCACCGTCTTCGAGAGCTTCTCGGGAAAAACCGTGATCGGGTCCGGCCTGACCCAGTCCCGCGAGGAGCAGGCGCGCAACCTTGCAGAGAACGCGGCGGCNAAGATCCACGAGTGGATGCTCGAGAACACCGCGTGGTTCGAGGCGGCGGAGAGACCCGCCGCGGAGGGGGGCGAAAGCGGCCCCGGGGAGGTGACGCTGCCCCCGGTTTTCGAGGTGCCCGCGGCCCCGGCCAACTGACGCTTGATTTTTCCCGAGAACCTGATTACGCAGCGCGCGATGCGAAACCGGCCCCGCCGCGAGGGCTTTAGTCAATGAGGCGCCCGAAAGATGGCAAAAGAGAAGTTTGAACGTACGAAACCGCATGTGAACATCGGGACTGTTGGTCACGTTGACCACGGCAAGACGACGCTGACGGCTGCGATCACGAAGTATTTCGGGGACTTCCGGGCGTATGACCAGATTGACGGCGCGCCGGAGGAGAAGGCGCGCGGGATCACGATCTCGACGGCGCATGTGGAATACGAGACGGACAACCGTCACTACGCGCATGTCGATTGCCCCGGCCACGCGGACTACGTGAAGAACATGATCACGGGCGCGGCGCAGATGGACGGCGCGATCCTCGTGGTGAACGCGGCGGACGGTCCGATGCCGCAGACGCGCGAGCACATCCTTCTGGCGCGCCAGGTTGGCGTTCCGGCGCTTGTGGTGTTCCTGAACAAGGTTGACCAGGTCGACGACGAGGAGCTTCTCGAGCTTGTCGAGATGGAAGTGCGCGAGCTTCTGTCGGACTACGACTTCCCGGGCGACGACATTCCGATCGTGGCGGGCTCGGCGCTTGCGGCGATGGAAGGGCGGGACCCCGAGATCGGCGAGAACAAGATCCGCGAGCTGATGGCGGCGGTTGACGAGTACATCCCGACGCCGGAGCGTCCGGTGGACCAGCCGTTCCTGATGCCGATCGAGGACGTGTTCTCGATTTCCGGCCGTGGCACGGTGGTGACCGGCCGCGTCGAGCGCGGCGTGATCAACGTGGGCGACGAGGTCGAGATCGTCGGTCTCAAGGACACCAAGAAGACGACGGTGACGGGCGTCGAGATGTTCCGCAAGCTGCTGGATCGCGGCGAGGCGGGCGACAACATCGGCGCGCTTCTGCGCGGTGTGGACCGCGAGGGCGTTGAGCGTGGGCAGGTTCTGTGCAAGCCGGGCTCGGTGACGCCGCACACGAAGTTCGAGGCCGAGGCCTACATCCTGACCAAGGAAGAGGGTGGCCGTCACACGCCGTTCTTCGCCAACTACCGCCCGCAGTTCTACTTCCGCACGACGGACGTGACCGGGACGGTCCAGCTGGCCGCGGGCACCGAGATGGTGATGCCGGGCGACAACGTGTCCTTCACCGTCGAGCTGATCGCCCCGATCGCGATGGAAGAGAAGCTCCGCTTCGCCATCCGTGAAGGCGGCCGCACCGTCGGCGCCGGCGTCGTGTCCAAAATCATCGAGTGAACCATTCGGGTTCGACGTAGGCCGGGCGATCCCGCCCGGTCTACCTCTCAACCCTAGCCGCGAAAGGCACCGACATGCAGTCGCAAAACATTCGCATCAGGCTCAAGGCCTTCGATTACCGGGTGCTCGACTCCAGCACCGCGGAAATCGTGAACACGGCCAAGCGGACCGGCGCGCAGGTGCGTGGCCCGATCCCGCTGCCGAACAAGATCGAGAAGTTCACGGTTCTCCGGGGCCCGCACATCGACAAGAAGTCGCGCGAGCAGTTCGAGATCCGGACGCACAAGCGTCTTCTCGACATCATCGACCCGACGCCGCAGACCGTGGACGCGCTCATGAAGCTCGACCTGGCCGCCGGTGTCGACGTCGAGATCAAGGTTTGAGGAGGGCACCCGAGATGCGCTCTGGAGTTATCGCAAAGAAGCTGGGCATGACCCGGCTGTTCATGGAGGACGGACGGCAGGTGCCGGTCACCGTTCTTCAACTCGACAATCTGCAGGTGGTCGCGCAGCGCACCGCCGACAAGGACGGCTATTCGGCGGTCCAGCTCGGCGCGGGCACGGCCAAGGCGAAGCGCGTGTCCAAGGCGATGCGCGGGCATTTCGCCACCGCCAGCGTTGCGCCGAAGCGCAAGATCGCGGAATTCCGCGTCGCGCCGGAAAACCTGATCGGTATCGGCGAAGAGATCACCGCCGACCATTACTTCGAGGGGCAGTTCGTGGATGTCTGCGGCACCTCGATCGGTAAAGGGTTCGCGGGCGCCATGAAGCGGCACAATTTCCGCGGCCTCGAGGCCACCCACGGCGTGTCGATCAGCCACCGCTCGCACGGCTCCACGGGTCAGTGTCAGGACCCGGGCCGCGTGTTCAAGGGCAAGAAGATGGCCGGCCACATGGGCGCGGCGCGCGTGACCACGCAGAACCTGCAAGTCGTCAAGACCGACGCCGAGCGGGGCCTGATCATGGTCAAGGGCGCGGTGCCGGGGTCCAAGGGCGGCTGGGTCACGATCAAGGACGCGGTCAAGAAACCGACGCCCGACAACGTGATCCTGCCCGCGGCGCTGAAATCCGCCGCCGAGGAAGCCAAGCGCGCCGCCGAGGAAGCTGCCGCGCAGGCCGCGGCCGAGGAAGAGGCTGCCCGCGAGGCCGCGCTCGCCGAAGAGCAGGCCGCGATCGAGGCGGCCGAGGCCGAGGCCGAAGAGTCCACCGACGACAACGCCCCCGAAGGAGGCGAGGACAAATGAAGGCTGAAGTAGTCAAGCTCGACGCGTCGGGCGCGGGCTCGATCGATCTCGACGACGAGATCTTCGGCCTGGAGCCGCGCGCGGACATCCTGCACCGCGTCGTGCGCTGGCAGCGCGCGCGGGCCCAGCAGGGGACGCACAAGGTCAAGACCCGCTCCGAGACGAGCTACTCGTCGAAGAAGATCTATCGCCAGAAGGGCACCGGTGGCGCACGCCACGGCGACCGGAACGCGCCGATCTTCCGCAAGGGCGGCATCTACAAGGGCCCGACCCCGCGCAGCCACGCGCATGACCTGCCCAAGAAGGTTCGCAAGCTGGGCCTCAAGCACGCGCTGTCGTCGAAGGCGTCGGCCGGCGCGCTGATCGTGCTGGACTCGGCCGAGATGGGCGAAGCCAAGACCAAGGAACTGGCCAAGGCGGTCAAGAACCTGGGCTGGAAGCGCGCGCTCGTCATCGACGGGCCGGAGGTCAACGAGAACTTCGCCCGCGCCGCGGGCAACATCGAGGGTCTCGACGTGCTGCCGAGCCAGGGCGCGAATGTCTATGACATCCTCAAGCGTGACACGCTGGTGATCACGAAGGCGGGTGTCGAAGCACTGGAGGCTCGACTGAAATGAGCGCGAAACCCCAGCACTACGACGTGATCCGCAAGCCGGTCATCACCGAGAAGGCCACGATGGCGTCCGAACAGAACGCCGTCGTCTTCGAGGTGGCCATGGACGCGACGAAACCCGCGATCAAGGAAGCGATCGAGGGGCTCTTCAACGTCAAGGTGAAGGCGGTCAACACCACCGTCACCAAGGGCAAGACCAAGCGGTTCCGCGGCATCAGCGGCCGCCGCAAGGACGTCAAGAAAGCCTATGTCACGCTCGAGGAAGGCAACACCATCGACGTGACAACCGGCCTCTGATAGAAGACCGCGAATCGCGGCCCCCCGGGGCCGCGTTCCCTTTTTGAACCAGGGTCCTCAAGACCCAAAGCAACGGAAGACAGAAAGCATGGCACTGAAGTCGTACAAACCGACCACGCCAGGCCAGCGCGGGCTGGTTCTGATCGACCGTTCGGAGCTTTGGAAAGGACGCCCGGTCAAGGCCCTCACCGAGGGTCTGACCAAGAAAGGCGGCCGGAACAATACCGGACGGATCACGCAGCGACGTCGCGGCGGCGGGGCGAAGCGCCTCTACCGCGTGGTGGATTTCAAGCGTCGCAAGATGGATGTCCCGGCGACCGTGGAGCGGATCGAATACGATCCGAACCGGACCGCCTTCATCGCGCTCATCCGCTACCAGGACGGCGAACAGGCCTATATCCTGGCGCCGCAGCGGCTTGCGGTGGGCGACACCGTCATCGCGGCGGCGAAGGCCGACGTGAAACCCGGCAACACGATGCCGTTCGTCGGCATGCCGATCGGCACGATCGTGCACAACATCGAGTTGAAGCCGGGCAAGGGCGGCCAGCTGGCCCGCGCCGCGGGCACCTACGCACAGTTCGTGGGGCGCGACGGTGGCTATGCCCAGATCCGCCTGTCCTCGGGCGAGCTGCGGATGGTTCGCCAGGAATGCCTGGCAACCGTCGGCGCCGTGTCGAATCCGGATCACTCGAACGAGAATTACGGCAAGGCCGGGCGCAACCGTCACTTCGGCAAGCGTCCCTCGGTTCGTGGCGTGGTGATGAACCCGATCGATCACCCGCATGGCGGCGGCGAAGGCCGCACCTCGGGCGGCCGTCACCCGGTGACGCCCTGGGGCCGTCCCACCAAGGGTATGCGCACGCGCAAGAACAAGGCGACGGACAAGTACATCATCCGCTCGCGCCACGCACGCAAGAAGGGACGCTAAGCCATGGCACGTTCTGTTTGGAAGGGCCCCTTCGTTGACGCCCACGTCCTGAAGAAGGCCGAAAAGTCGCGTGAATCCGGCCGCAAAGAGGTCATCAAGATCTGGTCGCGCCGCTCCACCATCCTGCCGCAGTTCGTCGGCCTCACCTTCGGGGTCTACAACGGGCGCAAACACATTCCCGTCCTCGTCACCGAGGACATGATCGGCCAGAAGTTCGGGGAATACTCGCCGAGCCGCACCTATTACGGGCACATGGCCGACAAGAAGGCGAAAAGGAAGTAATCGTCATGGGTAAGGACAAGAATCCGCGCCGCGTGGCGGAGAACGAGGCGATGGCCAAGACGCGCATGCTCCGGACGTCGCCGCAGAAACTGAACCTGGTCGCCGCGATGATCCGCGGCAAGAAGGTGGACAAGGCGCTTGCCGATCTCACCTTCTCGAAGAAGCGGATCGCGCAGGATGTGCGCAAGTGCCTCCAGTCGGCCATCGCGAACGCCGAGAACAACCACAACCTTGACGTGGACGAGCTGGTCGTCGCCGAGGCCTTCGTGGGCAAGAACCTGGTCATGAAGCGCGGCCGTCCGCGCGCCCGTGGCCGCTTCGGCCGGATCATGAAGCCGTTTTCCGAGCTGACCATCAAGGTGCGGCAAGTCGAGGAGCAAGCATAATGGGTCAGAAGGTCAATCCGATCGGCATGCGCCTCCAGGTCAACCGCACCTGGGACAGCCGCTGGTACGCCGACACCAAGGAATACGGCGATCTCCTGCTTGAGGACATCAAGATCAAGGAGTTCATCAAGGACGAGTGCAAGCAGGCCGGCGTCAGCCGCGTGATCATCGAGCGCCCGCACCGCAAGTGCCGCGTCACGATCCACACCGCGCGCCCGGGCGTGATCATCGGCAAGAAAGGCGCCGATATCGAGAGCCTGCGCCGCAAGCTGGCGAACCTGACCGACAGCGAGCTGCACCTCAACATCGTCGAGGTTCGCAAGCCCGAGCTGGACGCCGCGCTCGTGGGCGAGTCCATCGCCCAGCAGCTCGAGCGCCGGGTGTCGTTCCGCCGCGCGATGAAGCGGGCGGTGCAGAACGCCATGCGCATGGGCGCCCAGGGTATCCGGGTGAACCTCGCCGGCCGTCTCGGCGGTGCCGAGATCGCCCGCACCGAGTGGTATCGCGAGGGCCGCGTCCCGCTGCACACGCTGCGCGCGGATATCGACTACGCCAATGTCGAGGCGTCGACCCCCTACGGCATCATCGGGATCAAGGTCTGGATCTTCAAAGGCGAGATCATGGAACACGACCCGTCCGCCCGCGATCGCCGCCAACAGGAATTGCAGGAAGGCGGCGGCCCGCGTCCGCGCCGCTGATCCTTCCCAGGGAGAAGAGAGATGCTTCAACCCAAGCGTACGAAGTTCCGCAAGATGCACAAAGGCCGTATCCACGGCCAGGCAAAGGGCGGTACCGAACTGAATTTCGGCAGCTACGGGCTCAAGGCGGCGACGCCCGAGCGTGTGACCGCGCGCCAGATCGAGGCCGCGCGCCGCGCGCTCACCCGTCACATGAAACGCCAGGGCCGGGTCTGGATCCGGATCTTCCCCGACGTTCCGGTGTCGAAGAAGCCGACGGAAGTCCGGATGGGCAAGGGCAAGGGCTCGGTCGAGTACTGGGCCGCCAAGGTCAAGCCCGGCCGGGTGATGTTTGAGATTGACGGCGTGTCCGAATCTGTGGCAAAGGAAGCGCTCCGCCTCGCAGCGATGAAGCTTCCGCTCCAGACACGGATCGTTGTCCGCGAGGATTGGTAAAAATCCGGACCCCCGCGACAAGCGGGGGTTTGGGTTTTTTGTTGGAAAAGCACCGGCACGCCGTCCGGTGACTTCTGATGAAAGGAAGAGTGGCGATGAACGCTGCTGAGCTGAGAGACAAGACGCCCGACCAGCTTCGCGAGGAGCTGTCGAACCTGAAGAAGGAAGCCTTCAATCTGCGCTTCCAGCAGGCGACCGGGCAGATGGAAAACACCGCGCGGATGAAGACCGTCCGCCGCGACGTCGCGCGCGTGAAAACCGTTCTGAACGAAAAGGCCGCGCAAGCGGCCACGGAATAAGGGAGCGCGTGAGATGCCGAAGAGAATTCTGCAGGGCACCGTGACCAGCGACAAGAACGACCAGTCCGTCACCGTGCTGGTCGAGCGCCGCTTCACGCACCCGGTTCTGAAGAAGACCATCCGCAAGTCCAAGAAATACCGGGCGCATGACGCGGAGAACAGCTGCAAGGTGGGGGATGTCGTGCGCATCCAGGAATGCCCGCCGCGCTCGAAGATGAAACGCTGGGAGGTGGTGACGACCGCGTAAGGTCCGCCACATTCCGGTTTGATCGAAACCCTGGGGCCCGATGAACGGATCAGTCCCCAAAGGTCGGGAGAAACCACATGATCCAGATGCAGACCAATCTGGATGTCGCTGACAACTCCGGCGCGCGCCGGGTGCAGTGCATCAAGGTCCTGGGTGGTTCCAAGCGTAAATACGCCTCCGTGGGCGACATCATCGTCGTCTCGGTGAAGGAAGCCATCCCGCGTGGCCGCGTGAAGAAGGGCGACGTGCGCAAGGCCGTCGTGGTGCGCACCGCAAAGGAAGTGCGCCGCGAGGATGGCACCGCCATCCGCTTCGACCGCAACGCCGCCGTGATCCTCAACAACAACAACGAGCCGATCGGCACCCGGATCTTCGGACCCGTCGTGCGTGAACTGCGCGCAAAGCAGTTCATGAAGATCATTTCGCTGGCCCCGGAGGTGCTCTGATGGCTGCAAAGCTCAAGAAGGGCGACAAGGTGGTCGTGCTCGCCGGCAAGGACAAGGGCAAGGAAGGTGAGATCACCTCCGTCGACCCGAAGGCCGGCAAGGCGATCGTTCAGGGCGTGAACGTGGCGATCCGCCACCAGCGCCAGTCCCAGACCGCACAGGGCGGCCGCGTGCCGACCGAGATGCCGATCGACCTGTCGAACCTCGCCATGGTCGACCCCAAGGACGGCGGCCCGACCCGCGTCGGGTTCCGCGTCGAGGATGGCAAGAAGGTGCGTGTCGCCAAGAAATCGGGAGCGGTGATCGATGCTTGATACCACCACCTACACCCCGCGCCTGAAGGCCACCTTCCGCGAGACGATCCGTCCCGCGATGAAGGAGGAGTTCGGCTACAAGAACGACATGATGATCCCGCGCCTGGACAAGATCGTCCTGAACATCGGCGTCGGCGAAGCCGTCAAGGACACCAAGAAGATCAAGTCGGCCGAGAACGACCTTGCGCTGATCGCGGGCCAGAAGCCCGTCGTCAACCGCGCCAAGAAGTCGATCGCCGGGTTCCGCGTCCGCGAAGGCATGCCGCTCGGTGTGAAGGTCACGCTCCGCGGCGACCGCATGTACGAGTTCCTGGACCGGTTGATCACCATCGCCATGCCGCGTATCCGCGACTTCCGCGGCGTGTCCGGCAAGTCCTTCGACGGCTCCGGCAACTACGCCATGGGGCTCAAGGAACACATCGTGTTCCCCGAGATCGAGTACGACAAGGTCGACGAAGTCTGGGGAATGGACATCATCATCTGCACCACCGCGAAGTCCGACGCGGAAGCGAAGGCGCTGTTGAAGCATTTCAACATGCCGTTCAGCAGCTAAGCGCGGGAGGAGAGAGAAACATGGCTAAAGTCTCGATGGTCGAGCGCGAGAAGAAGCGTCAGCGCATGGTGGAGAAATACGCCGCCAAGCGTGCAGCGCTCAAGGAAATCGCGAACAACCAGGATCTGTCGATGGAAGAGCGTTTCAAGGCCCGCCTCAAGCTGGCGAAGCTGCCGCGCAATTCCTCGCCGACGCGCCTGCATAACCGCTGCCAGCTGACCGGCCGGCCGCACGCCTATTATCGCAAGCTCAAGATGTCGCGGATCGCGATGCGCGACCTTGGTTCCACCGGGCAGATCCCCGGCATGGTCAAGTCGAGCTGGTAAGGAGGGGAAGAGATGTCTGTGAACGATCCTCTCGGCGATATGCTCACCCGGATCCGCAACGCGCAGCTGCGCGGCAAGTCCACCGTCGTCACCCCGGCGTCCAAGCTTCGCGGCTGGGTGCTGGACGTGCTGATGGAAGAGGGCTTCATCCGCGGCTACGAGAACACCACCGATGCGCGTGGCCTGCCCGCGATCGAGATCAGCCTGAAGTATTTTGACGGCGCGCCCGTTATCCGCGATCTTCAGCGCGTCTCGACGCCCGGCCGCCGCGTCTATGCCGGCGTGAAAGAGCTGCCCTCGGTCCGCCAGGGTCTCGGCGTCGCGATCGTCTCCACGCCCAAGGGCGTGATGTCGGACGCGGCCGCGCGGTCGGCGAATGTCGGTGGCGAAGTGCTCTGCACCGTCTTCTAAGGAGGTCTGGAATGTCTCGTATTGGAAAAAGACCGGTCGAGCTTCCGTCGGGCGTCACCGCGTCCGTCTCGGGCCAGACCGTCGAAGTGAAGGGCCCGAAAGGCGCCCGGAACTTCACCGCAACCGACGATGTGACCATCACGCTGGATGACAATGTCATCACGGTGCGGCCGCGCGGCGAGTCCAAGCGCGCCCGCCAGCAGTGGGGCATGGCCCGCACGATGGTGGCCAACCTCGTCCAGGGTGTCACCGAAGGGTTCAAGAAGGAACTCGAGATCAACGGCGTCGGCTACCGGGCCCAGATGCAGGGGAACACCCTGAAGCTGAACCTCGGCCTCAGCCACGAAGTGAATTTCGAAGTGCCCGAGGGTGTCACCGTCACCGCGCCGAAGCCGACCGAAGTGGTCGTCGAGGGCGCCGATCAGCAGCTCGTCGGCCAGGTCGCGGCCAATATCCGCGAATGGCGCGTGCCAGAGCCCTACAAGGGCAAGGGCATCAAGTACAAGGACGAGTACATCTTCCGCAAGGAAGGCAAGAAGAAGTAAGGACGCGAGACGATGGCGAACAAGAAGAGAGCGATGTTCCTCAAGCGCCGCCTGCGCGTTCGGAACAAGCTGCGGAAGGAATCGAACGGGCGCCTGCGTCTTTCGGTCCACCGCTCTAACAAGAACATTCACGTCCAGCTCATCGACGATGCGAACGGCGTGACCCTGGCATCCGCCTCCTCCCTGGAGAAGGATCTCGGGATCGCCGGAAAGAACAACGTCGATGCCGCGGCGAAGGTCGGCGCCAAGATCGCCGAGCGTGCCAAGGAAAAGGGCGTGGAAGAGTGCTACTTCGATCGTGGCGGCTTCCTGTTCCACGGGAAGGTCAAGGCATTGGCCGACGCCGCGCGCGAAGGCGGCCTGAAGTTCTGAGGAGACGATAATGGCGAGAGAAGACAACCGTCGGAACCGCGACGAGGCGCCCGAATTCGCTGATCGTCTCGTGGCGATCAACCGGGTTTCCAAGACCGTGAAGGGCGGCAAACGCTTCGGCTTTGCAGCGCTCGTGGTCGTGGGCGACCAGAAGGGCCGCGTCGGCTTCGGCAAGGGCAAGGCCAAGGAAGTGCCCGAAGCCATCCGCAAGGCGACCGAACAGGCCAAGCGGAACCTGATCCGCGTGCCGCTCCGCGAGGGGCGCACCCTGCACCACGACGTCGAAGGGCGTCACGGCGCCGGCCGGGTCATCATGCGCTCGGCGCCGCAGGGGACCGGCATCATCGCCGGCGGCCCGATGCGCGCCGTGTTCGAGATGCTCGGCATCCAGGACGTGGTGGCCAAGTCGAACGGCAGCCAGAACCCCTACAACATGATCCGTGCGACGCTGGACGGGCTCCAGTCCGAATCCAGCCCGCGCCAGGTGGCCCAGCGCCGCGGCAAGAAGGTCGCAGAGATCCTTCACCGCGACGGCGCCGAGCAGCCGGCGGAAGCCTAAGGAGAGGGTCCCATGGCAAAAACCATCGTCGTCAAGCAGATCGGCAGCCCGATCCGCCGGCCCCAGAAGCAGCGCCAGACGCTGATCGGGCTCGGCCTCAACAAGATGCACAAGACCCGTGAGCTGGAAGACACCCCGGCGATCCGTGGCATGATCCGCAAGATCCCGCATCTGGTGGAAATCGTCGAGGAGCGCGGCTAAGCGCCCTCGATCCCCCGCGCGCGGCGCGGGGAAACGTGACAACAGGCCGTGGCCGTCCCCTCAGTCGCTCGGGGACGCGTCCGGCAGAGGAGAAGCGACATGAAACTGAACGAACTCCGCGATAACGCGGGCGCCACGCGCCCGAGGAAACGCATCGGCCGCGGCCCGGGCTCGGGCAAGGGCAAGACCGGCGGCCGTGGCATCAAGGGCCAGAAGTCGCGCTCGGGCGTGGCGATCAACGCCTACGAGGGCGGCCAGATGCCGCTGTACATGCGGCTGCCGAAGCGCGGTTTCAACAAGCCGAACCGCAAGAAATTCGCCGTGGTGAATCTCGGGCTGATCCAGAAGTTCATCGAGGCCGGCAAGATCGACACCAAGAAGCCGATCACCGAGGCGGCCCTGGTCGAATCGGGTCTCGTCCGGCGCAAGCGCGACGGCGTCCGGGTTCTGGCCAAGGGCGATTTCAGCGCCAAGGTCGAGCTGCAGGTTTCGGGCGCGTCCAAGTCGGCGGTCGAGGCGGTCGAAAAGGCCGGCGGCTCGCTGACGGTCACCTCTGCGGCAGCGGCGGAATAACGCTTGCAGGCGGCGGTCGCGCCGCCTAGGTACACGATAGTTTTCCCGCGCCGCGAGACCTGGAAAACGGTCCTCGCGGCGCTTTCGTGAAAAGGACAGGGCATGGCATCAGCAGCGGAACAGATGGCCCGGAACATGAGCTGGGGGGCTCTCGGCAAGGCCACGGAGCTGCGCCAGAGGATCTTCTTCGCGCTCGGGCTCCTGATCGTTTACCGGATCGGCACCTATATTCCCGTCCCCGGCATCGACGGCCAGGCGCTGCGCGAATTCGTCGACCAGGCCTCGGCCGGTCTCGGCGGGATCCTGAACATGTTCACCGGCGGCGCCATCGGGCGCATGGGCGTCTTCGCGCTGGGGATCATGCCCTATATCTCGGCGTCGATCATCGTGCAGCTTCTGGCCGCGATGGTGCCGAAGCTGCAGCAGCTCAAGAAAGAGGGCGAGCAGGGCCGCAAGAAGATCAACCAGTACACCCGCTACGGCACGGTGTTCCTGGCGACCTTCCAGGCCTATGGCCTCGCCGCCAGCCTCGAGGCCGGCGATCTCGTCACCGATCCGGGCTGGTTCTTCCGGGTTTCCTGCGTCATCACGCTGGTCGGCGGCACGATGTTCCTGATGTGGCTGGGCGAGCAGATCACCGCCCGCGGTATCGGCAACGGCATCTCGCTCATCATCTTCGTGGGCATCATCGCCGAGATCCCGGCCGCGCTGGCACAGTTCTTCAGCCAGGGCCGCACCGGCGCCCTGTCGCCGGCCGTCATCATCGGCGTGATGATCATGGTGGTCGTGGTGATCGCCTTCGTCGTCTTCATGGAGCGGGCGCTCCGGAAGATCCACATCCAGTATCCGCGTCGCCAGGTCGGCATGAAGATGTATGACGGCGGCTCGTCGCACCTGCCGGTCAAGGTGAACCCGGCCGGCGTCATCCCGGCGATCTTCGCCTCGTCGCTGCTGCTGCTGCCGACGACGGTCTCGACCTTCTCTGGCAGCCAGACCGGCCCGGTGATGTCCACCATCCTGGCCTATTTCGGCCCGGGCCAGCCGCTCTACCTGCTCTTCTTCGCGGCGATGATCGTCTTCTTCGCCTATTTCTACACGCTCAACGTGTCCTTCAAGGTGGATGACGTTGCCGAAAACCTGAAGAACCAGAACGGTTTCGTCCCCGGCATCCGGCCGGGCAAGCGCACCGAGGAATACCTTGAATACGTCGTCACGCGCGTACTGGTGCTCGGGTCGGCCTATCTTGCGGCAGTTTGTCTCCTTCCGGAGATTCTCCGTTCACAACTGGCCATCCCTTTCTATTTTGGCGGCACTTCGGTGCTGATCGTCGTGTCGGTCACGATGGATACGATCAGCCAGGTTCAGTCGCATCTGCTGGCACATCAGTATGAAGGGCTGATCGAAAAATCTCAGCTGCGCGGCAAGAAGCGCGGCAAGAAAGGGACAGCGAAACGATGAATATCATTCTCCTCGGCCCGCCGGGCGCTGGAAAGGGTACCCAGGCCAGACGACTGGTAGAGCAGAGGGGCATGATCCAGCTCTCCACCGGCGACATGCTCCGCGAGGCCCGCACCAGCGGCACCGAGATGGGCAAGAAAGTCGCCGAGATCATGGACCGCGGCGAGCTTGTCACCGACGAGATCGTCATCGGCCTGATCGAGGAAAAGCTGCGCGGGGAAAGCGCCTCGGGCTTCATCTTCGACGGCTTCCCCCGCACGCTGGGCCAGGCCGACGCGCTCGGCGCCCTGCTGGACAAGCTGGGCCAGTCGCTCGACGCGGTGATCGAGATGCAGGTCGACGACGAGGCGCTGGTGCGCCGGATCACCGGCCGCTTCACCTGCGGCAATTGCGGCGAGGTCTATCACGACGAAACCAAGCCCACCAAGGTCGAGGGCGTCTGCGACGTCTGCGGGTCGACCGAACTCAAGCGCCGGGCCGACGACAACGAGGAAAGCCTGCGCACGCGGCTTCTCGAATACTACAAGAAGACCTCGCCGCTGCTGGGCTACTACTACGCCAAGGGCAAGCTTGACCGTGTCGACGGCCTCGCCGAGATCGAGGACGTGGCCGCCGCGATCAAGGATGCGCTTGACAAGGTGTGATGGGCGGCGGGCGCCCCTTGACCTTCGGTTGAAAACCCCTTATTCGGGCGCATCTCGCGACGAGAATCGCTTGATTTCATAAGCTTCGGCATTGTGGCAGGCGAAGATACAGGCCCGGCGGCATGCAGCCTCGGGCCTGCGTTGTGAAAAAAGGTTCTGGGGCTACGGAACCGCAACGGAAAGGTAGACGAAATTGGCACGTATTGCTGGCGTGAACATCCCGACCCATAAACGGGTCCCCATCGCACTGACCTACATCCACGGCATCGGTCACAGCTCGGCCCGCGAAATCTGCGAGGCCGCAGGCGTCGACCAGTCGCGCCGTGTCAACGAGCTCAGCGATTCCGAGCTGCTCGCGATCCGTGAGCACATCGACTCCAACTTCACCGTCGAGGGCGACCTGCGCCGCGAAGTTCAGATGAACATCAAGCGCCTCATGGACCTCGGCAGCTATCGCGGCTTGCGGCACCGCCGCAACCTCCCCGTCCGCGGACAGCGCACGCATACCAATGCGCGCACCCGCAAAGGCCCGGCGAAACCCATCGCCGGCAAGAAGAAGTAAGGGAGGCACAGGATAATGGCACGCGATCGTCAACGCACCACCCGCCGTAAGGAACGCAAGAACATCGCCGCCGGCGTGGCGCATGTGAACTCGTCCTTCAACAACACCAAGATCCTGATTTCCGACGTGCAGGGCAACGCGATCTCTTGGTCGTCCGCCGGCACGATGGGCTTCAAGGGCTCGCGCAAATCGACCCCCTACGCCGCGCAGATGGCCGCCGAAGACGCCGGCCGCAAGGCGCAGGAACATGGCGTCAAGACGCTCGAGGTCGAGGTGCAGGGCCCCGGGTCCGGCCGCGAGAGCGCGCTGCGCGCCCTGGCCGCCGTCGGGTTCCAGATTACCGCGATCCGGGACGTGACCCCCATCGCGCATAACGGCTGCCGTCCGCCGAAGCGTCGGCGCGTCTGACAAGGGCATTATCTCGGGCCGCGCAGACCCGCGCGGCCCGAATCCGTCATATTGATCCTCGGGCGTTCCCGGTCTCGGGTCAGACCGGCGAACAGGAATGGAGGCAACTCATGATCCATAAAAACTGGCAGGAACTCATCAAGCCCACGCAGCTGGACGTGCGTCCGGGTGCCGACCCGCACCGGCAGGCCATCGTCGTGGCAGAACCGCTGGAACGCGGCTTCGGTCTGACGCTGGGCAACGCGCTGCGCCGTGTGCTGCTGTCGTCGCTCCAGGGCGCGGCCATCACCAGCGTGCAGATCGACAACGTCCTGCACGAATTCTCGTCCATCGCGGGCGTCCGCGAGGACGTCACCGACGTGGTGCTGAACCTCAAGGGCGTCGCGCTCCGGATGGAAGTCGAGGGGCCGAAGCGCCTGTCGATCACCGCCAAGGGGCCGGGCGTCGTCACCGCCGCCGATATCTCGGAATCCGCGGGTATCGAGATCCTGAACAAGGATCACGTGATCTGCCACCTCGACGAGGGCGCGGAGCTTTTCATGGAGCTGACGGTGAACACCGGCAAGGGCTATGTCGCGGCGGACAAGAACCGCCCGGATGACGCGCCGATCGGCCTGATCCCGATCGACGCGATCTATTCGCCGGTCAAGAAGGTCTCCTACGACGTGACGCCCACCCGCGAGGGCCAGGTGCTGGATTACGACAAGCTGACGCTGAAGGTGGACACCGACGGGTCCGTCACGCCGGACGACGCCGTGGCCTATGCCGCGCGCATCCTGCAGGACCAGCTGTCGATCTTCGTCAACTTCGAAGAGCCCGAGGCCGCCGGCCGCGGCGAAGAGGAGGAGGAGCTGGAGTTCAACCCGCTTCTGCTCAAGAAGGTGGACGAACTCGAGCTCAGCGTCCGGTCGGCAAACTGCCTGAAGAACGACAACATCGTCTATATCGGCGACCTCATCCAGAAGACCGAGGCCGAGATGCTGCGGACCCCGAACTTCGGCCGGAAGTCGCTGAACGAGATCAAGGAAGTGCTTTCGTCCATGGGCCTGCACCTGGGCATGGACATCGTCGACTGGCCGCCCGACAACATCGAGGAACTGGCCAAGAAGTACGAAGAGCAGTTCTGATTGACAGGATGCGGGCCGTGGCTTAAGCGGCCCGCATTCCAATGCCCGCACTGGCGGGGAAGACCGGGCCAACGCCCCAAGGAGAGCGGTCGCCACGCACGGCCGCCGGACAAAGCACAAAGAGAGAAGGAACCAAGACATGCGTCACGCAAACGGCTATCGCCGCCTGAACCGCACCGCCGAGCACCGCAAGGCGCTCTTTGCGAACATGGCCGGTTCGCTCATCGAGCATGAGCAGATCAAGACCACGCTGCCCAAGGCCAAGGAACTGCGCCGGGTGGCCGAGAAGCTCGTCACCCTCGCCAAGAAAGGCGATCTGCACGCGCGCCGCCAGGCGGCCTCGCGTCTCAAGCAGGACGCTCATGTGGCCAAGCTCTTCGACGTCCTCGGCCCGCGCTACAAGGATCGCCAGGGCGGCTATGTCCGCGTCCTCAAGGCCGGCTTCCGCTACGGCGACATGGCGCCGATGGCGATCATCGAGTTCGTCGACCGCGACCCGGACGCCAAGGGCCAGGCCGACCGCGCGCGTGTCGCCGAGGAAGAGGCCGCCGAGGAATAAATCGGTCTCCTGCCGGATCGCAGAAACCCCGCCCCTCGGCGGGGTTTTTCGTTTTCGGCGCGTCGGGGGCGTCGCGGTTGAAACCCGCCGCCCCAGTTTGCATATCCCGCTCCGGACACAGACTGACTGAACGGAGGCCCCGTCCCATGCGTGCCCTTGTCTCGCTGTTTCTTGCCCTTGCGCTCGCGCTGCCCGTCACCGCCGAGACCCGGGTGCCGGCAAGCGGCGCGGAGATGCAGCTCTCCTTCGCGCCGGTGGTGCGCAAGGCCGCGCCGGCCGTGGTCAACATCTACGCCAGACGGGTGGTGGAAGAGCGGCGCACGCCTTTCGCCGGCGATCCCTTCTTCGACGAGTTCTTCCGGAATTTCGGCCGCCCGACGCCGCGGGTGCAGAACTCGCTCGGCTCGGGGGTGATCCTGTCGCCCGACGGGATCGTGGTCTCGAACTACCACGTGGTGGGCCAGGCGACAGAGATCCGCGTCGTGCTGAAGGACCGGCGCGAATACGATGCCGAGGTTCTGCTGGCCGACGAGGAGTCCGATCTGGCCGTGCTGCGCCTCGAGGGCGCCGAGGGTCTTCCGGCGCTCGAGATCCGCGACTCCGACAGCCTCGAGGTGGGCGACCTTGTGCTGGCGATCGGCAACCCCTTCGGCATCGGGCAGACCGTTTCCTCGGGCATCGTGTCCGGCCTGGCGCGCTCGGGGCTCTTCGCGGGCAGCGCGCGGGGCTACTTCATCCAGACCGACGCGGCCATCAACCCGGGCAATTCCGGCGGTGCGCTGGTCGACGGGGCGGGCCGGCTCGTCGGCGTGAACACGGCGATCCTGTCGCGATCCGGCGGGTCCAACGGGATCGGCTTCGCGATCCCGTCCAATCTCGTCGCGCGCTTCGTCGAGCAGGCCCGGGAGGGAAAGGCCCGGTTCGAACGGCCCTGGGCCGGGCTGACGGGGCAGGCCGTGGATTCCGACCTGGCCGAGGGCTTCGGCCTGTCGCGCCCGGCGGGCATGGTGATCGCAGCGATGCACGCCGAAAGCCCCTTCCGGGCCGCGGGCCTGCGGCCGGGGGACGTGGTGGTGTCGCTCGACGGCCTGCCGGTGAACGGCCCGCAGGAAATGCTATACCACATGAGCGTGCGCGGGATCGGCGAGACGGTCGCCGTGGATTACGTGCGCGACGGGCAGCCGGGCTCCGCCGAGGTCAGCCTGATCGCGCCGCCGGAGATTCCGGCCCGTGATGCGCGCCGCATCGGCGGCGAGGTGCCGCTCAACGGGCTGAGCGTGTCGAACCTGAACCCGGCGGTGATCGACGAGATGGACCTGCCTTTCGACGCCGAGGGNGTCGTNGTCACNGCGGCCGAGGGCTTCGCGGCCCGCGCCGGGCTGCGGCCGGGCGACGTCCTGCTCGAGATCAATGGCCGCCCGATCGCCACCACCGCCGAAGTCGCGCGGGCCGCCCGCGACCGCACCCGGAACTGGGCGATCCGGCTTGTCCGCGAGGGGCGGCAGAGGCTGTTGCGGTTCCGTATCTGACCCGTTGCGCTTTCCCCGCGCCGTCCCGCGGCTTAAGGTTTGCCCATGACCGATCTCTTCGATCTTCCGGGCGCCGAGGCGCCCCCGCCCGATGCGCCGCGGCCGCTGGCCGACCGGCTGCGGCCCCGGCACCTGTCCGAGGTAATCGGCCAGGATCACCTGCTGGGACCGGAGGGATCGCTGACCACGATGCTCGCGGGCGGGCACATGTCTTCGCTGATCTTCTGGGGGCCGCCCGGTGTGGGCAAGACCACCATCGCGCGGCTGCTGGCCGACGAGACCGACATGGCCTTCGTCCAGATCAGCGCGATCTTTACCGGCGTCGCCGAGCTGAAGAAGGTCTTCGAGGCCGCCAAGATGCGCCATCGGAACGGGCAGGGGACGCTGCTCTTCGTCGACGAGATCCACCGCTTCAACAAGGCACAACAGGACGGCTTTCTGCCGCACATGGAAGACGGGACCATCCTGCTGGTCGGTGCGACGACCGAGAACCCGTCCTTCGAGCTGAACGCGGCGCTGTTGTCCCGCGCGCAGGTCCTGGTGCTGGAACGGCTGAGCCTCGCGGACATGGAGCTGATGCTCCAGCGCGCCGAGAAGGACCTGGGCCGCGCCCTGCCGCTGACCGGCGATGCGCGCGAGGCGCTGATGGAAATGGCCGACGGCGACGGGCGCGCGCTCTTGAACATGGTCGAACAGGTCGAGACGTGGTCGGTCGAGACGCCGCTCGACCGCGCGGCGCTTGCCCGGCGCCTGACCCGGCGGGCGGCTCAGTACGACAAGTCGGGCGATGCCCATTACAACCTGATCTCTGCGCTTCACAAGTCGGTGCGGGGGTCGGACCCCGACGCCGCGCTCTACTGGTTCGCGCGGATGCTCGAGGGCGGCGAGGATCCGCGCTACCTGGCGCGGCGGATCACCCGCATGGCGGTGGAGGATATCGGCCTGGCCGATGCCCAGGCGCAGACGCTCTGCCTGCACGCCTGGGAGACCTATGAACGCCTTGGCAGTCCCGAGGGCGAATTGGCCCTGGCAGAGGCGGTGATCTACCTGGCGCTGGCGCCGAAATCGAACGCGGCCTATGTCGCCTACAAGGCCGCCCGGCGCGCGGCCAGCGAGACCGGGTCGGAGCCGCCGCCCAAGCATATCCTGAACGCGCCCACGAAGCTGATGAAGGCGCAGGGCTACGGCGCCGGTTACGAATACGACCACGACGCCGAAGCGGGGTTCTCGGGGCAGGACTATTTCCCCGAAAAGATGAAGCGCCCGGTTCTCTACCAGCCGGTCGAACGCGGCTTCGAGCGGGAACTCAAGAAACGCGTCGACTACTTCGCGGGGCTCCGCGCCAAGCGGGGCAGGGGCTGAGCGCCCCTTGACATCCGCCGCGGGCTCGGGCCTACCCCGGGCGCATCTGGAAACGGGATAGCCATGACCTGGACCCTTCTGCAAGTCGCCCTGGGCGGCGCGATCGGCGCCGTCGGCCGGTACCTGATCGGGCTGGCCGCGCTGCGCCTCGGCGCGGGGGGCTTTCCCTACGGGACGCTGACCGTGAACGTGATCGGCTCGTTGGCGATGGGCGTCGTCTTCGTGGCGCTGACGGCGCGCGGGGCCGACCGGCTGGCGCCTTTCCTGATGGCGGGCGTTCTGGGCGGGTTCACGACCTTCTCGGCGTTTTCCCTGGACACGCTCGCCCTCTGGCAAGAGGGGCGCCTGATCGCGGCCATGGCCTACGTGGCGGCGTCGGTCGCGCTCTCGCTCGGGGCGGTGGCGGCAGGCGTCGCGCTTGGCCGCGGGATGTTCCCATGAGCGGCGTCCAACACCTGACCATCGCCGCCGAGGAGGCGGACCAGAGGCTCGATCGCTGGTTTCGCCGGCGCTTTCCGCATGTTCCCCAGGGACGCATCGAGAAGATGTGCCGCAAGGGCGAGATCCGGGTCGACGGCGGCCGGGTCAAGCCGGCCACGCGGGTCGCGGCCGGGCAGTCGGTTCGGGTGCCCCCCCTACCCGAGCCGGGCGAAACGCCCGAGCCGCCGCAGACACGGCGCGTCAGCGCCGCCGATGCCGAGATGATCCGCGCCGCGGTGATCTACCGCGACGACCACGTGATCGCCCTCGACAAGCCACCCGGCCTGCCGGTGCAGGGCGGCAGCGGCCAGACCCGCCACGTGGACGGCCTGGCGGAGGCGCTGCGCTTCGGTCTCGACGAGAAGCCCCGGCTGGTGCACCGGCTCGACAAGGATACCTCGGGCGTCCTGATCATGGCGCGGACCCAGCGCGTCGCCGGGGCGCTGACCAAGGCGTTCCGGGCCCGGGAGACGCGCAAGATCTACTGGGCCGCCGTCGCCGGCGTCCCGTCGCCGCGGATGGGCACGATCCGCTTCGGCCTGGTCAAGGCGCCGGGCCACGGGCCACATGGCGAGGGCGAGAAGATGATCTGCGTGTATCCCGACGAGATCGGCGCGACGCCCGGCGCCAAGCGGGCGACGACGGATTACGCCGTGCTCTCGGCGCTGGCCAAGCGCACCGCCTGGGTCGCTCTGGTGCCGGTGACCGGCCGGACCCACCAGCTGCGCGCGCACATGGCAGAGATCGGGCATCCCATCGTGGGCGACGGGAAATACGGCCCCAACCGGCAGGACAACCTGGGCGACGGCTGGGGCGCGCAGCTGGGCGGCGAGGTTTCGCGCAAGCTGCACCTGCACGCGCGGTCGCTGCGCCTGACGCATCCGGTGACCGGGGCCGAGCTGCACCTGACGGCACCGCTTCCGTCCCATATGCGGCGAACATGGGAAAACCTCGGCTGGGCCGAGGACGACGTGCCCGAGGATCCGTTCGAGGAGGAGATGCCGTGAGCGATGCACCGCTGCGTCTCGTGGTCTTCGACATGGACGGGACGCTGATCGACAGCCAGAACGCGATCGTGCACTGCATGGGCGAGGCTTTCGGGGCCGCGGGGCTGGCGTGCCCGCCACGCGAGGCAGTTCTGTCCATCGTCGGCCTGTCGCTGCCGCAGGCGATGGAACGGCTGGCGCCGGACGCCGCGCCGCCGGTGCTGGCGCGCATGGTGGCCGATTACAAGCACGCCTTCGTGGCGCAGCGCCTGGCCGATGGCGGCGAAGCCTCGGCGCCGCTCTATCCCGGCGCGCGGGCTGCGCTGGACAGGCTGTCCGCGCGCGACGAACTGCTTATGGGCGTGGCGACCGGCAAGGCGCGCCGCGGGCTGGACCATACCTTCGATGCGCATGACCTGCGCGGGTATTTCGTGACCACCCAGACCGCCGACGATCACCCGTCGAAGCCGCACCCCTCAATGCTGGAGCGGGCCCTTGCCGAGACCGGGACCCGGCCCGACTCGGCGGTGATGATCGGTGACACGAGTTTCGATATCGAAATGGGACGCGCGGCCGGCTTCCGGACGATCGGGGTCGCGTGGGGATACCATCCGCCGCAGGCGCTCGGCGCTGCAGGGGCGGATGTCGTGATCCGCGATTTCTCTGCCCTCGACGCCGCCCTGGACGCATTATGGACCTGACGACATGACCGAGTGGAAACTGAAACGGTTCTGGACCGAGGCGCGCCCCGAGCCTGCCGAGGGCGGTTTCACCGTTACCCTGGACGGGCGTCCGGTGAAGACCCCCGCCAAGGCCGCGCTGACCGTTCCGACCCGCGCCATGGCCGAGGCGATGGCCGCCGAGTGGGACGCACAGCAAGACGCCGTCGATCCGCGGACCATGCCCGTCACCCGGGCGGCCAACGCCGCGATCGACAAGGTGGCGGTTCAGCACGGACGCGTCGCGGAGATGCTGGCCGAATACGGCGGAACGGACCTGCTCTGCTACAGGGCGGAGGCCCCTGCCGAGCTGGTGGCCCGCCAGGAGGCCGCCTGGGACCCGCTGCTGGCCTGGGCGCGGGATGCCCTGGACGCGCCGCTCGTGACAACGCGGGGCGTGATGCATGTGCCGCAGCCGGAACGCAGTCTGCAGGCCTTCGATGCGCAGGTCCGGGCGCTCGATCCGTTTGCGCTGACCGCCCTGCATGATCTCGTGACGCTCTCGGGCTCGCTGGTCATCGGGCTCGCGGCCATTCACGAACACCTGCCGGCCGGGGATCTCTGGCAGAGGTCGCGAATCGATGAAATCTGGCAGGAAGAGCAATGGGGTGCCGACGAGGAAGCGGCCGAGGCGGCGCGCCGTAAGGAAACCGCGTTTCATGATGCGGCGATCTTCTTCGGGTTGTGCGCGGGTACCGCGTCGCGCGCAGGGCCGGGGCCCAAAAGCGCCTAATCTGGTTAGCCTTTGTCCTCCTATACCGTTGAATTATTGAGCAGTATCAGAAAGCAGTCCCTGACGCTTGGTTAACGAGCCAGTGCGCCCTTGACGGGCTGTTGCGATTTTGCCCAAACTTCTTCGGGCTGTGGGGGATAACTCTCTCGCTCCGTTAGTCCCGGCCGCGTGGCCGGATGAACCGTCGTAAAGGCGGACCATCAGGAAGAGGTAGAAATGAAAAAATCGGTATTTCTTGGCGCGCTGACCGTTGCTGGCCTGGCAGCCGGCGCCGCGTCGGCCGCGACGCTCGATGACGTCAAGGCGAAGGGGTTCCTTCAGTGCGGTGTGACCACCGGCCTGACCGGGTTCGCCGCGCCGGACGCCAACGGCGAGTGGGAAGGCTTCGACGTCGGCGTCTGCCGTGCCGTCGCTGCCGCGATCTTCGGCGACCCGACCGCCGTCAAGTTCACCCCGACCACCGGCAAGACCCGTTTCACGGCGCTGGCATCGGGCGAGATCGACATGCTCGCGCGGAACACCACCTGGACCTTCACCCGCGACGTGGACCTGAAGTTCGAATTCACCGGCATCAACTATTATGACGGTCAGGGCTTCATGGTGCCGAAGGAACTTGGCGTGACGTCGGCCAAGGAACTGGACGGCGCCACGGTCTGCATCCAGACCGGCACCACGACCGAGCTCAACCTCGCGGACTACTTCCGCGCCAACAACATGAGCTACGAGCCGGTGCCGATCGAGACCAACTCCGAAGCGCAGCAGCAGTACCTCGCCAATGCCTGCGACGTGTACACCACGGACCGCTCCGGCCTGGCCGCGACGCGCGCCACCTTCGAGAACCCGGCCGATCACGTGATCCTGCCCGAGACCATCTCGAAAGAGCCGCTCGGGCCGCTCGTGCGCCACGGCGATCATGAGTGGGGCGACGTCGTGCGCTGGGTGCTGAACGCGCTGATCATCGCGGAAGAGAAGGGCGTCACCTCGGCCAATGTCGACGAGCTGGCCAAGGGCACCGACAACCCCGAGATCAACCGTCTGCTTGGCACCGAGGGCAGCTACGGCGAGATCCTGGGGCTCGACGCCGCATGGGCCGTCAAAGCCATCAAGGCCGGCGGCAACTACGGCGAGCTCTTCGAGAAGCACATCGGGGAGAACACCCCGATCGGCCTCGCGCGCGGCCTGAACGCGCAGTGGACCGATGGCGGGCTGCTCTACGCACCGCCGTTCCGCTGATCACCATTCGGAAAGGGCGCGGCTTCGTCGCGCCCTTTTCATATCCTGAACAAGAATAAGAACCTCTCCGCAGCCGGGCGACAAAGAAACCGGCGCATGCAGGGACAAGCACCAACCGGGGAACGCGTCAATGTCCGCACTTTCGGAAACGCCGAAGGAGTCGTTCCGGCTGCGCATGTTGCTTTACGATACCCGTTACCGCGCGATCACCATCCAGATCGTGGCGCTGATGGGGTTCATGCTCTTCGCAGCCTGGCTCATCAACAACATGCTGACGAACCTTGCCGAACTCGGCAAGCCGCTCGGCTTCGGCTTCCTGACGGAGACGTCGGGCTACGATATCAACCAGTCTCTTATCGAGTATACCTCACAGAGTTCGCACCTGCGGGCCGCCTTCATCGGGCTGATGAACACGCTGATCGTCGCCGTCCTGGGCTGTGCGCTCGCGACGGTCGTGGGCCTGCTGATCGGCATCCTGCGCCTGTCGAAAAACTGGATCGTCGCGCGACTGATGACGATCTGGATCGAGGGCTTCCGCAACGTGCCGGTGCTGCTCTGGATCGTGTTCTTCATGGCCGTCCTGATAGAGACGCTGCCGGCGCCGAGCGCGTTCAGGGGCGACGACCCGGACGCGACCATGAACCTCTTCGGCAGCATCGCCGTCACGAACCGCGGGGTCTATATCCCCGAACCGCTCTTCGCGAGCGGGCTGGGGGATATCCCGGTCCTTGGCGGCCTGTTCTACGTCAGCGCGGACCTGATCGTCCTGCTCTTGTCGCTCTTTGCCGGGCTTCTCGTCTCGGGGCTGATCCGCAACCGCGCCGACCGCATCCAGGAGGCCACCGGCGACCGTCCCCGGACCTGGCACTGGCGCATCCTGAGCGTCTTCGCCCCGCCGCTGATCGTGCTCTGGATGCTTGGCTTCCATCTTGGCTACCCGGAACTCAAGGGCTTCAATTTCGGCGGCGGCATTCACATGCGGAACTCGCTGATCGCGCTGTGGCTGGCGCTGGGGCTCTATACGTCGGCCTTCGTGGCGGAGATCGTCCGCGCCGGGATCGAGTCGGTGTCCAAGGGCCAGACCGAGGCCGCCTTTGCGCTCGGCCTCCGGCCGAACCGGACGATGAACCTCGTCATCCTGCCGCAGGCGCTTCGGGTCATCATCCCGCCGCTGATCTCGCAATACCTGAACCTCACCAAGAACTCGTCGCTGGCGATCGCGGTGGGGTACATGGACATCACCGGCACGCTGGGCGGCATCACCATGAACCAGACCGGGCGCGAGCTTGAATGCGTTCTGCTGCTGATGATGTGCTATCTCGCTATCTCGCTGACGGTGTCGATGGTGATGAACTGGTACAACAACAGCGTTAAGCTGAAGGAGCGGTGAGATGAGCGATACCTCCTTTGTCCGCCGCGACATGCTCGAACCGCAGACGCCGCCGCCCTCGCAGGTGGGTGTCATCGGCTGGATCCGCGAGAATCTTTTCAGCGGGTGGTTCAACAGCATCCTGACGCTGGCCTCGATCTACGTAATCTACTGGGTCCTGGCCTCCGTCCTGCCCTGGGTGCTGCAATCCTCCTGGACGGCGACCTCGCTCAACGAATGCCGCGAACAGATCGCGGTTGCCTATGGCGAGGGCACCAGCGGTGCCTGCTGGGCCGTGATCCGCGAGCGTTACCTGCAGCTGATCTACGGCTTCTACCCGAGCGAGCTCTATTGGCGTCCGAACCTGGCCTTCATCCTGATGATCTTCGCGCTCGCGCCGGTTCTTTACCCGAACGTGCCGCGCAAGATGCTCTGGTTCTCGGGGCTCTACCCGTTCATCGCGGGCTGGCTGCTCTGGGGCGGCACCATCTGGACGCCGATCGCCATCGTCGCCGGGTTCGCCGTGGGCTACGGCCTGTTCCGCGTCCTGATCGATCGCTTCGGCAGCCTGGCCGCGGTGATCGCGGCGGTGCTGGGCACGGTGCTGTGGTGGCTCTTGCTGGCCGGGCCCGTGGCCGCGACGCTGGCCTCGGCGATCCCGATCGGGCTGACGCCGGTCGAAAGCCGCCAGTTCGGGGGCTTCATGCTGTCGATCATCATCGGGGTGACGGGCATCGGCGCCTCGCTGCCGCTCGGCATCGTGCTGGCGCTTGGCCGGCAGTCGGACCTGATGATCCTCAAGTCGCTCTCGGTCGGGTTCATCGAGTTCATCCGGGGCGTGCCGCTGATCACGCTGCTCTTCGTGGCGTCGACCCTTCTGAACATCTTCATGCCGCCGGGGACGAATTTCGACATCATCCTGCGGGTGGTCATCATGGTGACGCTCTTCGCCTCGGCCTATATCGCCGAAGTGGTCCGGGGCGGGCTCGCGGCGCTGCCGCGCGGCCAGTACGAGGCCGCCGACGCGCTGGGCCTCGACTACTGGAAGTCGATGCGCCTGATCATCCTGCCGCAGGCCCTGAAGATCTCGATCCCGGGGATCGTCTCGACCTTCATCGGGCTCTTCAAGGATACCACGCTGGTGTCGATCATCGGTCTGCTGGACCCGATCGGGTTCTCCAACGCGATCCGCGCCAATGCCGAATGGCAGGGCATCGTCTGGGAGCTTTACGCCTTTATCGCGCTGCTGTTCTTCATCTTCTGTTTCTTCATGTCCCAATACTCGATGAGTCTGGAGCGCCGCCTCCAGACCGGGCACAAATGAGAGGGCTGAAAAATGTCTGAAGTTGCCTTCGACCGCCAGATCGACCGGAGCCACATGCAGGTCTCCGACGAGGTCGCGATCCAGATCTCGTCCATGAACAAGTGGTTCGGGGAGTTTCACGTCCTCAGGGACATCAACCTCACCGTGAACCGGGGCGAACGGATCGTCATCTGCGGTCCCTCCGGTTCGGGCAAGTCGACGCTCATCCGCTGCATCAACCGCCTGGAGGAACACCAGGCCGGCGACATCGTGGTCGACGGCATCGAGCTGACGAGCGACCTGAAGAACATCGACAAGATCCGCTCAGAGGTCGGGATGGTGTTCCAGCACTTCAACCTGTTCCCGCACCTGACGATCCTCGAGAACTGCACGCTGGCCCCGATCTGGGTGCGCAAGACGCCCAGGAAGGAGGCCGAGGAAACCGCGATGCACTACCTCGAGCGGGTCAAGATCCCCGAGCAGGCGCACAAGTATCCCGGCCAGCTGTCGGGCGGGCAGCAGCAGCGCGTGGCGATCGCGCGCTCGCTCTGCATGAACCCGCGGATCATGCTTTTCGACGAGCCGACCTCCGCCCTCGACCCGGAAATGATCAAGGAAGTGCTCGACACCATGATCGGGTTGGCCGAGGAAGGCATGACGATGCTCTGCGTCACGCACGAGATGGGCTTCGCCCGGCAGGTGGCGAACCGGGTGATCTTCATGGACCAGGGCCAGATCGTCGAGCAGAACGAACCCGAAGAGTTCTTCAACAACCCGCAGAGCGACCGGACCAAGCTGTTCCTCAGCCAGATCCTCGGTCACTGAGGGTGCGGCGGCGCGGGCTGTCCCGCGCCGGTCAGTCCAGGTCTTTCGGCACGACGAAGTCTACCAGCGTGCCGGTGTCCGGCAGCACGCCGCGCCAGTCGTCGGTACGGAAATCCAGAACCAGCGTTGCGGCCGTCGGGTACTGGCCGAATTTCGGATGGTCCGGGGCCGTCGCCGCCAGCCGCCGGGCGACCTCGCCGACGGTTGGATTGTGCCCGATCATCGCCACCGACCGGCCCCGTGCCCGGTGCAGCGCCGCGATCATCTCGCGCGGACCCGCATGGTAGAGTTCCGGCAGAAGATGCAGCTCCGCGGCGTCGCCGGGCAGCCCCCCCGAGATCAGGTCCCAGGTTTCGCGGGCGCGGACGGCATCGCTGCACAGCACCTCGTCCGGCACGTGGCCCTTCTCCGCCAGCCAGCGCGCGATACGCGGGGCATCGTGGCGCCCGCGGTCGTTCAGCGTCCGGGCATGGTCGTCGATGTCGGGGTCGTCCCAGCTTGACTTGGCATGGCGGATCAGGATCAGGCGGCGCATGGCTCAGTCTCCGTGAAAGGCCCGCATATGGAAGGCCGATTGCACGGCAAGCCTGCCATAGCCCTGGCTGACCGGGCAACTCCGGCGCACGGCACAGCCGCGCTCCAGGCAGTCTGCACCGGCAGGCGTCCCGAGGAACCCGTGGCAGGCGGCGAGGTCGTAGCCTTCGCCGGTCAGCGCCCCGGCCGGGCAGGCGGCCAGGCAGGGCCGGTCCGGACAGGTGTCGCAGGGACAGGAGGCCGCGGCGGGCAGCTCGAGCCGCCGGGGCAGCGCCAGCGCGCCCCGGTACGAGACCATGAGCCCCGCGCGGTCATGCACCAGCAGCCCGACGGGCGATGGCCAGGCGCGTCCGCTGCGTGTGGCCCAGCGGATGAAGGGTTGGAAGGGCGGGCCGCCGAACGGGTAGAGCGCCGTGGCGCCGAGCTCTCGGGCCAGCGTCCCGATCACCCGTTCCGACCAGCGGTCCAGCGGGTCGGGGCGCCCGTCCGCGAATTCCGGGGCGTCCCGAACCGCCGGCCAGAAGCCTGGCTCGTCCGGGCCGAGCAAGAGCAGCGTCGCGGCCCCCGGTGGGACGCCGTCATCAGGGCCGGGGTGGAAGGCACCGAAAATGTCCAGATGGCGCGTGCGGAGCGCGGCGCGTATCGCGTCGTAGGACGCCGGGTCCGGCATCTCAGCCCTTGCGGATCAGCGTGCCGGCGCCGTGGTCCGTAAAAAGCTCCAGCAGGCAGGCATTGGGGGCCCGGCCATCCAGGATCACCACGGCGCGCACCCCACCCTCGATCGCGGCCAGCGCGGTCTCGGTCTTGGGGATCATGCCGCCCGCGATGACGCCGGCCGCCGTCAACTCGTGCACCTGTTCGGGGGTCAGGTCGGTCAGCACGTCGCCGGTCTCGTCCTTGACGCCGGCCACGTCGGTCAGCAGGAGCAGCCGGTCGGCCTTCAGCGCGCCGGCCACGGCGCCGGCCACCGTGTCGCCGTTGACGTTGTAGGTCTCGCCCCCGCGCCCCATGCCGAGCGGGGCCATCACCGGGATCATGCCCGCTTCGAACAGCTGGGTCAGAACCTCGGGGTTCACCTCTGCCGGGCGCCCGACGAAGCCGAGTTCCGGGTCGTCGGGTTCGCAGACCATGAGCCGCGCATCCTTGCCCGAAAGGCCGACCGCCTTGCCGCCCTGGTTGTTGATGGCCTGCACGATGCGCTTGTTCACCAGGCCCGAGAGCACCATTTCGACCACGTCGATCGTCGCGCCGTCCGTGACGCGCTTGCCGCGCACGAAATCGGACTCGATGCTCAGCTTTTCCAGCATCTCGTTGATCATCGGCCCGCCGCCATGGACGATCACCGGGTTCACGCCCACCTGGCGCATCAGGACGATGTCGCGGGCAAAGCTGTCCATCTCCGCGGCGTCGCCCATGGCGTGGCCGCCGAACTTGATGACGACGATCGCGCCGGTGTAGCGCTGAAGATAGGGCAGCGCCTCGCTCAGCGTGCGCGCGGTGGCGATCCAGTCCCGGTTCATGGTGCTCCGCTTTTTCATCGGCCTCGTCCTGCGTCCGGCCCGTGTTACGCGCTGCGGCGCGCCTTGCCAAGAGCGGGCGGCGCGGGCGTTCAGTCGAGACCGGCGATGATCGCGCGCAGCGTTTCGATCCCGGTGCCCTTTTCGGCCGAGGTGACGACGATCTCGGGAAAGGCCGTCGGGTGCGTGGCCAGCGACGCGCGCAGTTTTTCCAGCACCGCGTCGCGATCCTTTGCCTTGACCTTGTCGGCCTTGGTCAGCACCGCCTGGAAGGTGACGGCGGCGCGGTCGAGCAGCGTCATGATCTCCTCGTCCACGGGCTTGGGCCCGTGCCTTGCGTCGATCAGCACGAAGGCCCGGCGGAGCGAGACCCGCCCGCCGAGATAGGCCTTGAGCAGGCGCTGCCAGCTTTCGACCTTGGGCTTCGGGGCCTGGGCGTAGCCGTAGCCGGGCAGGTCCACCAGGTAATGGCTTTCGCCGAGGGCGAAGTAGTTGATCTCCTGGGTGCGGCCGGGCGTGTTCGAGGCCCGCGCCAGCGCCCGGCGACCGGTCAGCGCGTTCAGGAGCGTCGACTTGCCGACATTGGAGCGTCCCGCGAAACAGACCTCGGCCCGGTCGGCGGGCGGAAGGCCGTCCATCGCGACGACGCCCTTCACGAAATCGCAGGGGCCTGCGAAGAGCAGCCGGCCGGCCTCGGCGGCCCGGGCGTCGGGGGCGGCGGCCTCGGGGAAGGAGAGCTGCATCAGAGCACCTCGACCCGGTCGCCCAGGGCGACGGGGCCGCTCTCGATCACCTCCGCATAAACGCCGAAATCGCGGTGTCCCCAGCCCTCTTCCAGCACGCCCAGCGTGTCGGCGTCCCGGCGGCCGGTCTCGGGGTTCGCGGTGGTGGCCATGCAGCGGCCGATCCGTTCGCGCACCGCCAGCCGCGCGCCCCCGATGGCGATCTCGCGGTCGATCCAGTCGAACTCTTCCCACGGAGCAAGACCATCAAGGATCAGGTTGCCGCGCCAGCGCAGCACCGAGAGATCGCGGCCGAGCTTCTGCGACACGGCGCGGTGCGAGGAGAGGTTGTTGATCGACACGGACGGGAAATCGGTGTCGGTCATGCCCCGCTCGGGAACCGTGACGATGGCTGCGGGCCGGGCCCGGTCCGCCGGGCAGAGCGGCGCGACCCAGTCCAGGAANCGCGCGGCGTCCGCCGGATCGTCGGGGTGGATGGTCACCTCGGGCCGGTCCGGGTGGGTCAGGGTCACAGATCGTGCGGACTCGTCCAGCCGGGCGTCGATCGCCATGAGCGCTGCCACCTTGGCGCCGCGCATGAAATTCGCGCAGGGCATCCAGGCGGGATGATCCGGCAACCGCGCCGAGTCGTGGGCGACGGCCCAGACCCGGTCGCCGGGCAGTGTCCGGCCGGCCTCGAGCGTCACGCGATCCAGCGGCTCCCGCCCGTGGGACTTGATCGGGTGCCGCCAGATATGCGCGAGGCGGGCGGTCATTTCTCTTCCGNGGAATCCCGCTTGAAACCGGAGCGGATGTTGCCAAGCAGGTCNGGCTTGTAGCCCTGGCTGCGCATGATCAGGTACTGCTGCGTGAAGGTGATCACGTTGTTCGAGATCCAGTAGAGCACCAGCCCGCTGGCGAACTGCCCCAGCATGAACATGAAGACCCAGGGCATCCAGGCGAAGATCATCGCCTGGGTCTTGTCCGTCGGGGCCGGGTTCAGCTTTTGCTGGAGCCACATCGACACGCCGAGCAGGATCGGCAGGATGCCGAGCGACAGGATCTCGAGAATGCCGAGGTTCGGCACCGTGTAGGGCAGCAGCCCGAACAGGTTGAAGATCGAGGACGGGTCCGGCGCGCTGAGGTCGCGGATCCAGCCCAGCCAGGGCGCGTGGCGCAGTTCGATCGTGACGAAGATCACCTTGTAGAGCGAGAAGAAGATCGGGATCTGCAGCAGGATCGGCAGGCAGCCGGAGGCCGGGTTGACCTTCTTCTCCTTGTAGAGCTGCATCATCTCCTGCTGGAGCTTCTGGCGATCCTCGCCGGCGCGCTCCTTGATCTTTTCCATCTCGGGCTGGAGTTCCTTCATCTTCGCCATCGAGACATAGGACTTGTAGGCGAGCGGGAAGAGGATCGCCTTGATGATCAGCGTCAGCCCGATGATGGCCCAGCCCATGTTGCCGATCAGGGCATTGAGCCAGTGCAGCACCGCGAAGATCGGTTTCGTCAGGAAGAAGAACCAGCCCCAGTCGATGGAATCGACGAACCGGTCGATT